>JAABUX010002035.1_pt1 | contig 29241 bp, 30 predicted proteins | sample 5561851 | NCBI WGS metagenome assembly JAABUX01 (sample SAMN10711883, study PRJNA513361) | rock metagenome | isolation source: Antarctica rocks | place: Antarctica: Victoria Land, Richard Nunatak red sandstone | collected 2016-01-03 | reverse complement strand
CCCCGGCGTCTACGGGCTGTGTCCGACCGTCGGGACCTTGTATGGCGAGGCTTTTGCCAATCGTGAGCGGGCCGCTTGTCAGTGTCACCGTCGGCACGTTGGACGCGAACGTGATCGTGGCGCCTGGGGCAGCCTGCGCGATCGCCTGGCGCAGCGACCCGGGGCCGCTATCGTGGCCGTTCTGCACAACGGTCGTCACTAGGCCCACCGGCGTCAGCCGGAACGCGTGCGTTTGCCCGTTGATCGTGCCATTGGCGGCGATCTGCCCCAGGTCGTTGATGCCTGTGGCACCGTTCAGCGTCACGCCGCTGTCGGATGGGATCAGGCTATTCAGGTCGCGCATGTGGGGCGTCGCACTGTCGTCGTATAGGAACGCGTGCTGGTCGCCGCCGCTCGTGTCGGCAGTGCCGACGACCTGGCCGCTGTTGTTGATGCCGTTAGCCTCGCTTGTGGAGCCGCCAGGGAGGGTGCCGAGGTCGGAGGCGGCGTCGATCCCGCCCATCGCCGTGGTGCGGAACGCGTGCCTGTTGCCGCCGACCGGGCCGGACTCGCCGACGACCTGGCCGCTATCGTTGATGCCGCTGGCGGAGCTTTGGTTGCTGCCAGGGAGGGTGCCCAGGTCGGAGGCGGCGTCGATCACGCCTGTCGCCGTGGTGCGGAACGCGTGCTCGATACTGATCGACCTGCCGATCGTCGAGTCGGTGTAGGAGAAGGTGTAGGAGAAGCCGACGACTTGGCCGCTGGCGTTGATGCCATTGGCGACGCTGTCGGAACGGCCGGGGAGGGTGCCCAGGTCGGAGGCGGCATCGATCCCGCCCGTTGCCGTGGTGCGGAATGCGTGCATGCCACTATTGTGGTAGGAGGAGCCGACGACCTGACCGCTGGCGTTGATGCCGGAGGCGGAGCTGAAGTAAAAGCCGTTGCCGAAGGCGCCCAGGTCGGATGTGGCGTCGATCCCGCCCGTTGCCGTGGTGCGGAATGCGAGCTCGATAGCGTCCACGTCGTCGGTGCCGCCGACTTGGCCGCTGGCGTTAATACCATTGGCGATGCCAAATAAAAAAGTTGAGCCACCGGGGGGGGTGCCCAGGTCGGATGTGGCGTCGATCACGCCTGTTGCCGTGGTGCGGAACGCGTGCTCGACCTCGATATCGATCGGGCCGGCGAAAGGCGTACCGGAGGAGCCGACGAGTTGGCCGCTGGCGTTAATGCGTGGATCACGACGCGCGGCTCCGGCGGGGCGGCAAGCACTGAAGGAGCCGACAACCTGTTTACAGGAGGAGCCGACGACCTGGCCGCTGGCATTGATGCCGTAGGCGTAACTGTTGGGGTAGCCGGGGAGGGTGCCCAGGTCGGTCACGGTGTACGCTGGCGCTGCGTCGGCGTGGGCGGTCGGCGGTGCGCCAGCTGCGAGGCCGGCAGAAGCGGCGAGCACGAGGGTCAGTACACCAAGGCGGACGGGGCGGGCATGCCGCAGCCCCAGGGAAGATGGACGGAAGATCGTCCTACGCATCGCGTGGACCTTTCCGCGCCGACAGGCGCGATGAATGACTGGCGCCAGGGCACAAAACCTGGCGCGTGACCATACACTCGTGGGCGGGTTCACCACTCGCTCCGCGCGGCCAGGGTAACCAGCAACAGGATGGATATCAGCAAGCAACGAGTTGACCAGCTAGCTGGGTTACCCCGTCGTTCAACGCGACAGGGTAACCCGTCATATCGAGTGATGTAGACCGATCAACCCGCTATTCTTTTAAGTTACAGGATGACGAGGGCGTTTCCTAACCTACTTTGAGAGCCGAAAACGTGAAGTTGTGTCGAACAAAGAGCGTATTTAGCGCCGTAAAGGGCTTACCGAGGGCGTTTCCTCGCCTCCAAACCTGTGCTACACAAGCTATTCTACGCGACATAACTTCTCTGAAAGCCTCCGTTTACGTTTAAGAAGGTGGTTAGGAAACGCCCTCGATGACGGTTAAAATTGGGGTAAGAGTAGGGGAAATATGGTTAAGATTGGTTATGGCCGCCATGCGGATAATAAGTATCGACGACGGGATATTGTAGATGCGTCGAGTGACATCGAATTTAAGGCCTGCTTGACCGCAGTGTGTTTCATGTTCCTACGTCGTTGGCGACTAGGTGGTATTACAGCATACCGCGCTCTCTGTGTAAACCGCCAATTCCATGTACACCGACAATAAGGACACATAGATCTACACACGAATGCGCGCATCATAGGTTCAGGCGACGGTTGATTCCGGTCGCAGATAAAAGGACTGGGCGGCGCGTGATAGGTGGACGACTACATACGGGAAGAAGCATGTGGATATGTTGAGCCACCCTCGATCCACGGCGAATGGTTGATGTACCTCCTTAGAAAGACACGGCGGACGCAAAGCGATCTGGAGGTGCACTCCGACGTTCCCTTCGAGGCGTACAACGCGCCGTACCGCGTGCGCATCGTCGGTATCCCGCGCGTATAGGGAGAGGGATTGCGCTCCGGGTCTGTTATGGCAGGCCAGCATGGCAGGCATTCAGGGCGTCGTCGATGGCTTGCTCCTTAGACAGCGCCCGCCCCTCGTCCCAGGCCGCCGCGAACGCCGCGTCGCCCAATGTTGCGCGGGTATGAGCTATGGCCTGCTCGTAAGCGGACTGATCGACAGGCGGAAGCGGCGCGCCCAGGGCGCCGCGCAGGGAGGCCGCCGCCCCGAACAGGCGTGCGGCGGCCTGCGGTTGTCCTGCCGCGTCGGCGAGTTGAGCGAACCCGTCTAGACACTCCAAGACACGGCCCTTGGAGCCGGCCGTAAAACTCAGCGCGACGCTCTCACGGTAGAGGGCAACCGCGCGGCCGAAATCAGCCTGCGCGCGCGCGATCGCGCCGAGGTTGGCGAGCACCCCCGCGATGCCGTCCGTGTCTCCCAGGTCGCGGTAGAGCGCCAAGCTCTCTTGAATGAGCGACCACGCTCGCTCGTGGTTGCCGCGCTGATAGGCCACAAGGCCCAGGGTGTTGAGCGACACGGCTATGCCCCTCTTGTGCTCCAGTTCCCGCTGCAGCACCAGGTTTTCCTGGTGCAGTCGCTCCGCACGCTCGAGGTCCCCCACTTGATAGGCAAGGGTGCCCAAGTTGCCCGTCGACCCGGCGATGCCCACCTTGTGTCCCGCGGCGCGGCGTAGGGCCAGACTCTCCTCTTGGAGCGCCAGCGCGCGGCTATAGTCACCTTGCAGCTCGGCCACGATCGCGAGGTTGCTCAGCGCCATGGCGATGGCGACCCCATCGTTCGCCTTTCGACGATAGGTAAGGCACTCCTCGAACAGCGCCGCCGCCCGCGCGTAGTCGCCCTGCCGGTATGCGGTCAAGGCCAGGTTGTTGAGCGCCCCCGCGACGCCGGCCACGTTGCCGCGCGCGCGCGACAGCATCAGGCTTTCCTCGTGCAACGCCATCGCACGGGCATGGTCGCCCTGGTGCAGCGCCAGCATACCCGCCCCATTCAGCGCCTTGGCCCGGACGTCGTCCGCGACTGTTGCGCTGTGTGAACCCTCGGACTCCGCTAACAGGGTATCGAGCCAGCGTCGCCCTTCACCTACGTAGCCGCGCGTCACCCAGAACCGCCACAGCGCGCCCGCCAGGCGCAACCCTATTCCCACATCACCGTTCGCGCTCGCCCATACAAGCGCCGCCCGCAGGTTATCGTGTTCGGCCTCCAGCTGCTCCAACCACCGTGCCTGCTCTGTTCCCGTGAGTTCCGGCTCGGCCGCCTCCGCCAGCGCCAGGTAGTAGGCCGCGTGCCGCCCCCGCACGGCCGCGGCCTCCCCGGCGGCCTCCAGACGCTCTAGCCCGTACTCGCGCATCGTCTCGAGCATTCCCAGGCGTGACTCTCCACCGCCCTCGTTATCCACCTTTATGCGCGCCAGGTTGTTGTTGATGAGCGACGCCAGCCCGTCCAGGACCAGTATCGGCGAGGGGCCGGGCGGGGCGCAGACGGCCTCCGCCGCCTCCAGAGTGCAGCCGCCAACGAAAACGGCCAGCCGCCCGAACAGGTCCTGCTCGCCGGGGGTGAGCAGGTTGTAGCTCCAGTCGAGCGCGCCGCGCAGCGTCCGCTGTCGCTCCGGCAGATGGGACGGCCCGCCCGACAAGACGTGCAGGCGGGTGTCCAGCCGATCGAGCAGCGCGCGTGGCGAGAGGATCTTGATCCGCGCCGCGGCCAACTCGATGGCCAGGGGCAGCCCGTCCAGGCGACGACAGATCGCGGCGACGGTGGGCGCGTTCACGGCCGTGAGGGCGAAGCCTGGCGCCAGCGCGCGGGCACGCTGCACGAACAAGTCAACGGCCGGGTACCGAGCCACATCCTCCACCGACGACTGTGTGAGAGGGGGGCTGGCCAGCGGCGGGACGAACAGCTCCTGCTCGCCGTCGACGCGGAGCGCCGCCCGGCCCGTCGCCAGGACGTCGACCGCGGGACACGCCGCCAACAGGTCCGCGACCTGTGGCGCCGCCGCGACCATGTGCTCGACGTTATCGAGCAACAGCAGCATGCGCCGGTCGCGCAGGTAGACGATTAGTGTCTCGATCACGGGTCGGCCGGGCTCCTCGCGCAGACCGAGCGTCCGCGCGACGGTCGGGATGACCAGCTCCGGCGCCCGGAGGGGAGCGAGCGGGACGACATAGACGCCGTCGGCGTACGCCTCGCGTAGCGCCGCGGCCACCGCCACGCCCAACCGCGTCTTGCCCACGCCGGGGGGTCCGGTCAGGGTCAGTAAGCGCACATCAGGGCGGCGCAGCAGCGCGACCGCGCGCGCCATTCTACGCGTGCGGCCGATCAGCGGCGTGAGGTGCGGCGGGATGGTGAGGAGGGCTCGCGTGTCTAACTGCGTCGCGGGGCGGAGCGGGGCGGTCAGGAGGTTGTGCGTCCACTCCTTGCGTTTGTCGGCTTCTTCTCGGGACAACCTCATTTCCTCGTCCGTCACGAGGTCGTCGAAGCGAGCCGCCAGCGCCACGATCAGTTTCGTCAGGGTGGCGCGCGTGGGGCCGCGCCCCGGCCCGCGTTTGGCGCGCACCACGCCGTTCACAATGTGGCTGATGGTATCGGTCGACACGCCGGATGCGGTCTCCAACTCCTGGTACGTCCACTTGGCCTCTTTAAGGAGGTACGCCAGCCATGCGCCAAGAGTCATCGTTTTGCTTCTATCCACGGGTCCCGTCCCCGTGCCGATCACGCTATCCTGCCATCGCCCGGTCATGTTATACACCATGACGGGTCCGCAGCACAATGTTCCATGCTTACGGCAGCGATGCGTCATGCTACACGTCCACATTGCCGGTACAGACCGTGCGCCAGAACTGCTTTTAGGACGTATGCAACCGCGCAGACAATCTCGTCATTGACAAGGAGGCCAGATGGACGCGACACGACGCGGAGGTTGCCTCCGATGTCTCTGTCGACACGCTTAGCCCCCCTGAACGGCGTGGGCGCGTGACGGCGGCGACGAGTTCGCAATGCTCCTGCTCGATACGGATCGCATAGAACATACGCACTATAGCGACGCATGGCAGGTGACCATGGTAAAGACATGTTAGGGTGGGCGACATCGTTAGGGTGGCCGACCCGCGCCGACGGGTGGCGGGTGAGTTCCGCGTCCAGCATCAGGATCGCGCGCACTCAGCGGCGAGGCTATTCGTGTACATCCACCCTAACATAGCGTGACGGAGTAGCCATGCGATCCCTCCAGGGACCGGGTTAGGTTACCACGCCTCGTCGTCGAGACGGGCCGTCGCCTGCTCTCGTTCCTGTTCCCTTTGTTGCTCATTAAATGATAGACACCGTCGCACGGCCTCTTTGAGCATACTGTCCGATAAAACGGGCAGCACATGTGGCTTGACCCCCTCGACTACCCAGTTAACCGCCTCTTTAACTGTGGTGACATACTCGTCGGGTACGCGGCGCTCATACTCGACGATGCAGGGGACGAGGTCTGTTCCTGCATCGTCGATGTCGGTTTTAACTTCGCTAAAAATCGATGGATCCACAGAGATGATCTTGATGTCAGTCAGTCCCATTTCTATCATGAGAGGTTCGATGACCTTCGCCACCTTGTACATACTGTAGGTGCCAGGAGGGATGTGAAAGACAGTCTTAGTCAGCTGGCGATACTCGTCGATGAACGATTTGATCAACGAGTCTTTGAGCGCGATTATCCAGAGCGGCGAGGGGCGCTCCTCTGGCCAAGAATCACGCCGCTTGAGGCTATTCAACGGCACCGCAGAATCGAGAATGGCATGTGCCAGATCTTCTAGCGGGATGTTGAAATAGACGGCAAGTGTATTTACTTTGTCGATGCCGGGACTCTCCACCTTGGCCGCTGTAGAGAGATAGCGGAATGGAAGAAGCGTGTCCTTCTCAATCCGGCTCAACGAGTATTTTTTGCCATCAAACGCCCCCGACACGAGATAGTCGACGACTTCCCCAAAACGCGTCTTGTCTGGCATATTTCTGTCTACCTCCTCAGCCCCTTTACTGTATCGCATCACCTTTACTTTCGCAGCTATACCCGCTATAGTGCTCTTATATCTACTTCATGTAGATATATCTACAGTAATGGAGGATTTATACACTATAAGCACTAGTCATCGACCATCTCATCAGCTTTGCCCCTCGATAAAACTGGAGGTTCCGACGTGAAGGGATATCGTATCTGGGTCGCTCTAGGCTTTCTTGGCCTCGGCCTACAACTCACCGGACAGCTCTACTGCGTGCTGTCCGTGATCGTGGTGACGGTCGCGCTGATCGCGCTGCTCATTGCAGTCCTCTGGCTGCCCCTACTCGCATGGTGCGCGTTGGTGGACGCTATGCACGACGGACCGCCGGTGCGCACAGCGCGACTTCTTTTCGCCACGCTCAACGCCGCCGGCGTCATTGGTGACCGCGTGGGTCACCTGCTGCCCCACGCCCAGTCGGATGGCTGGAGCGTGCGCCGGCGCACCTGGGCCGACATGTTCCGCGAGACCCGCGAGGCCGTGGCCGTCGTGCGGCGGCAGAACAAGGATGGTGGTCCCCATGCGTAGCATTTGGGACATTCTCATGGCCGTCTGGAACGCGCCGATAAATTTTGACGCGTTCCTGCGCCACCAGGCCTCGTTTTTTCCGGGCGAGCTGTACCTCGAGGCGCATATCCATGTACCGGCGTGGGTGTGGGTGGCCATCATCATCCCGGCGCTGACGGTCCTCGTCATTCGCAATCGGCAATAGAGGAGGATCGCCATGTTGCACCTGATCGTGGGGGTGATCTGGAGCCTGTTTTGGTTCTGGTTGCTCCCCGTCCCCATAATGCTGTTTCTGGATCGCGTGTTACTCGGCGCGTCCGAGCGCCGGTTTCCGCTGACCCACGCCTACATCTCGATCCTGACCACCGCCGCCCGCGCCCTGTTCGGGGGCGCGGCGCGGCTGTTGGCCGCTCTCCTGTCTCGTCGATGAGGGGGTTTTATGACAGCCTACGACATTGTGCTGATGCGCAAATTGAAGCGCGCCGACATCCCGCGCGCCGAGGCGTACATCAAGCGCGAGGCGAACAACCACCACGGCGATCCGTCGCGCATGAGTCAGAACGTACCGCTCCATGGCGGCGACAACTGGACCCGGACCGTCAACGAGCGGATCGACGGCCTCCCGTATACCTTCCGCAAGGACGGGGTAGCCGCTATTGAGTACGTGTTTACGGGCTCGCCACGCTGGTTCCGCGAGGCGAGCGGCGGCGAGCTCGGCCAATGGATCGACCGTAACGTCCAGTGGCTAAAGAATATCTATGGCGCCGCCCGCCTGGTCGGCGCGCACCTGCATATGGACCAGACGACCGCCAACATGCACGCCCTGGTCATGCCCATCACCGACGCCGGCCGTTTCTCGGCGCGCGACTACACGGGCGGCGCGTTCGGGGGTCAAAAAGTCTCGCGACAGCTGGATTCGCACGTACATGCCGTCTCCGATCTGGGCTTCGTCCGCGGCACGCCCAACTCCATTGCCAGCCATGAGACGGTCAAAGAATGGCTGCACAACGTGACGGCTCCGGTCCCGCATGTGCGGGACATTCTGCGCGGGATCGAGGTCGAGCCGACGCCGTCCGGCGCCGACCCCGTCCACTGGGCGCGGGGGCAGACCGAGAAGATCCGTGAGGTCATGCGGCCGCACCTGGAACAGGCCTACGGCCACATCACGCACGTCGAGCACCAGAACGACATCCTGCGCGGCAACAACGAGATGCTGCGCCAACGCGCCGATCGCGGCGAGAGGGGCGCCCCGGATGACCCGCACACGCGCGGCCAGCGGCAGCCGCGCGAGAACGGCATGGACATGGCCGCCGAGATGGGGCTCAACCTATGAATGCAGACAATCCAATCCCGCCGCATCTGGAACGGGCGGCGCGCTATTGCCAGGCGCTTCTGCGCCTGGCCGAGGAGTTAAAGAAGGAGGAGAGCTATGACACCGCCGGAGGAGGCCAATCGCGCCTGGATGACAATCATTGCCGTCGTAGTCCTGGCCGGAGTGGTCACGGCCGCGCCGGCGACCCTGGGGCCGCTGCTCACGCTACTGCTGATAGCGGTTATTGTCGTCGGCACGCTGGCCTGGGGCGGGACGATACCGCTGCCTGGACAGAAGCCACGGCTGCTCAAACCCGGCGCGCGCTGGGCCTCGCTTAGTGAGCTATGGGCGGCCGGGTGGCTGCGCCGCGCCGGCGGCTGGCCGCTCGGCGTGCGCCCGATGCTGCTGGGCCTGTGGCGTGTGCCGGTCTATCTGCCGACGCTGCGCCAGCGGCAAAACGTGCTCGTGGTCGCGCCGACCGGGCAGGGCAAAACGGCCAGCATCGTCGCCCCCGCCATCAAGGCGGAGGCGACGACGGGCCGATCCCTGATCATCGTCGATCCCAAGGGCGATCTCGCCCCCCTGGTACGGCACGCGCTCGCCGCGACGCACGACGTGCTGGTCTGGAACCCTGGCCGACCGGACGCCTGCACGGTGGCGTTCGAGCCGCTCGCGGGGATTCCCGACAAGGACCATCCGCGCTACGTCTCGGCCTGCGAGCGAGCGGCCGACATCTATCTCGCCGCGACGAGCTACACGCGCGCGGCGGGGGGCAGCACGCACGCCGGCGATCGGTTCTGGTCGACGCAGGCGGCCAACGTCCTCAAAGGCGTCGTCATGCAGCGGCGCGAGACCAATCCGGGCGAGAGCTTGCTCGACATCGCCGAGTACCTCCAGACGAGTTCGCCGCCCCTGATCGCCAAACGGCTCAACGCGAGCAAGATCCCAGCCGCCAGGCTGCGCGGAGCCGTCGTCGAGGAGCTGCTGCTCAACGATAAGGCGCGCAGTGGCGTGATCGGGGATCTTTACGACCGCTTCGTTCTGCTGCTTGACACGCGCGTCAAGCGCGCGCTCGGCGGCGATGGGGACCTGCCGCTCTTCGCGCTCGACGCGTTCCTAGCGCGGCCGACCGCGCTCGTGCTCCAGGTAGATGCGCTGACGGACACGACGCTGCCGCTGCTCTCGGTGGTGCTGGCCACGCTCATGGGCGACCTGGTCGATCGCTGCGAAGGTGGCCGGCCAGCTGGACGCGACATCCGCATTATCATCGATGAAGCCGGAAATTTGGGCAAGATCCACCAATTGCCATCCAACCTGGCGCTGTTCCGTAGCTACGGGATCGGACAGATGATCGTCACGCAAGCACTCGCGCAGATCCGCGGTATCTACGGCGAGGACGACGCCGAGACCATCGTCTCCAACTGCGTCACGGCGCTGCTGTGCGGCGGGACGACCGACGCGGACGCCGCCTGGATCAGCAAAAGGCTCGGCATGCTCGCGGCGAACATGGCCATGCCGAGCCGGTCCAGCTCCGGCGCCTCGTCGACGCACTACCAACGCCAACAGGAGCCACTATTGCGGCCCGACGAAATTCGCCAGCTGCGCTACGGGCTCGTCGTCGAGACGAGCCACCTACGGCCATCCCTGCTCAAGATGCGGCAGGGCTAAGAAGGAGACTATCATGACGAACACACCAGCCGACGGCACGACCTTCGAGACGCTCGCCACTTTCGTCGCGTACCTGGAAACGATCTACAATCATTGCTTCATTCCCGGGCCCGACATGGCCGTTGACATCCTGGCGCGGCAGGCGGTGATCCCCAATGCCATGGAGATGGGGCTCACCTATGAGTGCTTCGATTGCACCCGCAGTTTTGTCGTCATGGGATCGTCGGACGGCATGGGCTATCAGATCGGCCCGCGTGGCGCGTGCATGCTAGCCGTGGACGAGGATCTCTTTAAGCCCTGCGTGGACGCCAAGATTCGCGGCGTCACGATCGAGATACGGCACCTGCAGGATGCGCATCCATCGTGCGGGCGCTCAGAGAGTCCAGATGGGGCGGCGCCGCGCGCGTCCGTCACCTGTTCGCTCCACATCGTCATCACGGAGGCGAGAGATGAGTAGCCCGGCCCCGCTCTGGTACCCCGATTTCGCGAGGGTGGACGAGATCCCACGCTATCTGCGCGCGTACGGCCACGAGGTGGCGTGGCACGACCCTCTGCCGGGGACGGTTGAGTACGGCGCCTGCGCGCGGTGCGAGGGCGCCTACGCGATCACCGGCAGGGCGTGTCCCTGGATCTATGTGATGGAACTCGCCGACACGCTCGTGAGCCGCTGCACGGGCGAGCCGACACAGCCCGCGATGGCGGCGCGGCTCACCATCGGCCCGGCGTTCGGGCCATGGGACGTGGGGGCGATCCCGCCGGTCGGCTCGCGCCCGGTGAGCATCACCGTGGAGGAGGCCGAGTTGCTGCTTCAGCCGCTCGTGCCGTGGGGTGAGCCGACAGGACCGTCGCTGCCGTGGATCGAGCTGCCGGAGGACTACCGGCAAGCCGGATAAGAGGAGAGGAGAACAAATACCATGGCAAGCGATGGATGGATGCTCATCCGGCCCGCGACCGAGGAGGATATCGCTCGCCTCGCCGCGGTCCAGCAGCGGTTCGAGGCGAGACATGGGGTCCACCCGGACCGCATTGACCCGTACGAGCCTAGCGCTCCGTATCTCCGCTCGTTGTACAAGCGTTCCGTTCGCCGCGCGCTACAGCATTCTTGGGCCGAGGGCATTCGTTTCGACGACGTGGGGTATGCCGCTCCGTAGGGACTGAGGATAGGAGGCGTAGAGAGGAGAGGTTGCTCCCAAAGGGCGACCCCTCCCCTCGCCTAGCTAACCCATGACGCGCTTGGAACGATTGCATAGAGGGTAAAAACGGTTTCTAATAACAGGCGCGAATGCCTGGACCGGTTTTTAGTTCCTAATCATACTGGACACACTACACCGCCAACACGCGACTGGACTGTTACTCTCTACATGACTGTTGCATGCAGCGTTACCTGACCCCGGACCCATCCGCGGACCACCTTCGTCGACGACGAGCGCATCAGCCCGCCTCGCCCTCGGCTGTGGGCTCCGCGATCAGGTAGTCGATGGTGACCTGCCCGAACCCATGGTGATCGAGGCTGCCGCGGATGCGGCCGTGGAGCTTCTGCTCCAGCCAGTGTTTGTGCAGCGGAGTCGGCACCGCGACCCGGCGCACGTCGCCCTCCCGCGCGATGACTCGTGTCTTGGCGAACCACATCGCGTAATTCTCGACCGTTTGCACCTCGCGCGCGTCGTCGAGCACCGCCCGCCATGCGTCGTCCGTCTCCGTGACGGGCGGTGGCTCCGCGGTCTCCGTCGCGGGCCTCGTGCGTTGGGCCTCCATCAGCAAGCGCACAAGATCCTCGAGTGTCCTGAAGAAATAGGCCATCGGCTTCGCGGGGCGATAGGCGCGGACCACGTCGGCCGCCTCGTCGATGAGAGCGACGAACTGGTCGACATCGAGCCCACTCGCGCGCCAGCGGCGCGCTGCTTTGGTCACACTCGCGCGCGGCGATGATGTATCTCCAAATTCGGCCACGAGTGCCAGGATCCGCTCGTCATGAAGGTGCGCACCTTCATGATGCTCATCTTCAGCTATCCGAGCGTGCTGTTCGCTCGTATCATGATGGACGAAACGCTGATGAGCTATCGATTCGATATCGATACTCTCTGTCTGTTGGTACTCTGTTTGTTGACTATCCTTAAGAGTATCTGTTTGTTGTGGGGCTACTATGGACGTATAGCCCTCCGTGTCCTGCTTGCGCCCTCTCCCCGTCTTGGTTGCACCCTCTCCCTGTTCTAATTGCACCCCTTTATCGGGCGCATGATGGCCCCCTCCCGGTCCTGATTGCACCCCCTCCCAGTCCTCGTTGCACCCCTCATGTGCGCGCTCGTGGGCGAACGTCTTCACCGTTTCGTCCTGGTCGATGCGGTAATCGTGGGCGCGTGGGTCGAGATCCGCGGCCGGCCGGAGCAGCCCGGGAAGATCGTTCTCGAAGACGAGCGTATACAGGGAGGCCAGGTTGCCGACGCGCTCCGATATCCGGCGCTGGACGACGATCAGGCCTTTCTGCCGGAGGCCGTTGATCGCCCGGTAGAGATGCTTCTCCGACACGCCGCAGCCGTCGTCGAGCTGGTCGCCGGCGCGGCTGCGGACGCCGGCGAGGAACTGCGCCGGCTTGATGGCGTCGGCCTGTTTTTTGAAACCCAGGGTGCGCCGCACGATGTAGAGCAGGACCTTGAGCTCCGCGTCCGAGAGGCGGGAGAGCCAGTAGTCGAAGATCTCGTCGGGCACCTGTGTCGTGTTGACCACGCGCACGCCCTGGGTGGCACGAGGGTGGCGCTCGTCGACGATGGAGAGTCGGTAGGTGCTCACCGTGTCGCGCCCTCCGTCGTCGACGCGGCGGATCTTGAGCAGGAGGCCTTTGTCCACGAGGCTCTTGATGGCGTAGAGCAGGGCCCGCCGGCTGATGCCAATCCCCTCGTCGAGGACCGCTCCGTCGCGCGCGGTGATGCCGTGGAGGAATTGGTCTAGGCCGATAGCGTCCTCATCGCGCTTGAAGCCGTAGGTTCGGCGCACGGCATAGAGCAGCACACGCAGCTCCGAGCCGGCAAGACGTGTCAGCCAGTAGTCGAGGAGCGCGTCCGGCGTCTGAGTCGTGGTGGGTTTAGCGAATCCGGGCATCGTCCATCCCCCCTATGCGCCGACGCGCGCCCATTACGTCCGTGGGGCATCCCACGGAATGCGCGCGCACCCGGTAAGGGAATTGACAGCCATCCCCGGCGTTGCTATGCTGACCATAGACGACGGGAGCCTTCCTCGACACAGAAAGTCTCCTAGCTAACCGTCTCCCCGGATGGAGTTGACGCTCCGTACGAGGACCCGGTCTTTTGTAGTGGCCCTGGTGGAGAGCTTGACGATTCGCGCACCAGAGTCAGATGATAGCGATAAGTTAGGGGACTCGCCGGTTGACGCCGGTGAGTCCTTCTCTTTATGGTGGCCATGTTCGCCACCGGGCCGTTCTACATACCAACGCTCCACGGTGTGATGGCCGCGGCGCGGCGACGCTCCGACCAAGGGAAGACGCTCACGCGCATGCCTGCTCCTTGCGCGGCCGGCCCCGCTTCTGCGGCACGACCGATGAAAGGTCGGCCGGATCGATGAACCAATACTTACCGAGCCGCACGGCGGGCAGACGCGCATCGTTCACCCATTGCCACACGCGAACGCGCGAGACGCCGAGATGCGTGGCTGCCTCAGGGATGGACAAGAGTTGCGTGGTCATCGGGTTCCGTCCTTTTTTACCAGTCATGGACCGTTCTCATATAGTAACTGTGGTTAAGGAATTATACAAGTGCCTTACCCACTCGTGCCGTTCATGGAATGTGCATATCTCGCCTCTCCTTTTCTGAGCGCCACACGCATTTCATCACTATACACACACCCTTCCCATGTCTTTATTAAAACACTGTTCTAATAATAACGTGTCGTGGGCAGCTTGACAAGACACGTATGCGCCTACGTGTTGACACGTACTCTGGCACCGCGCCTGAGGTAGGTCGAGACACACCGGGCGAGATGAAGAGGATGGCTGCGCGTGTCGGCAGTAATGCCCCACATCTCGGAACGAACGCCTCTGTTTGTCGGGGACGAGAGGCGGCTACCACATTGTGGACAAGCCGTACGCCTACGATCACCAGGCGCGGCGGACGGGCGTAGACACGTTCATAACTCAGACCGAGGTACGTTCATCAGACATCTCCCAAGATTCCTTCGTTATGAGGACACCAACTCGTTGACCATCGCTATGAAATCAGCGTCGGTAAAATCACGCAGGTTGACTGTATAGGCCGCAACGGAATTGCGTGATGCGACGGCCTCGACGACATCTTTAGCCCTTGGAAGAACCATGCGCTGCCGCACCGGCCCCTGTGTCAACAGTGGATGATCCTGCAACTCACAGGTCTTCCAGATTCCGTACAATTCATCCGGCGTGCGCAGCAGTAGCAGGTGCAAGCCCCGATCATAGGAGCCTGCGACCGGACGAGTGAACCCGACGTTTCCGACATGCTCCCGCTGGAACGCAGTTAGCTTGAGGAAGCCGACCGCCACAATGGACGTACCATCGACGGTTACCTCCCGCGTGGTCATCTTCTTGGTCTGATACGGCAGCGTGACGCCTGGCATCGGATCGTGCTCGATCAGCACATCCGATGGCGACACGGACAAAAACCCCAGGTCGAGAGATGTGTCGAAGTAGCCGTATGAACGCAAGGTTCCCGTCATAGCATCGACGAAAGCACCGTCCGTGAGCTTTTGAATGGTTATCGGCGTCTCTGGCAGGCGTCCGTTCGCCTGTTCGACCAGCCCGTCAAGGCGATGTGCTAGTTGAAGCAACTGGTAGTTGATGGCTGCCGCGGAGTCTCGTCGCGCCTCCTCCTGTGCGCTCTTCTGATTTTGGGCCGCTTTGTGATGGTCGTATGTTTGGCGTGCCGCCCGCACGACGTCGTCCATCCGGGCATTTCTTGTACCGGCAGGCTGGTTGCTAGATATCTGTGCAAGCAGGCGGATAATCTCCTCGACTGATTGATAGCGATCCGCGGGGCGTTTCTCCAGCATGCGGACGATCATGCCGTCGAGTCGGTCGTCCAGATCGGCACGCGGGACGCTTGGGCGTGGGACAGCGGTAAACAGATGGGCTCGCCGTAGTTCTATCTCGTCGGCGCCCATGAAAGGGAAGTGATAGGTTGCCAGGTGGTAGAACAGCACACCAAGAGAATAGATGTCAGTCGCGCGCGTGAGAGTGCCCCTCCGCCACGTTTCGGGCGCCATGTAGAGCGGCGTCCCGGCCCCCTTGAAGGTCACAGTGCGTGTCGCCGCCTCGATGTATTTCGACATACCGAAGTCGCTGATCTTGAGGGTTGTGCTGTCTACCAACACGTTCTGCGGCTTGATATCCCGGTGCAGGACATGCTCGTGAATCGCCTGGAGCCCTTTGGCGAGTTGGGTCATCCAGTCGAGCAAAACAGCCCGGTCTAGCGGCGCGCCGTTCTGTGTGGTGATGAGCGCAGCCAGATCACCACCGCCGACGTATTCCATAACCAGGTACGGCGCGCCGATACCAGAGAGGTTCGCCCCCACATAGGCGGGCGTACGCGCGACATTTGGATGACTAATGAGGCGTGCGGCCTCCGCTTCGCGTGCGAACTGTAGCGTCGCGTCTGGGTCCGCCGCGACATCAGGGAGGAGCACCTTGACCATGACTGTCGTGTTTGTGCCGCTGTCCATGGCGCTATAGGGGTCACTAGATCGATCCGGGAAAATTGTACGCTAAGGCCAGCGAGCCATCCAGATGCAGACATGTAGCGGTAGCGCAGGTGCTATCGTCGCTTCCGACGCCGGAAATCGGACAACTCGCGCTTGACCTCCTCGTCGCTCACCTCGGCATAGGCCCGCGTGGTTTCCAGGCGGCGGTGGCCGGCCAGGCATTGCACGGTGGTCAGGCGCATCCCGCTGCGGACAAGCTCCGTGACGAAGGTATGCCGTAGCTGATGGATGGTCGCCGTCACGCCGGCGTGGGCGCAGTACCGGTTCCACGCGTAGCGAACCGATGAATAATCCAGGGGCGCTCCGCCCCCGCCCCGACGTGGATCGCCCTGGAAGATGTAGCCCGAGCAGGCCATCCCTTTCTTGTAGCGGCGCAGCAGGCGCACGGTCTCGGGCGCCGCGTGCAGCAGCACGGTGCGTTCGCGCCCGCCCTTGCCCAGGACGCGCGCTTGCTCGTCGCCGTCGTCGAGCGAGATGTCCTCCCAGCGGATCGAGAGGGACTCGCCGACGCGGATGCCCGTATCGCGCAACAGCGTGAACAGCAGCCGGTCGCGCAGCTTGGTCGATGGAATGGCGGCAAGGATGCGCGCGATGTCCGGCGCGTCGAGCGGACGGGGAAGATGGTCCTCGCCCCGGATGCCCTCCAGCCGCACCATCGGATTCATTGCCAGGCGCTCCAGCCGGTACCTCCAGGCGAAGAGCGCGCGGAGGGACGCCTGATGCCGCGCCAGCGTCGTCTTGGTGACGTCCGGGATGGCCGCGAGATATTTTTCCAGGTCGGCGGCGACGATCCCCTCAACGGGACCAGATAACGTCCGGGCGAAGCGGTGCAGGTCGCTCCGATAGGCCGCGATGGTGTTGGCGGCGCGGCGGCCGCGCTGGGCGGCGAGGAAGTCGGCCACGAGGTCCACTGTCCGCATCGGCGATCACCCCGCAATAACGCGCACTTTGTGGCCACCAGGTACACCGGCGGCGAAGCTCTGTTTACGCGTCAGTGTACACCCATCGGCCCGGCCCTCTCCTCAATAACAAAGCTTATTGTTGAGGAAACCCCTCCATCAGGCCGGCGAGATAGTTCTCCCCTTGACAAATATACCAGCTTGATATACTCTGTTGATATAGCGGAGTGATATAGCGGAGTGATATAGCGACGTGATAGGAGTTTTTTGTGTACGAGCTGTTTGTGCTGGGGGAGTTGATGGATAAGCCGCTCCACGGCTATGTGCTGCACGCAGTGATCGGAAAGGCGATCGGCCCGATCCGGCAGATGAGCTGGGGCGCGCTCTATCCCCTCATCCGGCGCCTAGAGCAGGGGGGCTTGATCGTGCGCGAGGAGTCCGGCGGCGGCGGAGGGCGCGAGCGTAAAATGTATCGCATCACCGATGCGGGGAGGGAGCGATTCTACCTGTTGATGGATGCGGCCGACGCGTATGACGCCGACTACCCCGATTTGTTCACCATTAAGATGAGCAACTTTCACCATGTGGACCGCGACCAGCGCCTGGCGATCTTGCGGCACTATCGCGGCTACGTCCGGTTTGTTCACGACTACATGCAGACGAGCCGGCGGCACGTCGCCCTCGAGCCGGGGATCCCGGAGGCCGAGCGGCCCCACATCCGGCGCGCGCTCGAGCACCGCCTCCATGTCGCGGAAGCCGATACACGGTGGATTGATGCCGAGATCGAGCGCCTCTCCGGCGAGGACAGCGCCTCACTCCAGCACCCCGGCTCCTAACGCGCTCCTACCTGGACAGACGACGTACACATACTAGATGACTCACGCATAGATGGAAGGATAGTCCCATGGCGACACCGACCCCTCTCACCACTCCTGCCAGCTCGCCCACCAGAGGCGGACGAACGAAGCCCGACAAGCGGAAGTGGTTCGCTCTGGCCGCGACCTGCTTCGGCCTCTTCATGGCCCTGCTCGACGTCACCATCGTCAATGTGGCGCTCCCGACCATCCAGCGCGACCTGCACGCCACCTTCGCCGATCTACAGTGGGTCATCAGCGCCTATACGCTTGCCCTGGCCGTCTTCCTCGTCACGGCGGGGCGCCTGGGCGACATCTTCGGACGCAAGCGCACGTTCATGGTCGGGCTCGGCGTCTTCAGCCTGGGCTCGCTGCTCTGTGCGCTCTCTGGCGACCTCACCATCGGCGCGCTTTCGCACATCGACCTCCTGCTCGGCGCGCGTGCCTTACAGGGGCTCGGCGGCGCGGTCATGCTCCCGCTCTCCCTGGCCATCATCTCCACCACCTTCCAGGGCAAGGAACGCGGGACGGCCATCGGCATCTGGGGCGGCGTGACCGGCCTGGCCACGGCGATCGGCCCGCTGATCGGCGGCGTGCTGGTCGCGCGAGTCACCTGGCAAGCGATCTTCTATCTCAACGTGCCCATCGGCATCGTGGGCATCGCCCTCTCGGCCTGGGCCATCCGGGAAACGCGCGATGAGCGCGCGGCACGCGCCGTTGACCTGTTCGGCCTCGTCACCATCTCGGTGAGCCTATTCTGCCTCGTCCTGGCGCTCATCCAGGGCAATGACAAGGGCTGGACCTCGCCCTACATCCTCACCCTGTTCGGGGTCGCGGCGGTCGCCGTCGTCGCCTTCGTGGTCGGCGAGCTGCGTCGTGCCAACCCCATGGTCGATCCCCGCTTGTTCGCCAACGCCAGCTTCACGGGCGCGGCCATCGCCGCGTTCACCCTCTCCGCAGGCCTGTACGCCCTGTTCTTCTTCCTGACGCTGTATTTCCAGGACTTCCTGGGCTTCAGCGCGCTCGACACCGGCCTGCGCTTCCTCCCGCTCAGCGCGCTCGTGCTCATCGCCGCGCCACTCGCCGGCGCGCAGGTCGGCCGCCGCGGGCCACGGCCGATCCTGGTCGCGGGCATGGTCCTGATCACCGTCTCCGTGGCGCTGATGGGCGGTATCTCGTCGCAGCATAGCCAGGACGCATGGCTCGTCCTCTTGCCGGCCTTCATCATCGGCGGCCTGGGCAACGGCATCGTCAACCCGCCCATCTCAACGATCGCGGTTGGGACGGTGAGCCGGGCGCGGGCGGGGATGGCCTCTGGCGTCAACGGCGTGTGCCGGCAGATCGGGACGGCCGGCGGGATCGCCTTCCTTGGCGCGGTGCTCACGGCCCGCTACAACGGCTACATCCACGACAAAGTCCTGGCATTGCGGCTGCCCGCCCCCCTCGCGGCGTCCATCACGCCGCAGGTGAAGCACACCATCATCACCGGGATCCAGCAGGCGGGGACCATCGCCGGCAGCCTCGGCTTGCCCAACGACCCGTCCCACCCGAACCCGTACGCCCACTCGCCCCTGGCGCCCGATCTACAGCGCATCGCGCGCGCATCGTTCATCGCCGCGACCACCGATATCCTGCATATCGCCGCGATCATCCTGGCTGTTGGGGCGCTGGCGTCGCTCATCCTGGTCAAGCGGTCCGACTTGCTCGCGCCCTCCGAAGGCGCCGATGCGGGGACGGACACGACGCGGGCGACACGGGCCGACACCGCGGCCAGCGTCGTCCCAGCGCGATCGTAACCGTTTCTGCGCGAGAGCAGAAGGATAGATGTCGCAAGAATGGCGACAGTCATGGAATGGAATGGAGAGGATATCACGATGAAAGCGATCCGTGTCCACGCGTATGGTGGTCCCGATGTCCTGCGTCTGGAAGACGTGCCGGACCCACAGCCCGGCGCCGGGGAGGTTGTCGTGCACGTGGCCGCCGCCGCGGTCAGTCCGCTCGATGCCGCTAAACGGGATGGGAGGATGCAGACCCATCCCGTGCACAAGACCACGCTTCCCTACACACCGGGCTTGGAGGCGGCGGGGACGGTGGTGGCGCTGGGCCCTGACGTGTTCGGCGTAACGATCGGCGAGCGGGTGTATATCGTCGGCTCCCGCAGCGGCGCCTACGCGGAGCGGACCGTCTGCGACACCGCCCAGGTTCGCCCGCTCCCCGCGGCGGTGTCGTTCGTGCACGGCGCGGTAGTCAGCGGCTCCTACGGCACGGCGTATGCGGCCCTCTTCCTCAAGGCGCGGGCACAGCCCGGCGAGACGGTCCTGGTGCATGGCGCGACCGGCGGCGTCGGGATCGCCGGCGTGCAACTGGCGCGGGCGGCGGGCCTGACCGTCATCGGCACAGGCGGGACGGAGGAGGGCCGCCAATTCCTCGTCGCACAGGGTGCGCGGCACGTCCTCGCCCACGATGCGCCCGACTTCGCCGACCGCATCACGGCGCTGACCGGCGGCCGGGGGGTCGATATCGTCCTGGAGATGCGCGCCGACGCCAACGTGGGGCATGACCTCGCCGTGCTGGCGACCCGTGGCCGGGTCGTCGTCATCGGCTTCGCGCGCCCCGAGCCGGTCGAGATCAGTCCGCCACTGCTGCTGGGGCGTGATCTGTCCATCCTGGGCCTCAGCCTGGCCAATCTCAGCGCGCACGAGCGTACCCGCAGCGACGCGGCCATCGGCGCGGGCTTGGAGAATGGGACGCTCCGCCCGGTGGTGCGGCAGGAACTCCCGCTGGCCGACGCACCGCGCGCCCATGAGGCCCTCGCACAGCCCGGCGCCCATGGTCGCATCGTGCTCATCCCATGAGGCGCACGACCGGTTTCCGTCCGCTGCCGACCAAGGAGGACCGCTTGCCGCGTCGTGTACCACGTCCGCGGGCCGGCAGTCCTCCATCGCGCCGAGAACCCAGAGAAGCGCTATCCAGAGAAGCGATATATGGAGGACGAGACCATGACCACGATGCACGACGAGATCGCGACACAGACACAGCTCTTGCCGAACCGCGTCGCATTGATCACAGGGGGGAGCCGCGGGATCGGTGCGGCCACCGCCACGCTGTTCGCCCGTCACGGCGCCGCTGTCGCCGTCAACTATCTGCGGAATGAGGAGGCCGCGCGACAGGTGGTCGACGGGATCGTCGCCGCAGGCGGGCGCGCCATCGCCATCCAGGCCGATGTGCGCGATCAGCGCCAGGTGGAGGCGATGGCGCACCAGGCGCACGACGCGTTCGGACCCATCGACACGCTCATCCTCAACGCCGCCGTGGCGAGCGGCTTCACGCCGTCCCCTATCGTGCGGCAGAGATGGGAAGACCTCGCCCGTGACGCGGCGGAGTGGCTACGCGCCGCGCTCCTGCCCATCCAGGCCGTGCTCCCCGCGATGGTCGAACGGCGGGATGGCTCCATCGTCGTGGTGGGCTCCGCGCTGACCCGACAACCCGTCGAGAGCTTCGGCGCCCTCGGCGTGACCAAAGCGAGCGTCGATGCGCTGGCCCGAAGCCTGGCGCAGGAACTCGGCCCCCAGGGCATCCGCGTGAATACAGTGTCTCCAGGGACGGTCCTGACGGATCTCACCCGTTTCATCCCGCAGCAGCAGCAGGAGGCCATCGCGGCCTACACGCCCCTGCGGCGCCTCGCTCGGCCTGCGGATGTCGCGGGCGCCATCCTCCTGCTCGCCTCCGACCAGGCCCACTTTGTCACGGGCGCCTATCTCCCCGTCAGCGGCGGTATGCACATCCTCTAGCCGCCAGACACGTTGTCAGACATCAAGACGAGGGGGCGGAGGAAAAGTGTGCGTCGTCGGGCCGGGTGGTACAACGATGTCCTCCTCGGTCAGTCGGCCGACGGCCTAGCCGAGAAGGACACGGCCCATGCCAACCCGTGACGTGCTCTCTCCGTTCCAACGCGCCCAATTTACCACCATCCCCGACGCGATCAGCGAGCGCGAGTTGGTCCGCTACTACACGTTCACGTCGGAGGATCTGGCCGTTGTCGCGGCGCGACGACGGCCCCATAATCGCCTCGGGTTCGGAGTCCAGCTCTGTTATCTGAGGTTTCCCGGCCGTCCCCTGCATGCCACCGAACAAGTCCCAGAGCCAGTCCTGGCCTACATCGCCGCCCAACTCGACCTCGACCCCACCGTGATGCGGGAGTACGCGCAGGAGCGGGATACAACCCGGCGCGAGCATCTGAGCGAGATCCAACGGACCTTCGGTTTCCGGTCCTTCGACGCGTCTGTCTACCGCGAACTGTCCATCTGGCTGCTCTCCACCGCCCTCGGCACTGATAGCGGCGTGGCGCTCGTCACCGCGCTCGTTGAGGAGATGCGCGTCCGCAAGGTCGTCGCCCCCGCGCTGTACTTGATCGAGCGCCTGGCCTGGGAGACGCGCCGACGGGCACAGCGCCAGGTCTTCCATCGCTTGACGGCCAGGCTCATGGACCGCGCCACATGACGCTTGACGCTGCTGGGAAGATCTCTTTAGGCCCCCAGCGTGCATAAACATTGCTGTTGCTTTGGCAAAGCTAACAAGGTCATGGTCTATGCGTTCAGTATCAGGGCCGAGAGGCTACACTTCTTCAAGCGGGGGTTCAACGCACCGGGAAGATGCCATTCCCAGCAGCGTCAAGCGTCATGTGGCGCGGTCCACAGGCTCACGCCGGCGGATCACGCGCGGCTTGCTGCGCTCCTCACGGTCGCGCCAGGACGGCGGCAGACGCCACTGGTCTGGCTCCGCCAGCCGCCGGGCACGCCGTCGCCGCCGACGATCCTCGCGCTCATCGAGCGCCTGATGTCCATCCGCGCGCTCGGGCTGGACCACACGCTGGCGCGGCAGGTCCACCAGAACCGCTTGCTGCAATTGGCCCGCGAGGGCGGCCGTTACTCGCCCACTTTCCTGGCGCGCTTCGAGCCAACCCGCCGCTACGCCACGTTGGTCGCGTTCCTGATCGAAACGGCGGCGACCCTGACCGACCAGATCCTCGCCATGCACGACCGCCTCATGACAGGGTATCTGCGTCGCAGCGAGCAGGCGCACGCGACCCAGTTTCATGCGAGCGGCAAGGCCATCAACGAGAAAGTCCGGCTCTACGCCGCCGTGGGCGCGGCCGTGATCGCGGCGCGGGCCGACGCCGACGATCCCTACCAGGCGATCCAGTCCGTGCTCCCCTGGGAGGCGTTCGTCCGGACCGTGGCCGAAGCCGAGCATCTTGCGCGGCCGGCCGATTTCGACTACCTGGACCACCTGGATGCCTTCTACGGGCAAGTGCGGCGCTACGCGCCGGCCCTGCTCGACGCGCTCGAGTTCCGGGGTGCCCCGCCGAGCCAACCCCTACTCCGCGCGCTCCGTGTGCTCAAAGACATGAACGCGGCGGACGCCCGGAGAGTCCCAAGGAGCGCGCCGACGGCCTTCGTCAAGCCCCGCTGGTCCGACCATGTCTTTACCGACACCGGCATCGACCGGCACTACTACGAGTTGTGCGCGCTCCACGAATTGCGGAACGGCTTGCGCTCGGGGGATGTGTGGGTCGTGGGGAGCCGGCAATTCAAAGCGTTCGAGGACTACTTGCTGCCGGACGACGCCTGGCAAGAACTCAAAGACGCGGGGCCGCTGCCGCTCGCGATCCCGACCGTCGTAGTTGCTCGTGCAGGTCCTGCCGCCGCTGGGCCAGGTAGGCGGTCACGTCGGTCGCCGACCTGCTGGCCGCGGATGACCTGCCGGATATGCGGCTCCACAAGGGCAAGCTGACGATCACGCCGCTGATCGCCGATATCCGCGCCGTCGTGACGGAACCGATCAGCCCTATGCTGCTCGCCCATATCCTCTTCGGCAGTCGCGGGCCGATGGTCGATGCGCTGCGCGAGCGCTACCATCCTCCGCACGACGGTCTCCTCCGGCCGCTCGGCATCAAGGGTGTCCTGGACCTGGTCCGCGCCGCCGAGCGGCCATCGCCCGCGACGTCCTAGCGCGGAATAGCTCACGCGCGACGGCGCGCCGCGCTTGCGGCTCACGCCGTGGATATGCCACACTGTCCGTATGATGTCAGGACAACCGCGGACGAGTAAGAGCGAGCGCGTCGACGTGCGCGTCGACGATGAGACGAAAAAGCTCCTGGATGACCTTGCCGCTCTCTACCGCAGTAACCGCTCCCATGTCGTGCGGCTCGCCGTCGCCGAGTTGGCGCGCGCTCATGGGATACTGGAGAGTACGGGGGACGCGCGGATGCACACGGCGACGCAGGCCGCAAGGCAAGAGGAGGTCGAGGTATGACGGCGCTGGTCATTGCCATGGTGGGCCGCAAGGGAGGCAGCGGCAAGACGACGACGGCGTTCAATCTCGCCGGCGCGCTCGCGGCGACGAACAAGCGTGTTCTGCTCGTCGACGCCGACCCTCAAGGCTCGCTCTCGCGCATCCTGTTGGGCGACATGCCGACGGAGGGCCTGGGGGCGCGACTCATCGCGCCAGCGCGCGGCGTGTCCGACCTGATCGCGCCGACGGAGACGCCGAACCTAGACCTGCTGCCCGGCAACGCGACGATGCGCGAAACGCGGAGCCAGCTCGCCGGCAACCCGGCCGCATCGGTCCGTCTGCGTAGCCTGCTCACGCCGCTAGCGGGCTATGACGCGATCATTATCGATACGCCGCCCGAGCTCGACTTCCCCAGCGCCAGCGCCGTGCTGGCGGCCCAACTGTGCCTGCTGCCGACGGACCTCTCGCAGCAATCACTCGACGCGCTTGAGGACACGGTGCGCTTCGTCGAGGAGCAGGAGCCACTCGGAGGCGGCCGGCTCGCGGGGATCGTGCCGACCGATGTGCGCGCCCGGGAGGTGTTCGATCGCGCGGCCCTTGCGGCTATGGCCGCGACGTACGGTGACCTCGTACGTGACCCCGTCGCCTACTCGCCGCGGGTTAAGGAGAGCATGAGCGCCCGCCTGCCGCTGGTGGACTTTGACCCGAAGGCGGCCGCGGCTGACGCGTACCGGGCGCTGGCATCCTTTGTTCTCGCGGAGGCGGCGACCTTGGTCCCGTCAGGGGGCCGGTAGTGGCGCGTCGTCCGATCGGCCCGACGGCCGGGCGTCGGCAGGTCGACCCGGCCGCCCCGCTCGCCCCGGCCCAGACGCAGCTTACCAACGCGCTCCTTGTCCCGCTCGATCAGCTCGCGCCCGACCCGGGCCAGCCACGCCGGCATTTCGATGAGACTGGGATCGCCGAGCTGGCGGAGAGCATCCGACAAGACGGGGTCTTACAGCCGCTCCTCGTGTACGAGGATGGCAGCCTGGAGGATGGACGCATCCGCTACCGTATCCTTGATGGTGAGCGTCGCTACCGCGCGTCGGGGCGCGTCCAGGTGGACGCCCCCGTCATCGTCGTCTCCGGCCGCGATGTGACCGATGTACGCATCCAGCAGCTCGTCGCCAACCTCCAGCGCGAGGAATTGGATCCCCTGGAGGAAGCGCTGGCCCTCAAGCAATTGATGCAGCTCGCGCACCTCTCACTCCAGGGGGTGGCGGAGCGGATCGGCAAGCCCCGCGTCTATGTCCAGCGCCGGACCGACCTTCTCTTCGACCCACGCTTGTCCGAAGCGATCCGCAGAGGTGAGATCAATGCCTCCGTCGCCGTCGAACTCAAGAGATTCCCCGACGAGGTACGCCAGCAATACCTCGACCGGGTCGCGGCCGGCGAACGCCTTGAAGTGGCGCAGTTGCGGCAGGAGAAGCGGCGTGCGCGCGCTATCCTTTTTGGACACGGCGCCAACGGGGAGCGCCAAGCGCAAGGACCTGAGACATCGCCGACGGGCATAACCGGCGGTCCACTGTATCGAATCAATACAGATGATACTGCTAGCGATCAACGGGCAACGAGTGATCTCGCCGGTGTGCCTGGGGATGGGCAGGTGTATCGATTCGATACAGATAGCAGTACAACTGATAGGAGTGATGCGACCCCTCAGACGACAGAGATACACATGCCCGCACGGAATACGCGCCAGGACAGTGAGCCGCCGCAGGCGGCCGCAGGCCAGGAGACGGCGCGCCGGGAGTGGGCGACGGCTCTTACTGCGGCGCTGGTTGGAGAGAATGACGCGACTCCGTCCCGTGCTGTTGTGGCTCTGCTACAGCGTTGGCGCGATGTGGGACGGCCGGCGGGATGGGGCGACGTCCTCCTCCATGTTCTAGATCGCCGTGTGTAGGCGGGAACCTGCGCGTCTCGATGGACCCGCGCATGTAGAGTGAGACGGTGACACGACAGCATGCTCCACCGCAATCGAATGAACGGCGCGGATGTCACGAACGAGTTCGCCGGGGGGAGCCGGTCTGCGGTCGGGCCGCCGGCATCCCCTTCGTCACCCTGCCGCCCTCGCACGGCTGGCCGAGATCCGTGTCCCGACCTTGATCGTGGTCAGCGGCGGGGATCAACCGGACATCCTCCGGCAGGCGGATCTGCTCCATGCGACTATCACTGGGTGCCAGAAGGCAGTGATAGTCGGCGTCGCCCATGTGCCCAACATGGAAAGCCCCGAGCGTTTCAATCGCCTCGTGCTCGATAGGCTGGACGCAGGGGCGGGAGCGGGGCTTCACGGTGGACCAGACCACGAGTGAGGCCGTACCCACAGCGCGTGAGCGCCTATCGCGCTCGTCTTGATTGAAGGAGAGAACAGGATGGAGATACAGCCGTTCACCGTCCAGATTCCGCAAGCTGACCTGGATGACCTGCGCGACCGCCTCGCCCGCACCCGCTGGCCGGACGAGGTGTCCGGGGCGGCCTGGGACTACGGCACGAACCTGGCCTATCTGCGCACGTTGGTTGACCCTGACTATCCCTGTCACCATCGTATAGGATACGCTGAGGTGAGCTCCCCGCGCGGCAAACGAGGGCTCTGTCGGCCACATGGGACCGCCGGCATCACCGCCGCAAGGAGCCCAACATGTCGGTGCACTTGAGTATGATCGGCGTGGTTGTCGCGGACATGGCCCGCGCGCTCGCGTTTTACCGCCGACTCGGCCTGGATATCCCCGCCGACGCCGACGATCGACCGCACGTCGAGATGCGGATGGAGGGCGGGGTCACCCTCTTCTGGGACACCGTGTTCGCTAAGACCTACGACCCAGACAGGGAGGTGCCGACGGGCGGCTACCGGATACTGCCCGAGTTCTTCCTCGCGGACCGGAGCGCGGTCGACGCAACCTATGCGGACCTGATCGGCCACGGCTATCGGGGCCATCGGGCACCCTTCGAGACGGCGTTCGACGCGTACATGGCCATGGTGAACGACCCGGACGGGAATGTGGTTCTCATCACCGCAGGATAGGGAGGCGGGATCGACTTCTCGCGCACGGATACGACGCCCACGGGTAGGGCCAGCCAGTGGCCCTTCTCTGTCGCCAGCGGGCGACACACCATGCTGCCGCCCATAGTCCTGACACCATCGCATCGGTTGAGCGACGACAGCAATCCGCCGGCTACCAGATCACAGTGCATCACGGTAGACACAGCCACGCAAGGTCGGCCACCTGCTCGGCCGCAGGGTCCGTATAGTCGTGCGAAGAGCCTATCCTGATAGCGATTATTCCTCTCTTACTCTGAAAGAAGATGGACTTCATGCTAGATATATCTGATATAAGATGTTCCTGGTAGTAAAGGGCATGAACCCATTGGGATCACACCAGGATGCCTCCGAGCAAAAGCGGACCAAGAAAGGATCACCCATGTCAGCGGAAGAGAACAAAGCAGTCATTCATCGCTTTGTCGCGGCACTTGAGAGGCACGATCTGGAGGCGGTGTGGGCGTGCCTGGACCCGCACTGTCGCTTTCCCGTCCTCACGAGATTTGGCGTCGACCCCACCTTTGACAACTACAAGCACTTCATCGCTTCGTTCATTATCGGCCTTCCCGATGTCCACCATACGTTTGAAGAGACAGTGGCCGAGGATGACAAGGTCTGGGTGAACTACACCATTCGCGGAACCCATGACGGTCCGTTCCGCAATGTCCCGGCCACCCATAAGCACATCAGCTGGAGCCTTATTGCGATGTATCGCGTGGTCAACGACAAAATTGTGGAAGCAGACTTCCAATCTGATGATCTACGCTTGCTGCGACAACTCGGCGCCCTTCCCTCCTAAGGCGCGAGGAAGGGAAGGGGCCTGCTCTCGGTCCTTGGTACCACTCTGAGAGAAGGAGACATGATGGACCTCGACAGAATCGACCACGTTGTCTTTACGGTGCGGGACATCGCCGCGACCTGTGACTTCTACACGCGTGCCCTCGGCTAGGGCCTCGACCGCCATCTTGCTCGCGCTGTACTGCGCCAGGAAGGGGAACGTGAGCCCGCCCGCGACCGAGCTCACATGGACGAGCAGCCCCTGCCCGTGACGGCGCATGTGGGGGAGAACCGCGCGGTCGAGTCGCAGCGGGCGAAGTAGTTGGTCTCCATTTGCGCGCGCATGCTCCACGGTGAAGCCCTCGGCGACGCCGGTATACATGTGCCGGCGTTGGCCCGTCGGTGCTTCGTCACGCCCCAGACCATGAACGAGATCGTCGCCCATCTGGAGGCGGCCGGTTTGGTGACACGCCGCCGCGCTGTGGCGGACGGACGTGTGGTCCAGATCTATCTGGCCCCACAGGGCCAGCACCTGCTCGCCGATTGCCACCAGGCCGTTGAGGCGATAGAGACGCGTCTGGTCAGTGGGTTGAGCGTCGCCGAGCGGCACGCCCTCGTCGCTGGGCTCCGTCGCTGCATCGCGGCGCTAGCGGTGCCAGCAGACCCAGCCATGCGCGCCTAGAGCTGCTTGCAGTGGCGCCATCGTGCAGCGCGCCCTGGATCGGCACGGCGCCATTGCGGCGTTAGGCACGAGCGACTGTTGTACGACGCTTTCGTTGCCTTGTCCGATTCGCTCATTTCCCCCTTGACTTAGAGTTGGCTCTAAGATCTATGCTCCTTGTAGGTGCTGAAGCGACGAGGAGATTGCCGATGACTATTCAAGAAGTTGCCGTACAGACAGGAATTTCTGCCTATACCATTCGCTTTTACGAGAAGGCCGGGGTGTTGCCACGCATCAAGCGTCTGCCAAATGGTATGCGGCAGTTTTCTGAGGCTGATGTTGTCTTTCTGCACTTTCTGCTGCAGCTCAAGCAGACGGGCATGTCATTGGACGATATCATGGCCTTTACCGAAGATGGTTGTATGCTTGAGCGGCTCCAGCGGGGCGATGCTATCCCTCAATTCGTGGTCGAGAAACGGATGGCTCTCCTGCGGCGACACCAGCAGCGCCTCTACGACCAGCGGCGCACTCTTGGTACGTTGCTCGTGGCCGTGGAGCAGAAGCTCGATTTCTATAGTGGAGCAGAAGCTCGATTCCTATGCGCACTACCAGAACGATCCGTCGATGAATAAACCCTCAGAGAGTGAAAAGGAGGAAAACAATGCGTGCGATGGTTATTCCGATGGTCGGAGGACCGGAGGTCCTAATGCTTCGCGACATGCCCGATCCTCATCCTGGGCCGCGGCAGGTTAGTATTCGCGTAGCTTATACAAGCGTGAATTATATGGACATCATGGCTCGCGGTACCACCCCACTAAACCGTGGAGGAGGGGCGATGGTGACAGGAACGGGTCGCATGCGGCATGCTACAGGTAGCCGTGTCTTGCTCACACGGCCAGGAGCGCAACACGCATGGACCCGTCCACCA
>JAABUX010001607.1_pt1 | contig 29245 bp, 27 predicted proteins | sample 5561851 | NCBI WGS metagenome assembly JAABUX01 (sample SAMN10711883, study PRJNA513361) | rock metagenome | isolation source: Antarctica rocks | place: Antarctica: Victoria Land, Richard Nunatak red sandstone | collected 2016-01-03 | reverse complement strand
TTGAACGCGAGCTGATCAACCAGCGCACCAGCAGCGGGCGCGTCGCCGCCAAAGCGAGGGGCGTGCGCTTCGGCCGCCCCCCCAAGCTCACGGCCGACCGGGTCGCGTTAGGCGAGCGTCTGGTGGGCGAGGGCACGTCCGTTCGGGAAGTAGCCAAGCTGCTCAAACGCCACCATGCCACGCTTTACCGGGCGTTGACCGTCCCAGCGTTGTAGAACAGCCGGGGCCAGCATTTGGACCGATACGCTCGATGGCAGTCAGCCCGGCACGATGACGAGCTTCCCCTTCGGCTTCCCGCTCGTCTCCAACGTCGTCATCGCCGGGATGGCTTTCGCAAGCGGAACAACAGCGGCGATCGGCAGCTTCAGGCAATTGTTGGCGGCAAGCTGCCCAAGCTGTTCAAGAACGGCAGGGGGCGTCTTGGCGAACACGCTCTTGTTGCGGCGAGTGAGCAGGACGCTGATCATTTTGAGCGGGGTAAGGTTGATGTGCAGCGCGACCCCTTTTGAGTTGAGCATGGACAGGCATTGGCCCGGACTGAGCGACCCCGCTGTGTCGAATACGACGTCGAAAGCCTTACGGTAGCCGGCAACGTCGAACTTCTTATAGTCGATCGCTTCCTCGGCTCCGAGCGCCTGGGCGTCTGGAATGCCGCTGGCCGCGCACGATCCGACGATCCTGGCACCATGAGCCTTTGCAAGTTGGACCGCCGCGCGTCCAACGCTGCCAAGGCAACCATTAATGAAAACACGTTGCCCGCTTTGTAGTTTGGCGGTGTTGATCAGCGCCGACCATGCGGTCGCCCCGGCGATCGGCAGGGTTGCCGCTTCCTCGAAGCCGACGGATGCGGGCTTCAGCGCCGCAGTGTCCTCGGCGGTGACAATCTGTTCCGCGAAGGTGGACGAGTCCTTCATAGTCATTGCGCCGAACACGGCGTCGCCGACTTTGAAGCGCGTTACATTGGCACCGATCGCTTCGACGACCCCCGCGAAATCGGTCCCGACACCACGCGGGAAGTGTTTGCCCGTCATCATCTTGGCGGTCCCGGCCCGAATCTTCCAATCCATAGGATTGGTGGACGCCGCCCTCACGCCGACCAGGACCTGATCATCGCTCGGGGTCGGGCGAGCCACGTCTGCAAGGCGGAGTTCTTCGGGGCCGCCATAGCGGGAATATTCGATACGACGCATCGTGACGTTCCTTGCTCGCCGAAGCAGCGCGGATTGACTAAACGCCGCCGCCCAGCCATGTTCCGGGGACACTCCCCGCTTTGTAAACGGAGATTGTCCCCGCTTGCAAGAGGCTTTGTTGACGCATTCGGCCGGAGCACCACGCAAGCTGCGAGCCGACGCCCAGCGGAATCGCGAGCGCCTTCTCGAAACGGCACGCGACGCCTTCGCACGCGACGGTGCCGAAGCGAGCCTTGACGGTATCGCCAAGAAGTCGGGCGTAGGCTCCGGCACCCTGTATCGGCATTACCCGACTCGGAATGCGCTCATCGGAGCCGTGTACCAGCGCGAGGTGGAAAAGCTCGGGGCATTGGCAGGTGAGTTACTGACTCTAGACCCGCCGATTGAGGCATTGCGGACATGGATGCTGACGTTCGTTAACCATGTGATCGAGAAGCAGATTATCGCCTCCGCGCTGGACGAGGCCGCTTACGCGGATGCGAGCGTGATCATCCAGGGCAGCATTCAGCAGCTTGCGCGGCGAGCGATCGAGAACGGTGATCTACGAAACGATACCGTCCCGTTCGACCTGCTCACGGCAATGATCGGCGTGTTGCACCTGGGGCGAGGGCCAGCCCTACACGAAAGCGCCAAGCGGCTGGTGGACCTCCTGCTACGCGGGGCAAGTACTCCAAGGTCGCCGTAGCACGCTTGCAGCCGAAACGCTTTTTTCAACAGCCTCGGCCGTTTGACGAAGTGGTACAGCCTGTTAGCTGCTGCGGTGAGCGGATCAGCGCAGCCAGCGACGCAGCGGTTTCGGACGCGAGCGCACTGCCGTTCATTCCATGAAGCGTTCCCCGGGTTGGAGCGCACGGAAGCGCCCCGTCCAGGCCCGCCGCAACCCGTCCTCCGATGCGCCGCTATCATAGGCAGGTGAGGAGAGCGGCAGTGCCCGTATCACCGCGATCAGCACGACCGCCCGCGTGCGGGGCACCAGGTCGCCGTGGTCTGTGAACAAAGGAAGCAACCCGTCGAACCCCGCGTCACCCCGTCGCACGATCCTTGCCGTGCCGGACAGGCGGCAGCCGCGACGGGTAAAGGGGTCTACGAAGTTCACCTCCACCGCCGGGTCGGCGGCGAGGTTGCGGAGGGTGCCGGGCGAGCGGATTTCCGCAAAGGCGACTGTCGCCGCGTCCACGACGGCAAAGGTGCCCTTGGGGGACAGGTTCGGCGTGCCGTCCGCGTTCATTGTGGCAACGAAGCCGAGCCGCTGCTCACGGACCACCTGCATCATGCCGGCGGTCATCGTGGCGCCGCTCCGGCCGGCTCCGCCGCCCTCCGAGGGCGTCACGGCGGGTAGGTGACGGCGTAAGCCTCGATCAACGCCTCTTCCAGCGCACGGCCTGCGCGGTAGCCCGCGAGCGTGTCCGGGCGTTCGACACCATCCACCAGCCGGGGGCACGACTCCGGCTCCCCGATCACCGTCCGCACGGGCAGGCGCTCGGCGTAGATCGGCAGCGGGTAGTCCTCGTCCTCGTCCACCACGCCTTTGGAGCGTATCTTGGCGGACGCGCGCTCGATTTCCATCGCCACAACCCCGGTCGCCTTGACCTCTTGCGTCGAGCTTTGCCGCAGACCGGCCGTGCGGGCGGGAAACAGCCGGTCCACCATGGCAACCAGCGCTGCCTCCTTTTCCGCCGGGTCCTCGATCAGCCGGGCATGGCCGAAGGCCATCACCGAGCGGTAGTCGGCGGAATGATTGAACCCGCAGCGTGCGAGCACGAGGCTGTCCAAGTGCGTCACTGTCAGGCACGCCGGCTGGCCGGCGGACTGGTTGCGCAGCATCCGGCTGGCGCTGCTGCCGTGCCAGTACAGCGTCGTGCCCTCGCGCCAGAACAGCGTCGGCGTGCAGTAGGGCAAGCCGTCTATGACGTAGGAGACATGGCACAGCGCCGCTGCGTCCAGCAGGGCGTGGACGGTTTCGTGGTCGTAAAACCCCCGGTCGTGCCGGCGCTTCACCCGGTTCACGTTGTCCACCGGGTAGGCGAGCGTTTCCGCGTCCAACATTCCTGATTTCCTGGCTGCCTCGTTGCATTACGACTATGCGCCGAGTAGATTGGTTGCAGGGAGGTCCAATTGTCCGCGCTGACGCCGACCAATCTTGGCGAACTGGACAGGTCCGGCGCGCTGGACCTGCCGCTGCGCCTAGACGAGACGCCCGGCCCGCAATCGGCACGCGTCCACCAGGGTCTGCGCGACGCGATCCTTGCCGGCCGGCTCGCGCCGGGCAGCCGCCTCCCGGCCAGCCGCGCGCTGGCGGCCCAGCTCGGCATGAGGCGGAACACGGTGGTGGGCGCCTACGAGCAGTTGCTGTCAGACGGGCTGGTGGAGGCCAGGGTGGGCGCGGGCACCTATGTCGCAGACCACGTCCCAACCGGCCCGGCCGGGCCGAAGCGCGCTCGGGCAACGGACATGGCCCCCAGCCGCGAGGTATTCGCCCTGGGCCGGACAGGCGTTGACGCCCTGTTCCTGAACCGGCTGCGGCGTGCGGTCAGCAAGCGCTTGCGGACCCTCGATCCCGTCCACCTCGGCTACGGCGACCCCCGCGGCGGCCGGGAGCTGCGCGAGCGCATGGCGGAGCACCTGGCGGTCAGCCGTGGCGTGCGCTGCGATCCGGGCCACATCATGCTGGTTGGCGGCACGCAACATGGCTTGCAGCTGTGCCTAGGCGCCGTGCTCAGGCCAGGTGACTCCGCCTGGATGGAGGACCCTGGCTACCCCGCCGCCCGAAGGGTGCTGGAAGCCGCCGGGGCGCGGCTGGTCCCGGTCCCCGTAGACGGGCACGGGCTTGTGGTGGACGAAGGCCGCCGCCGCGCCGCGGGCGCCCGGGTCGCCTACGTCACCCCATCGCACCAGTTCCCGACCGGCGTTGTCATGCGGATGGACCGGCGCATCGCTCTGCTGGACTGGGCGCGCGATGCAGACGCCTGGGTGCTGGAGGACGACTACGACAGCGAGTTCCGCTACGGCGGACCGCCGCTCACTGCCCTAGCCGGCATTGATGCCGCCCGGCGGGTGATCTACTTCGGGACGTTCTCTAAGGTGCTCTTCCCCGGCCTCCGGATGGGCTACGTCGTCCTGCCGCCGCCGTTGCTTGAGCCAATCCTGGCCGCACGGGCCGCGTCGGACCGCTTCCCGCCGAGCCTGTTGGAGGGCGCCCTTGCCGACCTTATAGCGGAAGGCGACTTCTCTACCCACATCCGGCGGATGCGGGGGCGCTACCGGGCGGCCCGCGATGCGGTCGCGGACACGCTGGCCGGGCACGCCTGCGGGGCGCTACAGGTGACGGTTCCTGACCAGGGGCTGCACCTTGTTGCCTACTTGCAAGCTAACATGCCGCCCGGCGCGGCGGCGCGTATCAGGGCGGCAGCCGGGGTGGAGGCGTGGCTTCTGTCCGAAACTCGCCTGGTGCCTGGTCCAACAGACGGCTTCGTCCTGGGCTTCTCAGGCCACGAGATTGCAGCCTTGCGGGACGGTGCCGAGCGCCTGGCCAGGGCGGCCAAGGAGTTCGTGGCAGACTTAAGGAACGTGCGAGGAGAAGGCACGGGATTGCTTGGAAAAGGCAGCCAGGATTGAGAGAGTGCTGGCACATCGGGTCTCGGGTATCGTGTCCGTCAAACGACCCGTGACCAGCCATCCCCATTTCGTCCGGCAACGACGGGATGCGACGGCAAGGCGGACGACCTTGCTGGCGCTTGCAACGACACCAGGACGGGCACCATCCTACATGCGCAGCCCCCGTCGCTGCCCTTGTCGCTCGCTCTCCGCCTCGCGCTGGGCAGCGGCTGCACCGGCCCGCTCCCCCGAACTGAAAGTCGTGGTGAGCTGGGCCACCTGATCCAGCGCCGGCCGCTGCTCGGGCGAGACGGACGCTGACATGACCGCGCCGGGCCGCCCCCCGGTTCGCAGCATCTGGCGCACACCCTCCTCCCCGAACCGCTGCTCCACAGCCTGCCTGAACGTGTCCAGCTCGGCCGCGACTGGCTTATCCGCCTGCACCACCCGCCACGCTTCAGCGCGCGACTTCTCGTCGGGTGCGACACGCAAAGCATCGGTCGCCGTCTCCGCCGCGGTGGACAGGCGCGGGATGCCGGTCGCGTCCGCCGCGCGTTGCCCTTCCACGTTGCCGCGGTAGGCCCGCTCCGCCCACCCTTCGGCCGTGCCGATACGGGTGAGGCTACCCGGCAGCGCGCCTGCAGCACGCTCCGCGTTGGCCCGCTCCTGCTTGGCCCCACCTGACGCTAACCACCCGACCTTCCCCCGCAGTTCACCCAACTGCTCCGGCTCGCGCGCTAGCCGTGCCGCGGCGCTCGTCCAGCCCTCGCGCTTGACCAGCTCGTCCAGCGTGGCGCGCGCCGCGTGCGGATCCTTGTAGGCGCCTTGCAGGTAGCTCCACCGCGCCTCCCGCTCGCGCTGCACCGCCTTGTCCGCTGCCACCGCCGCCGCAACCTCGCCGGGCCTGGTGCCTCGCCCCAAGCTGTCCTTGCCGTCCGGAGACACAAAGGGCGGAATGAGCCAAGCAGCGGCCGGGCTGTCCTGCCTCGCGATTGCTTTTGTGGTGGCTGGCTCTGTAGGCTCCGGCTGCTGTAGGTCGGGCGCACGGGCCGCGGCCACCCGATCCCAGCGCTCCCCCACCGTCTCGGGCGTGCCAGCCGGCGCAACAGGCACTTCGCCCGGCCATACGGGCCGGACAGCCTCCTGCCCCTCCCCAGCCCGCTGCCGCAGCTCAGGCGCCAACTCGTCTGTCGTGGCCCACGCCACCGACGCTGCCCGCACCTCGCCGCGCGCCATCTGCCGCGCGAGTTGGTGGACGTCGCGCGCCGTGTCCTCGGCCACGAACACCTGAGCGCCCTCGCGCTGCCGGGTCAGCGCCACGTAGCTCGCCGCCGCCCGCCAGTGGTGCGTGTGCAGCAGGTAGGTGTGGTCCAGCGTCTTGCCCTGGCCCTTGTAGATCGTCCCCGCATAGCCGTGCCGGAAACCCTCGAACTCATCCGCAGCCGACCACGTGACGACACGGCCTTCCTTGCCGGCCGGCGCGTCCAATCGTACCGCGACCTGTCCCGTCGTCGCATCCAGTCCAGTGATGGTTCCGGCGTTGCCGTTGTAGATGCCCAGCTTCTTCGCCGTGTCGGTGAACTGCACCCGGTCCCCGACCGCGAACGCCGCCTCGCCGTGCTTGGTGGCCATCACCACATCCGGACTGCCCAGCTCGCCGCGGCCTCGTCGCACCCCGCGCAGCTCCGCGTTGAGTCGGTCCACCTCGACATTGGTGTATGCGAACACGAACCGACTCGCCTGCGGCTTCACCTCGCTGTCTGCCTTCCAGCGCTCGACCAAAGCGGACCGGGCCACGTCCTGGTCTGGCGTCCACGTCACCGCCCCGTTGCTATCGAACGCCTGCACCGCCGCGTCGAACCGACCCTCGGCTAAATCGCGAGCCGCCTGGCGTTGCCAGCCCACACTCTGCCGCGTCACCTCGGTGATCTCGGCCGCCCCATGCGCTTTGCGCATTTCGGTAAACAGGCCGCCGCGCTCGATGCTCGCGAGCTGACGATCGTCGCCGGCGAGGATGACCTTGGCGCCAGCCGCCCTGGCTTCGGCCAGCAGCTCGCCAGTCACCCGCGTATCCAGCATCGCCGCCTCGTCCACCACGACGACCGTGCGCTTGTCCCAGGCGTCGCGCCCGTTCTTGATGGCGAACAGCGCCGAGTGGACCGTGCGCGCCTCAGCGAAACCGTCCGCCTTTAGATCCTGTGCCACAGCGTTGGTCGGGGCCAGTCCGACCACGCGGTAGCCAGCCAGCTCGTGGGCGTCCCGGACGGCAGCCAGCGTGTAGCTCTTCCCCGTGCCGGCGCGGCCTTCAATCAGCTTCAGTCCGCCAGCGCCGACTGCGTGCTCGAAGGCCTCGCGCTGGTCATTACGCAGTGCGCGCCTCTCCAGCACCGCTTCCTGGTGTCGGGCTTTCACACCCCGGTGGTGCCCGGCGCCGGCCACCGCCGCCCCGTCTGCCAACGCCACACGTTCCTGCTCGCGAACGCCAATGGTGGTGAACCGCCCGGCCACCTCGCCTGTCTCGCGGTCATGCAGGGCCAGCACCTCCCGGTGGCCCTGCACCGCCCGCTTTGCGTCCGCGATATCCCGCACGGCCGCAGCATCGGGTATCCCGTCCGGCCCGGTGCCAAGGTGCTTCTGCAGGTACCGCTCCAGCTCGCGCTCGGTGAAGGTAGCGTTGTTCCGCGTCAGCGCCGCCAGGGCCTGCTCTGGGTCCCGCGCCGCCGCCTCGTTTGCCGAACGCAGCTGCTCCGCGCGTGCCGCCGCCGGGCTGTCCACCTTACGCATCCGCACGGGGCCGATGTGATCGCCGGGGTGCGCCGCGATCGCATCCACCCGCAGCTCTATGCCGTGCTCGTGGAAGTAGCGGTCCTGGTGCGCCCGCCACGTCTCGCCCCATACTTCAGCGTCCGTCACCAGCGTCCGTGCGCCAGCCTTGCGAACCTCGGGGTCCAGGTCTCGTGCCTTCTTGGCGGAAAGCTGGTCGCCCTCGACCCGGCGGGTCGTAATAAGCAAATGGGCGTGCCAGTTGCTGTGGTCGCCGCCGGTGCCGTCGGCGCAGGCGCCCTCCCCCTCGCCGCGGTCCTTGTGTGGCGCGTGCACGTCGAGCTGCACGGCCAGGCCCTTGGACACGAAATGCTGCTCGGCAAAGCTGCGGGCCAGCTCGATCCGATCAGCGGTCGTGAGTTCGCGGTCAGCCGGCAGCGCCAGCACGATCTCGCGCGCGACCTGGGCGTCCTTGCGACGTTCCGCAGCCTCGGCCACGTTCCACAGAGTCGCTGAGTTGCCGAGGCGTGCGTCCGCACCTTCGGGCAGCAGCACCTCGTGGTGCACGGGTGCGTCGCGGTGCCGAAAGTGAAACAGCTCGCCGGTGCGCTCTGCCGTGATCGCGTCGCGGGCGTTGTAGGCTGCCGAGCGCACGGCGTTGCCACCGGACGATCGCGACAGGTAGCGGGCACGGGCAAAGGCGATGGCCACGCGGGCACTCTGACTGCCCTTCCTGCCCTGCGCAAGCCGCGTTGCCCTTGCAACGCATATTACGTCTGCACCACTTCGTTCGCTATCGCTCACTTCGGGCAGAACCCGCTGTCGCGGTATAGCTCCAGCTTCAAGGATGACACGATGGCAGTACTAGCTGACGACATCGGCACATTGCAGGAGTATGCCCAGGGAGTGATGGCTCGGTTAGAGCATCACGCAGACACAGTTGGCTCGATTGCCCTCGCATTGATGGGGGCGATCATTTGGCGTGCCGACGGTGGGACCATTCGCATTCGAAAGAGCGGGAAGGGTCTGGCCAACATGCTCTGGGTGGACATCGCAGGCCGTACCTACGTCTTCGGCTATAACCATGGCCAGGGTACAATCGAGATGAAGGATCGCACACAGACCGGGGCCGTCATTCATAGCTTCTCGAACGCCACCCCTGTTGTGGATATCGAGACCATCTTCCGGATGCTGTGACGCTGCGGACACCCGAGAGGGCACTGGTGAGACTACGTAAGCCGCCTTACCCGGACCCGGTTGGCACAGCGACGTGTTTCTGGGTCCATGCTGGCCATCGGGAGACAGCAATTGACGCAGCAGTCGCGGTCATCCGTCAAACGGCCCAGCAAGAGTTGCTAGCTCAGCCAAAAGTTGCGGATTGGGGCACGTCGGCGGACGAAATGTGGGATTGGGCTGGCGAATGGGTGGTGGAATCCCTTCTCCAAGGTGCCTGGATACGCGAGTACCACGAGTGGGAGAAGGCCACGAAGGCGTAATTCGACGGCAACCACGCCCGCAACGGCAGGGCCAAGGTTGACTGGCGGGGGAAGTTGCCCGGCGCATCGGGTGCATCGCATGTGGACAGGGTTCGGGCACAACTCGCGGTGTTCGGCGCCACCGTGCCGGCGGACACGTTGGATGTGATCGACCGGACCCGGGAGCATGTGAACCTTGCCAAGCACGAAGCCGAACACTTCATCGGCGAGGCCGACTACAAGGCGCTCGTCCAAGCCGTCATGGCATTCTGGGAAGCCCTGACGGAACAGGAGGAGTTCACGCCGCCGATCCGGTGACGCCTTGGTCCTACGATCCGCTGCGCTTGTGGAAAGTCCGTATGTTCTATTTGCGTTCTCCCGCGGCCCTGTTAGTTTTCCCTGAACGCCGGGCCATGGTGCCCGGTGCCATAACAGGGGCAACCGGGGAGGAACACAGCATGGCCCGCACCCTCAGCGAACGCCTGCGCGCGCACGAGCAGCAGAAGGCCCGCCTCGCCGAAGCGGAAGCCAAGCTCAAACTGGACGAGCGCAAGCAGCGCACCCGCCGCCTCGTCGAGGCCGGCGCCTTGGTCGAGAAGTGCGGCCTGCTAGAGATGGACAGCAACGCCCTCTACGGCGCCCTGTTGTCCCTCCGCGACGGCGCCGACGATAAGGCGCAGGTGGAGAAGTGGGCGGCCCTGGGCGGTCGCACCTTTGCCCGCGAGGCCAAGGCCCGCGACGAGGGCAAGCAGGCGGTCCTGCTGACCTTCGCCGCCCCGCTGCCCAAGGACGCCACCACCGCACTCCGCAAGGCGGGCTTCCGCTACAGCAAGGTCATGCAGCACTGGGAGGGCCTGGCCCGCCCCGGCGACGCCGACGCGCTGGCCAAGGCGCATGGTGGCACCACCCGCCAGGTTGGCGGGATCGGTGAGGCCGGTGGGCAACCGGGAGGGACAGACGCCGCAAAGGCCGCGGAGTGATCGGCCGCGCCGGCTACGACCTACTGCGAGCCGGGCTGCGCGTCGCCGTCCAGCTCTGGCCTCTGTGGCTGTTCTGGTACGCCTGGAACCTGGCCCACGGCTGGTGGCAGGACTACCTGTTGACCTTCCCGGCCAACCAGCCCGGCGGCTATTGGACCACCGGCTACCGGGTCGCGCTGGCCGCCTGGCCCACTGCCGCCCTGCTCGGACCGGCCCTGGTCATGGGTGGAGGCGTCTTCCTCCACCGCGTCCGTGCCGGCAGCCGCGCCATGGCGCTGGCCGGCGTCGCCGGCATGGCCGCCACCGCCGTGCTCACCGCCTGGCCCGAGTGGGTGCGCCTGCGCCCCTACGTCGGCGTCCCAGGCTACTCGCCGCTGGCGCTGCTCAACGAGGCCAGCCTCCCACACAAGTTTGCCGTTGTCACCGGCCTGCTCATGGCCTTCATCGGCTACTGCATTGCCACCCGCGCCCGGCCCATCGGCAGCCAGCCCGGCCCCTCCCTGCTGCGCGGCGCCTCCGATAACTTCGGCCACGCCGACTGGCTGTCCATGCCCCGCGCCCGTAAGCTGTTCCCGGGACCTGACCCGGTCTATGGCGGCCTGGTCGTCGGCGAAGCCTATCGCGTGGACCAGGACCGCGCCGCCAAGCGCGGCGCCTTCGATCCCGCGGACCGCGGTACCTGGGGCATGGGCGGCCGGGCGCCGCTGCTGGTGGACCCCTGCCGGTCGGCCGCCACCCACGTCCTCGTCTTCGCTGGCGCCGGCGGCTTCAAGACGACCTCGGCCGGCATCCCCACCCTGCTCACCTGGACCGGCTCCGCCGTCGTGCTCGACCCGTCGCGCGAGATGGGGCCGATGATGCAGGGCCACCGCGAGCAGGCCATGGGCCACCAGGTCGTCACCCTCGACCCGTTCCAGGCCGGTGCCTGCGCCTTCAACGTGCTGGACTGGATCGACACCAGCTCGCCCGCCGCCGAAACCCATGTGGACGCCGTGGTCGGCTGGATCAGCGGCGAAAGCCGCGCCGACGCCGGGTCCAGCAAGTTCTTCGGCGGGCGAGGCCGCGCCCTCATCTGCTGCCTGCTCGCCGACATGCTCTGGGACCCGGACCTGCCGCCGGAGCAGAAGACGCTCCGCACCCTGCGCCGCCGCCTGGTCACGCCGGAGGACGAGATGCGCGAGCTGCTCGGCCGCATCCACCAGCACTCGCACAGCCCCAAGGCCCGCGACCTTGCCGGCACCATCAAGGGCGCCGTCAAGGAAACCTACTCCGGCATCTACCAGAACGCCGACGAGGACACCGCCTGGCTCAGCACCGGCGTGTTCGCCGACCTGGTGTCCGGCGCCTCGTTCAGGACGCGCGACCTCACCGGCGGCAAGCTGACCGTGTTCGTGCAGATCCCGCTGCACGTCCTGCAGAACACCCCGGCCCTCGGCCGCGTCGTGATCGGTGCCCTGCTCAACGCCGTCTATGACGCCGACGGGGCGCTGAAAGGGCGGGTGCTGTTCCTGCTCGATGAGGTGGCACGCCTGGGCTACATGCAGGTCGTCGAGACCGCCCGCGACGCCGGCCGCAAGTACGGCATCACCCTGATGCTGCTCTACCAGTCGCTCGGCCAGCTCGTGGGCCAGTGGGGCCGCGAGGGCAAGCAGGCGTGGTACGACAGCACCGCCTGGCGGCTGTTCGCCACCGTCCAGGACCCGGACACCGCCAGGGAACTCTCCGCCATGTGCGGCGAGTACGGCGTCGTCTCCACCAGCCTGGGCGACACGGAGGGCAACCAGTCCCGCGGCGCCATGGGCACCTCCAGCAGCTCCGGGCGCTCCGAGAACCGCTCTGAGATGAAGCGTGCGCTCATCAAGCCGGAGGAGCTGATGCAGGACACCCGCGCCGACGAAGCCTTCGTGGTCATGCGCGGCAGCCCGCCCCTGCGCTGCGGACGCGCCATCTACTTCCGCCGCCCCGAGTGGGACGGCCTAGTCGGGGACAATCGCTTCCACCGCGGCGGCCAGGACAATCGGGACGCGGCAGAGTGAACTTCGGCGGCCCACTGTTCCGGTTGGGAGCCACGCTGATCGCCGCCTGGGTCGGCTGGACGCTGCTCAACGCCTACGCTGGCACCCTGTTCCTGCTCAGTGGCAGCGTCGCCGGCTGGCGGCTATGGCGCACCGCCGCCACCGTGCCGGGTCAGAGTACTACCAACAGCACCGTCCGGCCTGGCGCCAACCGGCCTGTCAATCCAGCAGCACCTTCGCCCTCGTCCCCGCGGCAGGGCCAGCCGGCGGCTCCCTCCCCTGCGCCGGCCGGGGCGCCTGTGTCGCGCGCCACCCGTTCGCTTGACCGTGCCCTAGCCGAGCTGGACGGCATGGTTGGCCTCGCCTCGGTCAAGGCAGAGGTCAGGAAGCTCATCGACGTGCTGGCGGCGGAGCAGGAACGGGCGAAGCTCGGCCACAAGGGCGAGCCGCCGGCCCTGCACTGCGTCTTCCTCGGCAACCCCGGCACTGGCAAGACCACCGTCGCCCGCCTCATGGGCGAGGTGCTGCACGGCCTCGGCTACCTCAAGCGCGGCCACCTGGTCGAGGCTGACCGCTCCACCCTCGTCGCCGGCTACGTCGGCCATACCGCCATCCAGGTGCGCGACACCGTCAACCTCGCCCTCGACGGCGTGCTGTTCATCGACGAAGCGTACAGCCTGGTCAGCAGCAGCCCGGGCGGAAGTGGCCAGGACTTCGGCCGCGAGGCCGTGGACACGCTCCTGAAACTGATGGAGGACCACCGCGGCCGGTTGTGGGGGTCACCTCACGGTTTGCCCAAAACCGCACGCTAAGCGGAAAGGACCAGGAAATCAGGGTCTTTCACAAACGGAAGTATGCGGACGGGCTGTCGCTCCTACGCCAAATCTGGCGATTTCCGTTGCAAAACCCTCTTTCAGAACCCGGCCGAAAGGTAAGCTGTTCGTGCATGGGCCTTACCGTGCAGTTTTGAGCAAACCGTGACGTGACCCCTTGTGCGTCGTGGTGGCCGGCTACACCGGTGAGATGCGCCGCTTCCTGGACAGCAACCCTGGCCTGCGCTCGCGCTTCACCCGCACCATCGCCTTCGAGGACTACGCCGCGCCTGAGCTGGCCGCGATCTACCGTGGCCTGGTCGCCGCCACCGGGTTCCACCTGGACCTGGACGCACACGAGTCGCTCGACGACGCCTGCGCCACCATGCTGCGCGCGCGTGCCGAGACCTTCGGCAACGGCCGCGCCGTGCGGACCCTGTGGGAGCGCACCCGGGAGGCGCAGGCTGGCCGGGTCATGCGCCTGGCCAGCCGCACGGCCGATGATCTGGTGACGGTCCAGGCGGTCGACATCGACGCCGCCGCAGCCGTGGACGCCGCAGCGTGACCGCTCGCGCCGCGGTCCAGGGCCTGCTGCATCGCCTGGCAGACGCTGCCCCTGTGGCCTGGCGGCACGATCCCGTCTTCCGAGGCGCGACCGTGGCTGCTGGCGTCACCCTGGCGCTGTTCCTGCTGCGCGTCGCCGGGCCGCACGCGCCGGACCTGGACCGGCCCGACCTTGTGAACGTCCCCCCTGCTCTGCGGGAGTTCGTGCCGCGCCCTGGCGTCGCACCTACCGCGACGCAGCCGCTGTCCGCCGACGTGCCGAAGATCACGCCGGGGCACCCGTTATCGGACGTGGCGGTCGCTCCGACTCCCAGCGCCGACCGCTTTGGCACCTTCAAGCCTGGAAAGGCCCCATGACCCGTTCCGCCTTGCTCCTATCATTCTCCTTGCTGGTCCTACCCTTCGCTGCGCGCGCTCAGGCGCCGGCAGCGGTTCCGTTGCCGTCATCGCCGCCCGTGCCGAGTCAGCTTGACCGCATCGAGGGCAAGCTGGACGAGCTGCTGCGCCGGATGGACCAGGCCCGCCCGCAGCCTCCTGGGGCGGGCCAAGGTGCGGCGGCAACCTCCCCCACGGGGTCTGGTGCCCCTTCTGCGGCTCCTGGGGAGACGTACAAGCCGGGTGCGCTCGCCGTGGCCCGCGCAGCGCCACGGGACATCAACGGCCTGGCGGAGGTGCCGCCGGACAGCGTGGGCGGCTTCGTCTATGAGGGCGGCCCGATCCCGTTCACCGACATCAGGACTCGCGGCGTGCGCTATGCAGGTCCAGTCGGCGTCGAGTTGCAAGGCTGGCTGCGCGCCAGGGAGGCCGGACGCTACCAGATCGGCGCTGACCTGACCGCGGCCTTCAAGGGCAGTCCCCTTGCCCCGACCTGCTACCTGCAAGCCTGGCTGGAGGGCCGCAGCCTCGACGGGCGCTCCGTCCTTGTCAGCAGCCCTGGCAGGGGTAGGTTCGGGATACGTGTAAAACTCGTCACAGGCTCATCCGGGCCGGTTTCAGGTGCCTGTCCGAGAAGGCTCGCCTTCTCGGACGCGTCGGGCGCTCCAGCTATCACATTGAAAACACGTCGTTCGCTGGATGCCGCCGGCTGACCCTTTTCCGGACGCTGCGAACGGCCGCTTGGACTTGCGCTCTAGTATAGAAGGCTGGACTGGCTTGCGGTGTTCCAACAAACCACTGATCTGATTGCGTTCTCTGGCCAGCCGACCCCTTGTGACCAAGTTTTACACGTATCCCGAACTTACCCCTGGCAAGCAGGAAGCCACCGCCTCCCTTGTGCTGGGGACCGAGCTGCAGTCTGGCCTTTACCGCCTGCGCGTCTGGACCGCCTGCACTACGCCTCAAGGTGTCGCAACCACCTCCGAACTGCTGCTCAAGGCGCCCTCCGAGCTGAACCTCCGGCCCGTCACCGGCAACGATCTGCTGCATCGGGAGGGATGAAATGAGCGCAACCATGCAGGCGTAGCTTGCTGTTGGCTGCCTTAATTACCCACAAGCAGATTCCTTTAAGAAGAATCTACGTAGTAGGATTAAGAACATTACAGAGCGCGCAAGCCGCTGTTTTTACTAGATTTTTGGCTGATCCCGGGGTGTAATAGCCCGATGACTAGGGGCGTGATAGCCCGGGCCTGTTGGGGTGTGATAGCCCGACGGCTTCCACAGCGGCACATCGGTTTTCCACAGTCCATGATCGCTGCCGCCGGGGCGTGATAGCCCGTGAGCGGATCACACGTCCGCGAGGGTTTCATACAAGATTGCAAGGAAGTGCGTCTGGCAGGGTTGACAGGGCGTGATAGCCCGATGATTTCCTCTCCTGCCAACCTCCAAACTTGGAGAATCGAAGCAGGACGTAACTGTGCCGTGCTTCAGCAGCGCATCTATCGGGCTATCACGCCCCGGAAACCCTGGTTGCCCTCCTGGAAGCTGCGGCATCGCCCTCAACCCGCTTTGGGGCTACCTTCACGCGCGGTAGGCGCTTTTGCGAATGCCCTGGGTGCCCGACCGGCAGCACAGCGCGCGCTGAGAAGTGCAGCGCCTCCTCGTCCCCTTCTGTGCGGTACAGCTCAAGCCAGTAGCCCGGAAGCCTCTGCCGCTTCACGACCTTGCGCACATCTTTGGCAAAATCGGCCAGCCTCCGTGTCGATCCCGACTTGTGGTGAAGCTGGGACATGGTGAAACCCCAGCCCCCACCTTGATGACCACCGTGCTTGCGTACCACCCGGTACAGCCATCGTTCGATTCCGCCGGTTAGCGCGAAATAGTCCCGGTCGATTGAAAGGACGAGCTTGTCATTCAGCACTCCTTGATACAACCAGTCCGCAATGGTGAACTCGATGCCAAGGGATTTACCGTTCTCGTCGGTGGGGGCCGACCATTCCTCAATCCATCCAAAACCCTGTGGCCGCGTGCCCTTCTGCCGGATTGTGGTCTCGATCACTGTGCCTTTGAGGCGGCGCAAGGCTTCCACGACACGCGCGTACTCGGAACCGCCAGTCGGCCGACCGATCCATCTGAGCAGCTCGTAGAGGCTGACGCGGAACTTTCGGGACGTGGGCACACCCCGCACCATGGCCTCACGTACCTGACTAGCAGCCCAAATTAGGATATCGGCATCCCAGATGGTGGCCATACCGGTGTCGGCGTTGGCCGTCACGCGAACACGCACATCTGTCATACCGTTGCGAACGTGATAATCAATCGGCTCAATCCGCTTGCCTTTGGAAAGGCTGAAGAACGGCCGCTCCATCATCTCCTGTTGGTCGTGGGTAGGCAGGTCGCCAGGTAGTGCCGTGAACAGGTCGAGTTGGTTAAGCGCTACCTCGCGCTCTGGCGCCGTGTCAGGTTCCTTCGGCATCGAGCGCCTCACTGACCTTGAATGCTATCCAGGCGCTGCGGCTGATGCCACGCCGTTTAGCCGCCGTGTCCACGCGGCGCAGCAGTCCAGCATCGAAGCGGAGCATGATTGGTGTTTTGCGCGGCCCGTCCAATGCCGCCTCGCTGACCGGGGAGTCGCGTCCGCCAGCACCATGAATAAAGACTTCTGCCGCCTTGTCCTGGTCCGCCGCAAGCGGGATGGAACGGTTGCTGTTCGGCCTACGGGCGATAGCCATCTGCATGCGCTCCTATGTCGAGGCGCTATACAAACACAGCCGAGACGATAGCGGCAAGCTCTTGCACGGCCTTTTGGTCGCGAGATGCCTGCTCTAGGACGGAACGACCGGCCGACACAGCATTCGGAAAGGCTTTGCGACGCCCAATCGATGTGGGCAGGTACTCGATGCCGTCTGTTTCACTGAGTTGCTGGGCGGCAGCGTCATTGTCACTGCCCTGGGCATCGGCGGCGTTCAGGATGGCAACTACCCGGAGCCGTTCGTTGATCTCACGGGCCTCCCTCACCAGGGCCATGATGTTATCGATGGCCCAGAGGTCAAAGCTACGTGGTTGCACCGGGATGAGGAGGGTATCGGCCACGGTCAGGGCGGCGCGGAGACTGCCAGTGTCGCGTCCGCCCGCGTCTATGACCACGTCGGCGTACTTTGGAGCGAGTTGCCGGACTTGGGTTCGAATGGCGGCCCCGTGCAGCGAGACAGCGGTGTAGCCAGGTTGGCCGAGCTGTTCCGTGCGAAGCTCGGTAAAGCCGATCGCGGTGCCCTGCTCATCCCCGTCCACGAGCAGCACGTCTCGGCCAGCGAGCGCACGGGCGATGGTTAGGTTCACAGCGAGAGTTGTCTTGCCCACCCCACCTTTAGTGTTGCCGACGACTAGAATCATGCTGCCGCTCCGATTGCGAGACAGTACTACTCTACGATCTAGTCGCAAGCAAAGCGATATACATACGCAAGCATATGGACGGGCTGGGAAGCGGCCCGCCGCCCAAACCGCGACCGTTCCGCCCCCAACCTGTCCGGAGGCGGTTGGGGCGGCCCCGCGCCGCCCCTGCCCAGCCCCGGCCTATGCCGCCCGGGCCTGCGCCACCTGTCCGGTCCCGTCCGCCGCGGCGGGCTGACGCGCGTGCATCCAGTCCGCCGCGGCCTGCGCCTTGGCGGCTGCCGTGAAGATCGCCCGCTTGTCGCCTCGCAGCACGCGCAGCCACGACGCCACGTAAGCGGCGTGGTCCGGCCGCGGCTCGGGCGCCAGCGCCAGGTCAGCATAGATGAACGCCGCGCCAAGCTCGGCCACCAGCTCCTCGGCTGCGTATGCCTCCTCGCCGAACCGGCCCCGCAAGTCGCGGTTGCACCGGCTCGGGTGCCCGGTCAGGTGCGTCGCTTCATGTGCCAGCGTCGCATAGTAGGCCACGGCGTCCCGGAACGCCGCGGAGGGCGGCATCCTGACCTGGTCCAGGCTGGGCACGTAGCAGGCCCGGTTGCCACCGTGCCGGATGTCGGCGCCAAGGGCGGCAAAGAACGTCTCGGCGTGGCCGATGCGCTCCGGCTCGGGCAGAGCGGGCAGGGCAGGGGCTGCATAACCGTTCACCTGGGCGGCGTTGAACACGCTGTAGCCGCGCGCGAACACCCGGGACCGGCAGCCGTCCTCACCGTCCTGCCCATTGTCGCCGTCCTCCTGCTCGTCCTTGTCGCTGATCTTCCAGAACACCACGGGGCTGGACTGCTCGCCTTTCCTGACCTGGGCACCCAATTCGGCCCATTGCCGGTAGGTGGCCCATACCGCACTCGGGTAGCCCTCGGCCTGGGCTGTGGCCCACAGCACGACGGTGTTAATCCCCCGGTATGGCTTGCCCGTGGCGGCGTTGACCGGCAGCCGCGGCGCGGCCCCGTCCGCGCCGGGGTGCCAGGGCATCTGCCACTTGCCGGCCCCGGCCTCGATGGCGGCGGCGATACGGTCGGTGATGCGCTGGTAAATGTCGGCCCGGCTCTCCTCCGCCATTGGTGCCGGTGCCTGGGCGGACACGCGGGTGGGCTTGCGGGTGGTGTGGGTCCTGTTCCTGGTCATGATGTGTCTTCCTTTTGGCAGCGGAAGCAGCCCCGCTGCTTCCTTGCCCGTCGGCGAGACCGGGTAGGGAGGGGTGTGCATGACGCCGGGCGCGGCCGGGCTGCGCCGGGCGCGTGGCCGCTTGGGGCCATGCGATCCGGGGCGGCCCTGCCGTGCTGTAGGCGGCGTGCAGAAGGGGAACCGTAGGGCGGCGCCCTTTGGTTCCCCTCGCGGCGCCGTCTGGCGCCAGAATGCCGCGTCAGGGACACTGCCCCGAAGGGCGGAGACGCGGCTTCGCGGCTCCGGGAGCGCAGCGGGCAGTGGCCCGGCCCCAGCTAGGGGGAGACGCCCAAACCTCAACAGCGGCGCCGTGGTCGCCTTCCCTTAGCTGGACCAGTCGGTTCTACTAGGATGTAGTGGTCCGCAAGTGTGCGAATCGCGCACAGCTCGACAAGCGATGCACGGATGCTCATCAAACATCTCCGAATCCGGAACTTCCGGTCGATCAGGTTACTTGACCTGGATCTTGGCACCACCACGGTCCTGATCGGTCCCAACAACGCAGGTAAGACCGCTATCTTGGAAGCAGTCCGGATCGCGCTCTCACGCCGCTGGGGTCAGCGTGGCACCGGGTTCACAGAGTACGATGTCCACCTTTGCGACGAACGCGCCGACCCGAAGACCTCCGATCCAGTCGTTATCGAAATCGAGTTGCAGGAGCTTACGGTCGGCGAGTGGCCCGAGGACCTCAAAGCCGAGCTGGAAAGCATCATACAATCAGATGCCGTCGAGGACCGGTCTTCCATCATACTCCGGGTAAGCTGCTGCTGGGATGTGATAGAGGGCAGTTATGTCCCAAGATGGGAGTTTCTAAACGTCGAACGCCAGCCGCTGGTAGGACGCGCGACACGGGCTGTGAACCTGCAAGAGTTCTTCCAGTATCTACCAGTATTCTACTTGGAAGCTTTGCGGGATGTGGATCAGGAGTTCTCTTCCCGCTCCCAGTTTTGGGGGCGCCTACTGCGGGCAGTGGCGGTTCCCGATTCGTTGGAGCGACGGGCAAAACGTGTGTTCGACGCACTCAACCGCCGCTTCCTGGCCGCCGATCCACGCCTAGGGACCCTTGCAGACACGTTGTCGAGCATCAGCCGGGTCGCAGCAGGAGACGGACCAGGCACTGCGGACTTACGCGTTGTGCCGCTCCGGTCGTGGGACCTGCTATCCCGGGCCGAGGTCATCTACCGATGCGACGTAGACAAGCCTTGGCTGCCACTCCCGCGGCATGGCCAAGGCGTACAGAGCCTCTCGGTCATGTTCCTGTTCCGCGCCTTTGTCGAACAGCTCCTGGCAGACCTCTACAAGCCGGAAAGCACCCCTGTGCTCGCACTAGAGGAGCCGGAAACGCACTTGCATCCGCAAGCTGCCCGGATGCTGTGGCGGCACATAAGTGAGCTACCAGGCCAGAAGCTGGTGACCACTCACTCGCCCTACTTTCTCCAGCACGTGCCTTTCAGGGACCTCCGTGTCGTTCGCCTCGGCCCTAACGGAACAACGGTTGCGTCGCTGCCGGCCTCCTTCAAGGCAGCTGTCCCGCATGTCTCGGCTTTGGATGCCGTCCTGGGCAGCTCGGGCGGCAAGCTGGCCTATGATCGGTCGCTAGGCGAGCTGGTCGTTCACGGCATCCTGCATCAAAGCCACTACCGCGCCCTGTTAGCCGCATTCGCCGGGCACCCTGACATGGTGACCATACATGCTGCACTGAAGCGCTTAAACGAAACCTCCCAATTCTTCATTTCCGATGAGGAGTTGGAGCAGCTTGAAACTTTTGCACGACGGGTGCGTGGCGAAATCTTCTTTGCTCGGCGATGGTTGCTGGTCGAGGGTACAAGCGAGTACCTCATTGCGCGCGGCATGGGTGCTGGACTTGGATACGACTTTGACGAGCACGGATTGTCAGTCATCGATGTCCAGAACAACGGCAACCCACAATGTTTCGCCGCCCTCGCCCGCGCTCTGAATATTCCGTGGCTTGCAGTCTTCGATGGCGACGGTGCAGGAAAAGGCTACCCGATCCAGATTGGGAAAAGGGGCTTCGCCGATGCAGAAGTTGCAGAACGTTGTGTTTGCTTACCTGACGGCGACCTGGAGCAGCAACTCGTGGCAGACGGGCTACAGCCCGAATTGCGGGCCATCCTGATCGCTCTTGGCAAAAAGGCTGAAGACATGCCGGACGACGATACGCTGGTGAAGCATTTACGAAACAGCAAAACAGCGTACGCCGCCATGCTCAGCCGGCAGTGCTCTACCGACAAAGCACTTGCTAACCGGATGCCTGCCCCTCTCCGCGATGCCATTGCCAGAATGCCGGGGCTTACATGACGGATGCAAACCTAGAGGCAGCCTTTGCGGAGCTGACCGAGCCACAACGCACCGCAATGGAATGGCAGGATGGCGCCCTGCTGGTGTTGGCGGGGCCAGGATCAGGGAAGACAAAGGTGCTGACCTCACGCATTGCCCGCCTCCTCGACCAGTCCCGTGACCGCGCTTTCCGTGTCCTCGCCCTCACGTTCACCAACAAGGCGGCAGACGAAATGGCGGCACGCGTCGCTTTGCTCGTCCCTGGCGTTGAAAATAGAACCCTGATTGGCACGTTTCATTCGTTCTGCATGCAGGTTCTGCAGCAGCATGGGGTTCACATCGGCATTGGGCCAGACTTCACTATCTACTCGACTGACGACGATCGCCGCGAGATCCTGCGGCAAGCAATGAGGCCCACGGCGGAGCCGGAGGAGGCCGCTGGCCGCTACCTACCCGTCATCGACAAGCTCAAGTCTAGGCTCATCAGCCCGGAAGGCTGCAGTCGGCATTTCAAGGATGCCGCATCTGGGGCCAAGATCGAGGTGGTCTTCACAGCTTACGAAGCCGAGATGCAGCGGCTCAACGCGCTCGACTTCTCGTCTTTGATCAGCCGCACCTATGCCTTGGTCACCGCGTTCCCAGGAATCGCTGCCCGGTACCGGCGGACATACCCCTACTGGTTAATCGACGAGTTCCAGGATACGACAGACGGTCAGTACAAGCTGGTCAAAGCACTCGCCGGCAACGACTTCCATAACGTCTTCCTAGTAGCAGACGATGATCAGATCATCTACCAGTGGAACGGCGCGAGCTTCAAGCAAATCCAGCGCTTTCGGGCTGACTTCAAGCCAGAAGTACTACAGCTCTCGACCAATTACCGGTGTCCACCAGCGATTGTGGCGGCGGCAAACCTGCTTGTCTCCCACAATGTGCAACGGACGGCCGCGAAGCTTCCGTTGGAAGCCGGCAAAACTGCCTTGCGTTTCCCACCCGACACCCACGTCACGGTACGCCGTTTTGCATCAGACGCCGACGAGGCTGAAGGAACAGCGCTAGCCATCATCGAGCTTGGCAGGAAAGCATGGCCTGAAACTGCGATCCTAGGCCGTAGCCGAAGCGTGTTGGAGCCGGTGAAGGCGGCTCTGCAAAAGCACGGCATACCGGCCGTGATTGCCCAACGCCGAGACGACTTCCAATCACCGCAGTTCCAGTGGCTAGGGGCTACGCTTCGACAGGCAGCCCGTCCGCTGGATCGGCGGAATTTTGAGAGACTCGTATCCGCCTTCAACCGAATGCTCAACGTTGAAGCCCGGGCAGACCTTATCCAGGCCGACGCTGAACTCTCATCGCGATCCTTCCTTGCGGAGTGGGCTCCCAACGCACAGGACCTTGCCGGCGGCACCTTTGGCCAAACACTCGCCTCTGAAGCAGGCGACCTTGCACTCGCCCCCGTCCGCTTCCGTGCGTTTATCAAAAACGCTTTGGAGGCTTTCGGGGTATCTCCTGACGGACAAGGGCAGGCGACTGATCTTTCCGAAGACCGCGCAGCTTGGTCCGACCTAGTCAGAGCCATCAACCAAAGCCTTGGCCGTGACGCCACATTGGAGCGATTCCTCCAAGAATTGGCAATGCGGTCCAAGGAGCCACCCATCGGGGCCGAAACCGTGACGCTGATGACGATCCATGGCGCAAAAGGAAAGGAGTTCGACCATGTGCATGTTGTCGGGCTCGCAGAGCAAGTCCTGCCTAGCTACCAAAGTGTGAAGGCGGGCGATGAGACAGCCGAGATGGAAGAGGAGCGGCGCAACTGCTTTGTCGCGATTACCCGAACCCGCGAATGCCTTACACTCTCTTGGGCCGATCAGTACCGCGGCTGGTCGCGGTCGCGGTCCCGGTTCCTGCAGGAGATGGGCTTTGGGCAGGAAGTAGCCGGCTGACAGGATCGGGCATTAGGAGAGCGGCCTATGGCTGGGGCGTTCGGCGGGCGCGAACAGGCCTACGCGCTGGATCAAGCTCTATCACGATAGTCGCCGCCAGCTCAGGCCATAGGGCCCGGATGCGGGTTTTGGCCAGGGCCAGCATCCCACGAGGAGACGCGACGCTTGCCAAGCTGTTAGCCGGGGCCGACACGAGGGCGTGGTGCGACATGGCCGTTGCGTCCGTCGCTATCACCTTCCGCACTTCGACAGGGCTTGGCGTAATCCCGGATGCGGCGTTCAGGCCGAACACAAACACCCACGCTGGGACGTGGACAGGCCTTTGCTGGCCTGGTGCGAACAGGTCCCATGTGCCGTCGGCTCGCTCAACCGGCCGGGGATTGGCAAGGTGTGGCCCCCAGGACGCCCAAACAGATTCCGGGATGGCTAGGACGCAACCGGCGCACATCGAATGCTGGGCGAGCTGGAACTTGAACATCATCTGGTAGAACGTCCGCTTGAAGACGTTCGCGATGTTCGGGCCTTCCATCCGCTCGGAAAGCCACTGCGGGTTGGCCTGTATGGCGCCAGCAAAGTCGGTGGTGTGCATCCGCCGCGCATCGGTGAGGTTCCGCACCGCGTGTTGGTAGGTGCCATGGAAGTCCATGGTTTGGATCTCCACAATCCCAAACCGGTCCACATGGACAGCGCCATCGTCTTTGAGGGCCAATTCGAACACGGTCACGTCGAACGAGAATTCGGGGCTGTTTGCCGTTCCTGGGATGCTCAGCTCGCCACCCAGCTTCTCATCGAAGTAGATGAAGGCACGCTCGCCCCTGCGGAGCCGATCCGCGACGTCCTGCCGCGTCATTGCGACAACCTCGGCGCTGGCAGCGTCCGCTGGGTTAGCTGAACCGAGCCGCACGCCAGGAATGATGTAGGCCGGTTCGCCCCGGCTGAAGCCGAACAGCAGGCCAACGCACGACTCAAGGACAACAGGATCGAGTGCCCGGTAGGGACAGACAAGCCAGTCGCGGGGGCCTGGGGCGTTGGCCGGGTTCTCCGGGTTGTCAGGGTCCTCCTGGCCAGCGCCGGTTGGCCGACTTGTCACGGTGCAAACTCCGCGCGCGTTCGGTGACTTAATACAAGGCGTGTCCGTCGCTTTTGCCCTCGTAAGGAAGGGGCAACGCTTGTCCTGCTGGTCGGCGAGGGACTGGGGCGAAGACACCACCGCCGGGTAGGTGCGATGGCCGAACCACTCCCCGATGAAGTGGGAAGGCCCACGTGGCAGCCGCGCCATCCTCAGGCCGCGGCCTGGTCGAGCAAATCTGCCTGGGCGGGAGCCGTCAGCCGATAGCGGCTCTTGGGCGCCAAAGCCGGCACCGCTGGAGCACTGGACTGGAGCACTTGAAGGATTTCGGCGCCAACTGCGCGGGCCATGAGCGGCGGCACGGCGTTGCCGACCTGGTCGTATTGGTCGGACAGCGAGCCTTGGAGGCGGAACCAATCTGGGAAGGATTGGATGCGTGCCGCTTCCCGGATCGAGATGGTCCTGTGCTGGTCGGGATGTGTGTACTCGCCGCTCTTTGGATCGCGGAACCTCGTGATGATAGAGCGCGGCACGCCGTCCCACGTCATGCGGCGGTAGCGGCGGGTATGGTCTTTCCGGAGCGCTCGTTGCATCCCCGGCGGCAGCAGCTCATAGGGCAGGTCGCGCCAGTCTTGCCCGGGTTTTAGGGCGCGGATGCGAGCCAGGTTCACCTCCGACATCCTGGGGGCGTAGTGGTTGTCGACCTCAAGGCCAGAGCCTTCCCGCATAGCCACTTGATAGCTGCAAGCGGGGTCAGACGCGTACCGGGATGCCGTCCCTCCAGCCGCAACCACGGGAAGGTCACCAATCGCCTCCCAGGTGCTAAGGAAGCCTTCGGCGTGAGCTGCCGCCAACGTTCGGTTCGGCACTAGGTCGCCAATCCCTGCTGTGCCGTGGGTTGGCAATGGAAAGCCATTGCTTCGGCCAAGGCCCCTGCGCCAGCCGACGAAGACCATGCGCCACCTGAGCTGCGGCACGCCGTACTGGGCAGCGACGAGTTCCGCGCACGCCGCGTCGTAGCCTGCCTCATCGAAGGCTTGGGAGATCGTGCGCAGGGCAGCGCCTCCCTCCAGCGTTGCCAGCCCCGGGACATTCTCGATGAGTATGGCTTTCGGGCGTAGCTCGTGGGCCAGCCTCATGAAGTCGAGGAAAAGGCGGTTTCGGGGATCATGCCCTTCACGCTGCCCAAGGATGCTGAAGCCCTGGCAAGGCGGCCCCCCGGCCAGCATATCCAGTGCGCCGGGCTTCAAGCCTGCCATGCGGAGCAGGTCGCCGCTGCCCAGCCGGCTCACGTCGCCGACATGGATGGGGATGTTGGGAAAGTTCAGGTGGTGCGTGGCCGCACAAGCTGCCGACACGTCGGCACACGCACGCACGTCCCAGCCGGCGTTAAGCAGCCCAAGCGTCAAGCCGCCCGCGCCAGAGAACAGGTCAATGGCCGTCGGACGCGCACGGCGGCCAGCGAACGCCGAAGGCGGCAGCACCCTGTAGTCAAAGCTTGTCGGTCGATTCGGCGCCATGGGTAGACTCTACGCAGGTTCGCCAAGGGGGGACACGGGCTTTCGGCATAAGCCATGCGTGAGCGTCGTCAGCCGCTGGGATGCTTTCCAGGCTGACCCAGGAACAGCGCTATCCTGGCAGCAAGCTGCCCCACGTCGGCCAGCTCGCATTCCCAAACGGTTATGCTCTGCCAGCCCAGCAGTGCAAGGGCGGCTGCCGACCGCTCATCCCGCTCCTTGTTCCGAGCAAGCTTTGGCAGCCAATACTCCCGGCGCGTCGCTGGGATGCGCCCATGTCGGCACCCCTCATGCTGGTGCCAGAAGCAGCCGTGGACCAGCACCGCCTTACGTCGGGCCGGGAAGACGATGTCCGGTGTGCCGGGGAGGTCTCGGCGGTGCAGGCGGAAGCGATACCCCATCGCATGTAGGAGGCGCCGCACGGCCACCTCGGGCTTTGTGTCCTTGCTCTTGTTCGCTCGCATGACCTTGCGTCGGACGTCGGAGACATCGGGCCATGGCTGCGTCATGGGGCGGTCGTCTGCACCAGCACGCGGCGGACCTGCTCGGGCAGCCATCCGCCCTTGCCGGTGGGCGTAGGCACGCCGCGGTTGGTGAGTGCCTCGGCCAGCTCGTGCAGCGTCCGCGCCCCGGCCCGGCGCGCGGCGTCGAGGTAGGGCAGCACATCGGCTGCTCGGGTGCGTGCCTGCGCGCTCTTGGCCGCCGACGCCGCGCGGGCCTGGTCCGGGGTGCCGGCGCGCAGCCGCGGGTTGCCCAACACGGTGCCGCGCGCCTTGGCGGCGGCAAGGGCCGCGCGGGTGCGCTGGCTGATCAACCCCGCCTCTAGCTCGGCGACGGCGGCCATCTGCGTCAGCAGGAACTTGCCGACAGGACCCGGTGGCACGCTGGGCAGGTCGCAGAACACCACGCCGGCCTCGCCGGTGCCCTCGACGACGTGCAGCAGGAAGCGCGCGTTCCTGGCCAGCCGGTCGAGCTTGGCGATCACCAGCGCCGCGCGCCGCGCCCGGCAGGCGGCCAGGGCCGCGGCGAGCTGCGGCCGATCGGCGCGCTTGCCGCTCTCCACCTCCTCGAACTCGGCCGCGACCACGCCGCCAGCGCCAGCTACATACTTGGCCACCGCTGCGCGTTGCGCGTCGAGGCCCAGTCCGCTCTTGCCTTGCCGGTCGGTGCTGACCCGGTAGTAGGCCACAAAGCGTTGCGGTGCTGCGACGGCCATGGTGCCGCTCACGGGCAACCGGGGTAGGGCAGGCGAGGGAGGACGGCATGCAGGAGCAGACGGGTCACGGGGACTCTGGACCTAGGTTGGGCCGGGATCATGCCTCGACGTGCGCCCGTTTCACAGACCCAAACGAGCGTTTGACGGTCTGTGAAATGCTGCTTGCGCCGGCTTGAAAGCCGCCACGTGCCCGCGATAAGGTAGAGTTCCACTTTCGTTCCGCACGCGAGGGAGCGAGTATGAAGAACAATCACGTTACTCATTCACAGGCATGGCCGTGTCCGGCAACGTGCTGGCTTGGCCATCATCCAATGATCAGCTTGCGAGGCGAGGATGGCGTACGCGAACCCGCACTATGACCCCGAGTGGAAGGCAACGCACGACCACCACGCGGTGGAACGCGCACGTGCGGAGGCGGAAAGGGACCGCCTCGCCAAGTCTGGTGCCATGCTGTCCGACGCCTACCAGCAGGCCAAGGCCGAGTTCGATCACCACCAGCAGGCCTGCCTTGCCTCGTTTAAGATGCAGCACGGGACGGTGCAGGAGTACGCAGCCTGGGTGTTCCGCGAGTTCAAGGTGAGCGGTGGCGATTGGGAGGGTGGCATCCCTGTCCCGCAGGTGGACTTCGCGCAGCTGCGCACGATCGAGGACGCGGATGCGGCGTGGTCGCGCGTGCATCGGATCGTGTCGGACTCGGCAGCCGAAAGGCGCGGCAGCCTGCCCGCCGGCCAACCCGAGGGCCTGCGTGCGTTCGCTGGCCCCGCGTCGCCCAGCCTCACCCGCTACTGGCGGGAGTTCGCGCCGCGGGATCTATACCCGAGCGACTATGCCGGGGATGCCGGGACGCGGACGCTGATGACGGTCGATGTCCAGGAAGACCGCTGGCATGTGTGCTTCATGCAAGACTGGGGCAGCGTGGGCGTCAGTGTGACCAACGCGATTGATCGGCTGGCCACCGCCGTCTATCGCGAGGCCTGCGCCATTGCCGAGCAGCAGGCACCGCATGTAAGTGGGATTCGTGCCTGGCTCACACGCCTCGGAGTAGTACGCGGGCGAACGGTGCCTCTCGCGCCTGACCGGTTCCACTTCTACCAGCACATTCCGCCGCATGGCCTGTATGTAGCCGAGCAGTTCGACCGCGTGGACATGGTCTTCAGGGAGGGCGAGTACCACGCGCCCAAGTGGGTGGGCTATCAGGTCATCCCCGAGGCGATCCAGTCGGCGCGGTTCGACTGTGCGCTGGATGCCTCCCTGCTGAGTGCCCAGCCTCGTTTGGCGATACCGGGCCAAATCGGAAGGAACGCGGCATAGTCCATCGTGAGAAGCTGCGGTCGGAAGGCGCCCAACAGCGTTTTGGCGCACAGCGTTTTGTCTAGGCCAGTACCACCTCGTTCCTCGTGGTTTACGGTCCTAGTCGACCGTCTGAGGGTTTGTAAAAGAGGCTTGGAAGAGCAGGGTATCGAACGACGCGCACTCCACACGCAACAGCGCCACGGGTCCGTCCATTTGCGCGTCCGGCAATCAAGGTGTCCGTCCTGCCGTCCAATACGCCCGATGTTCCCGGGCAGAGCGGGCTGCTGTCCGTCAGGGTTGGTTTGACGGACACCAAGTTCCCGGCACCGCCCGAGGCACTGAGGCGTCAGGCAACCAACCTGCATAACCCCGCGGTCGCCGGGCTTAGTTTGCGGGAGGGAAGCTAGGCTGCGGGCGGCACCAGCAGGGGGACCAGCGCCGCCACGGCTGCCCCAAGCAGGGCGACGACGAGCAGCACCCCGCGCCAGGACAGGTGCGCGGCACCCCAGGTCGTCAGCGGCACGCCGAGCACGGTGGCGACGGTCAGGCCCCGGAACACCAGCCCCAGCGCGCGCTCGCGTCGCTCCGGGGTCGCCAGGGCCGCGGCCATGCTGGACGCGACCGGCCCGACCATGGCGGCGCCCACCCCGCCCAGCACGCGAGCGGCGAACCGAGCTTCAGATCTGCGCCGCCCCCCCATCGGCGAACAGTTCGCTGCCAGTAACGAAGCTGCTTTCGTCCGAGGCGAGGAAAAGGGCGGCGTTGGCGATCTCGTCGGAGCTTGCCATCCGGCCGAGCGGCGATCCGCTTATCAACGCAGCTTCAAACGCCCGGCCTTCCTCCTCGGTCTGGGTGAGTGCGTCAACGCCCGGCGTATAGGTAGCTCCGGGGACCAGGACGTTCACGCGGATGCGGCGTGGCGCCAGATCGACAATCCAACCGCGGGCAAAGTTCCGGATGGCCGCCTTGCTGGCGCTGTAGACGCTGAATGCTGGTGCTCCCTTATTACCGGCCGCTGAACCGGTCAGGATCACCGATGCGCCATCGCGCAGCAGCGGCAAGGCCTTCTGCACCGTGAACAGTGTTCCCTTGACGTTGATCGCGAAGATGCGGTCGTAGTGCTCCTCGGTGATCGCATGCAGCGGCATGAAATCGCCGACCCCTGCGTTAGCGAGCAACACATCGATTCGTCCGGCCTCATCGCGCACGACGCCGTAGAGCCGATCCAAGTCGTCAAGACTTGCTATGTCACCCTGAACCCCGCGTACGTCGCCCTCCACCTCGGCCACGGCGGCGTCGAGTTCGGCCTGCCGCCGACCGGTCATGAACACGCGCGCACCTTCCCGGGCGAAGCGCTTCGCGCTCGCCAACCCAATGCCACTGTTGGCGCCGGTGATGACCGCGATCTTGCCCTCTAGCAGCCTGTCGGAGTGAGGTTGCGAGCGTTTTTGCGTGCCTGGGCCAATCGTGCGTTGCTGGGTGGCGCTGAGGCGGTTTTTAGCGCTCGAACTCGCTGGCTGAAGAATACGGCGGCCA
>JAABUX010002032.1_pt1 | contig 29306 bp, 27 predicted proteins | sample 5561851 | NCBI WGS metagenome assembly JAABUX01 (sample SAMN10711883, study PRJNA513361) | rock metagenome | isolation source: Antarctica rocks | place: Antarctica: Victoria Land, Richard Nunatak red sandstone | collected 2016-01-03 | reverse complement strand
GTTTCGGTCATGAAGTTCTTTGGAGAGGAACGGCGAATCGACGACGCTCGCGAACGCACGCGAGATCGTCCAACCCGTATGCCAGCGGACGGTTTCGTCGCGTTCCTGATCCTGCGCGCGTTGCAGCGACGCCGCGACGACGTGCGCGAACGGCGAGGCGCGAAACACATCGAGTTGCGCGACACCGTGCGCGCGCACGACGGGATCGGCATCGGCGCGCGCGACGATGAGCATGTCGTTTGCGAGCGCGAGCGTCTCGCCGCGCGGATCGTTTGCGAGAATGCGCCCGACGGCATCGATTGCCGCGAATCGCACGGCCGAGTCGCGATCGCCGCGCGCGAGATCGATGAGATCGCCGAGCGACGACGCGTCGCCGAGTAAGCCTAGCCCATACGCGCTCATCGCGCGAACGCCCGGCGCCGACGTTTTGAGGTGTGCCCGCAACGGCGCCGCGCCCGCGATATCTTTCGTGCGACCGATGGCGAGCGCTGCGCGCGCGGAGCTCGCGGGTTCGTCATCGAGCGCCGCAACGAGACCGGCATCGAGCGTCCGCGTGAGTTCGGCCGTCTCGATGGCGCGCAACGCGTCGCCCGCGGTGCGTGCCGACGCCCCGGTCAAAATGCTCGCGAGCACGACGACGAGCGCGAACTTCACGATGGCCCTACCAACTTTCCGGAGCGACGTTACGTTACGGTATGGCAGGCGCGTCGCTCACGTCCCTCCGTGGCGCAGCGAAGCGGCGATCAGACGGAAGGTTGTTTCTAGCGATGTCGACCCCCAAACGCAAACCCGGGACCGGAATGAGCGTTCGCGAAGCTGGCCAAAAAGGCGGCGAAACGGTAAAAGCCAAGTACGGCCCCGAATTCTACGAGACCATCGGCCGCAAGGGCGGCGAGGCCACGAAACTCGCTCACGGTCACGAATTCTACGAGACGATCGGCAAGAAGGGCGGCAAGAAGGGTGGAGAAGCCACCCGCGACCGCTACGGCCCGAGTTTTTACGAGCAGATCGGCCAAAAGGGTGGCCAAAAAGTCAAAGCCCTGATCGAAGAGGGGAAAAAAGCTGCCGCAGCCGCCGCCGAAGCCGCCCATACGGCATCCGAACTCGACCGCAAGAAAGCGAGTTAACGCCGTGCGCGGCGCTCGCGCAGCGGTCGCCTTCGCGCTCGCCGCGAGTGCCATCGCGCTTCCGTCGCTTCCTGCGCGCGCGATCCCGCCGCCGGATCCGCCACGCGGCATTGCGTCGTCGAGCCCGACACCGCTCGCGCCAGGCGCTCGAACACTTCCGTTCGGCTCGACCGTGTTCTTCGTCCTCGACGACAAGATCGACTCCGGCTCCATCAAAGCCGGTACCGTCATCCACATGCACTTGCGCGACCCGCTCGTCGTCGATGGCACGACGGTCGCGGCTGCGAACGCGCCCGCAAGCCTCGCGATCGTCTCGACGCAACCCGCGCACAGTGGCGACGTCGATGGCGCGGTCCAGATCCACCTCGAACCGCTGCGTCTCACGAACGACGTCGCACTGCCGATGCGCGCGTATCACGAATATCTCAACGTCGAACGCACGGGCGGCAACGTCGCTACACGCGATACGACCGATACGATCGCCGATATCTTCATTCCGGGTCACGCGATCTACCACGCGTTTCGCAAAGGTCGCCAACTCGTGTTACCCGTCGGCAGCGTGCTCCGCGCGCAAACCGCCGCGACGATCGAGGTTCCCGGCCCCGGTTCGATCGTGCTGTCCACGCCGCAGCCATTCGTGAGCACGTACGATGCGCCGCACGCGGTGCTGACGCCGCCGCCCTTCTACACGCCCGCGCCCGCGCGTCCGCGCCCGTTGCCGCGCGGCAAGCCCACGTTGCCGCCGACACCGCCGCCGACACCGACACCCACCGCGACGTAGGATGCGTGGTCTTCTGCGCGGGAAGGACGAGCATGACTCGACATTTCGCGCTCACCGCGCTCGCTACAACGCTCGTGCTCGCCCCGCTCGCGAGCTTCGCCGCCGATTCCGGGCAGCCGACAACGGCGGAGCAGCCGTTCGTCACCCGCGTGAGCGCCGACCTGACGGCGCGCTTTTCCACGCCGGAAGCGGCGCGTAAAGCCGGGTACCTGCGCTATACCTACGAGGACGCAACCGGCGCGATCAGTTACGCGAATCGCAAATGGGACAGCGCCGATGCGGAGCACCCGAGCCAACTCTGGTTCGATGCGAAGAACCGTCTCATCGGCGCGGATTACTCGGTGCCGATGACGGGTCCGACGCCGCCCGAGCGCTTTGGCTTGCTGCCGTCGCGTTGGCAGAAATTCCCGGCGCACGTGCACTACGGGCTGGTCGGCCCCGGTGGCACCGCCGTCTACGGCGGCGCGGGCGAGAAGACGATGGCCAAGGGCGGCGCGAGCGTCGCGGCGCCGACGTCGGCCGCGCTCGTGAAAGCCGGCGTCGCGAAAAAACGCTCCGACGTACGCTTCGTCTTTACGTTTCCCGCCATTTGGGATGCGACGATCTGGCTCGTGCCCAATCCCGACGGCGCGTTCGCCGAGAAGAATCCCGACGTGAAGCCCGTCAACCCGCCGAAGAAATCGGACATGTAATCTCAGGTCAGTGGCACTTCTCCACGAGGGTATCGGCTTTTGCCGCCGCGCTACCCTCGGCGTCGCCGATGCGATCGAGTTGATCCTGCCAGTGCAAGTACGATCGCACGTCGCGCGCGTCGGCGGGCGTCGTCGCCGCGTGTATATCGTAAACGCCGGGCCCGGGATCGGAAACGAGCCGCCCGATCTTGGGCGTGTCGTCGCCACCGTTCATCACGACGCCCAGTGCCTGGGCGACGGAAAGAACGTCGATCGCGATCTGGCGCTGCTTGTCGAGCGCTCGTTGGAGGCTCGTCGCAAGCTCGCGGGTCTGCTTCGCCGCCTCGTCGTCGGTCGCGGCGGCTGCCGTCGCTCGCAGGGCGTCGAGTTCACCCTGGGCACTCGGAATGAGGCGCTGGACGACGCCCACATCGTGGAGCATGTGGACGCGGTCGTCGTACAGCAGCAGTTCCGCGCCGAGGGAATGGAAGTGCGGCTCGATACGTCCGAGCGTGTAGCCGATGAAGCTCGCACGCGCGTCGTTCTCGAGCATGGGCCGGACGGCTCCGTTGAAGTGTCGCTCGAAGGCCGAGCAGAACGAGGTCGTCGCTCGAACGTGGCCGATCTCGCGCAGCGGTGCCGGCGGGGGTTCGGCGGTGGCGGGCATGGCTGCGGCGGCGACGGGCGGCGACGTCTCCGCAGGTTCCGGGCTTTCGGTTGCGCCGGCCGCCAAGGCCGCGATGAGCAGAATCGATCGGAACATACCAACCTCGCTCGACCTATTTCGAAGACCGCCGCTGCGGATTTGCTTACGTCGTCATCAGCTTCCTAGCGCGTCGCTATTCGCTCGACCAATAGTCTTTGAGCGCTTTCCCGCGCGAGGGATGCCGCAGCTTGCGTAACGCTTTGGCTTCGATCTGGCGGATACGTTCGCGCGTGACACCGAACTCTTGGCCGACTTCCTCGAGCGTCCGTTGATGACCGTCTTCGAGCCCGAAGCGCAGCACGAGCACCTTGCGCTCGCGTTCGGTCAAATTCTTGAGAACGTCCGCCATCTTCTCTTTGAGCAGCATCACGGAGGCGGCTTCCGCGGGCGCGATCGCTTCTTGATCCTCGATGAAGTCGCCCAGATGCGAATCTTCCTCTTCGCCGATCGGCGTTTCGAGCGAGATCGGCTCCTGGGAAATCTTGATGACTTCGCGCACTTTTTCGGGCGTGAGCCCCATCTCGTGCGCGATCTCTTCTACCGTCGGATCGCGGCCAAGTTCTTGCAAGAGTTGGCGCGAGATCTTGATGAGACGGTTGATCGTCTCGACCATGTGCACCGGGATGCGGATGGTCCGCGCTTGATCGGCGAGCGCACGCGTGATCGCCTGACGGATCCACCATGTGGCGTACGTGGAGAACTTGTAGCCCTTGCGATAATCGAACTTTTCGACGGCACGAATCAGCCCGAGATTACCCTCTTGAATGAGGTCGAGGAAGAGCATGCCGCGGCCGACGTACTTCTTCGCAATCGAGACGACGAGACGCAGATTCGCTTCGGTGAGCTTGCGCTTCGATTCGAAACCGGATTCGACGACGCGACCTTGCGCGGAACCGTTTTTCTGCGCCTCGAGTTCGCCCGCTTCGATCGACATCGCAAGCGTTTTTTCTTCGTCCATCGAGAGAAGCGGTACGCGACCGATCTCCTTGAGATACATTCGCACGGGATCGTCGAGGGAGAGGCCCGCGGGAACTTCGGCCTCGGCACCGCCCTCTTTGTCTTCGGGCTTCTCTTCTTTTTGTTCTTCGACGACCTCGATACCGAGGGACGCGATCTCTTCGAAGAGCGCGTCGATGCGTTCGGGATCGACTTCTTCGACGTTGTCGAAGACGGCGTTGATCTCTTCGTACGTGAGCGACTGGCGCTTCTTGCCTTTTTCGATGAGCTTCTTGATTTGCTCTTCGAGCGGCAGCGCGGGCGCTGCGGCTTCGCCGTTGGACGCACTCGATGCGGATTTCTTACGTGCCATACGTTGCGGACTCACCCCCTTTCGATGTCGAATCGACGTCGCGTTACACCACACGGACGAAGCGCTGGAATTTGACGAGCACTCGCTCTTCTCCAACGAGCGAGCGAAACCCACCGGGGGTTGCCGCGCGATATCAAGCGGTACAACGACCCATTTGCGGCGTCCGAAGTTGCGATTGCGGAGCGCGTCGCGTGTTTATCGCGGAGAAAGCCGGCGCTTTTTGCGCGCCTCGCGGTCGACCGACAGATCCTCGAGTTCGTCCGCGAGCGCGGGTGCGAACGGCGTCCCGGTTTCGAAGGCCGCATCGCGTAACGCATCGAGTTCGCGGAAGCGGCGGTCGATCGCATCCGCGGCTAGGCGATCGACGACACGCGCGAGATGGTCGCGCCGTGCGAACGAATCGGGAAACCGCGCCTTCGACGAACGATCCGTTTTCTGCAGCCCGGCTAACAGCGCGACCGCGTCGCGATCGTCCCCGAGCGCCGCGTACACGTCGTTCGCGGTGACGAGCGAAGAAGCGACCGCGCGTAAGGCGACGTAGATCTCGCGAAAACGACCTTCGGGAAACGTTTCGGGTGCGATGAGCGGTCCGAATTCGACGAGCAGCGTCGGCTCCTCGACGAAGGCCGCGAGGATGTCGCGTTCGAGCGGCGGCGGTTCGGCCGCGGGCGCAAGGTAGCGGACCATTCCCGGCCCCGGGCGCGGTGCGAAGTTCGCGGCGTTCGCGCGATAGCGGGCGCTACGAACGTCGTTGACGTCGAGCCCGAGGCGCCCCGCCACGTAGACGCGCCACTTATCCCATTCGACCTCGGGCAGCCCACGCACGAGCGTCTCGGCCGTGAGCGCCGCCTGCGACGTCGGCAGACGTTTGGTAAGGATATCGTCGATCTCGCGATCGAGTTTGAATTGAATCCACGGCAACGCCGCATCGAGCGCTGCGCGGAATCGGCCCGAGCCGCCGGGCCCGCGTACGAACGAATCGGGGTCTTCACCCGCGGGCAACTGCACGATGAACGCGATGCAACCGGCAGCGGCGAGGATGTCGATCGATTTTGCCGTCGCGTTGTTGCCCGCGGCGTCGGCATCGAAACACACGAAGATGCGCTCCGCGTACTTGCGGAGTTCGGCCGCTTGATCGGGCGTGAACGCCGTGCCGAGCGACGCGACGGCGTTTGGAAAGCCGCCTTCGTGCAAGGCGATGCAATCGAGATAACCCTCGACGACGATCAGCGATTCGTGCTGCGCGGCGCTGCGGCGTGCGACGTTGAGTGCGTAGAGCCCGCGACCCTTCGTGTAGACGGGCGTCGTGCCGGTGTTGAGATACTTCGGTTGTTGATCGTCGAGCGCGCGACCGCCGAACGCGACGCACTCGCCCGTCGTCGCATAGGTCGGGATCATCAGGCGTCCGCGGTTGAAATCGTAATATCCGCGCTGCCCGGCCTTGAGGAGATACGCTTTCTCGGCGATCGCGAGGTCGATGCCGCCGCGCTGTAATTCGGCGACGAGCGCACCCCAGTCGGCCGGCGCGTAGCCGAGCTTGAACGCATCGACGGTTTCCGGCCGCAAGCCGCGCTTGGCCACGTACGCGCGCGCGATCTCGGCTTCCGGCGCGAGCCGCAGCGTGCGGTGATAAAACGATGCCGCGAGTTCGTTGACCGCGTAGATCTGCTCTTTCTCGCCGCGAACGCGCGCGGCTGCGGGGTCTTCTTCCGCGAGTTCGATACCGGCTTTGCGGGCGAGCAGTCGCGCGGCTTCGGGAAAGGGCAAGCCTTCGAGTTCCTGGGCGAACTTGATGACGTCGCCGCCTTTGCCGCACCCAAAACACTTGAAGAACCCGCGATCGGGATGGACGTGAAACGACGGCGTCTTCTCGCCGTGAAAGGGACAGAGTCCGACGAGATCGTTGCCGCGTTTGCGCAGTTGGACGTACGTGCCGATGTACGTGCCGATATCGGTACGCGCGAGGATCTCGCGGAGGGTGCCTTGGTCGATGCGCATGGATGGACGAGCGCGTTTCGCTAACGCCGCAGACGGTACCGTTTCGCGGCGAAGCGGGCGAGACTACGCGGGCGGGTCGCCTGCCTTCATCACCGCGTCAACATCGAGCGCGAGCCCCGGCATTGCGGAATGTTCGACGATCTCGCCGCTGGAATATATTCGGGTGGCTTGTCCGTCGTGCGCGACGATAACGCGCTTTTGCGGATCGACGTCCAGCACGAGCCGTGCCCCGCGCTCGAGATAGCGCTCGACCTTGATCGCGACGTTGCGATTGCGATCGCTCGGCGAGCGAACCTCGATCGCGAGATCCGGCGCGAACGGCGGCCGTTGCTGATCCTCATCGGAAAGATCGCGTAACCGGTCCGACGAGACGAAAGCAACATCGGGAAGCAGAGACGTCGCCGATTGAGGATTGATATCGAGCCAGAAGCGCGCCTCAGTCACCACGACGCCGCGCTGCGATTTTGCCCAAGTATGGACGATGACGGCGATTTCGGTCTGTAGTTGCGCATGCCGAAGGCGCGGGCTCACTTTCGGCACCTCAATGCCGTTGATAAGTTCCACGTACGGTTTTTCCGAGTCCAACCGATCGGACTCTGCGGCAACGTCGAGGGCGAGTAGCATGGGAGATTCCTCATGTCGATTCTATCACGATGCCGCTACACGACGACAAGCGCCGATCGTAGATCGACCGTAGCGGCTTAGTAAATCGAGGCGAAGCTCCGCTGCTCGGCGTGCACTTCCTCGAGGAGCGTCATCCAGCGGATGTTGTAGTAGCGCGGGTCGCCGTAATCGTCCGTGCGATCGAGCGGCACGTGCGCGAGCATATTTTCGATCGATTCGAGCACGGTGCGCGACGGCGTGAAGCCGAGCGCCGCGCTCAATTTCGCGTTGCTCATTCGATAGTTGCGGACGAGTTTCGGTTGCGGCGCCTGCTCGAGCTCCACGCGGATCGGCGGTTCGACGAGTGACAGCGACCCCGCGACGAGCATCGCGAGTTGACGCACCTGATAGTTTTCTTCCATCACGTTGAAGATCTGACCGCGCAACCCGTCGAGCGGCGCGGTCAGCGCCAACACGTGTACGGCGGCAACGTCTTCGACATCCACCAGCGGTCGCCACATCCAGCCACCGCCGTGGAGAAAGAGCCGGCGCCGTACGATCGCATCTTTGACGAACGTGTTGACGACGAGATCGAAGCGCATCCGCGGGCTGTAGCCGTAGACCGTCCCCTGCCGAAAAACCACGGGAGCAAAGCTCGCATCGGCGGCACCGAGAATCGCGTCTTCGGCATGCTTCTTCGAGATCGAGTAGGCGCCGCGCGGTCGTACGACCGTCGTCTCGTCGCACATCACGGGCGAGCGCGTCGTTTCCGTTGGTGACGATTCGCTATCGTAGATCGACGCGCTCGATGCGAACGTGAAACGCTCGATACCGCGCGCCTTGCACGCCGCAACGAGGCGTTCGGTCGCGAGCGCGTTCATCTGCCAATTCGCTTCGGTGTTGTATTCCGCCGTCGGATCGTTGGAGAGACCGGCGAGATGGCAGACCGCATCGATGCCGTCGAGCGACGATCCATCGAGATCGCGCAGATCGCTAGCGAGGATGTCGACGTCGAGCCCGGCGAGCGGTTTGCGTCCCCAGAACAGGCGATCGAGCACGACGGGCCGATGCCCCGCCTCCAGCAACTGCCGACACAATACGGCGCCGATATAGCCGGCGCCGCCGGTCACGAGAACGCGCATCCGGTACGGTTATGCGTCGACGACGGTGGTGCCCCCGCCGCCGAGCGCGCGCGCGAGCGCGCCCGGACTCGAGCCCGCGATCAGCACGCGTCGTGCGCCCCGCGCGAGTGCATCGAGCGCACTTTCCATCTTGGGAATCATGCCGCCGTCGAAGGTGCCGTCGGCGAGCATCGCGCGCGCTTGCGCGGCGGTGAGTCGGGCGATACCGCTCTGCGGATCGTCCTTATCGCGACGCACGCGCTCGACGTTGGTGACGATCACGTAAGCGTCGGCACCGAGCGCACCCGCGATCGCCCCCGCGGCCGTATCGGCGTTGACGTTGAGCGCGTGCGCGTAGTCTTCGCAGATCGCGAGCGGCGCGACGACCGGCACCAGGTGGGCGACGAGCAGACCCTCGATGACCGCGGGATGGACGCGCACGATCTCGCCGACGAAGCCGAGTGAGACGCCGTCGACCGGAGGCACCGGCCGCGCGACGATGAGCCGCCCGTCCTGCCCGCTGATGCCGCACGCGCGCGCGCCGCGCCGCCAGAGCGCGCGAACGAGGGACTTGTTTACGGTGCCGCACAGGACGTGTTCCGTGACGGCGAGCGTCGCGGCGTCGGTGACGCGCAAACCCCGGGCACGGCGCCCGGCGATCTTGCGTTCGGCCAGGGCCACGTCGATCTGCGGGCCGCCACCGTGGACGACGACGACGCGATCGCCCGTGGCGACGCGCGCCGCGATATCGTCCAGCAGCGCGTCGGGCTCGCCCGGCGCCGCCATCGCGTTGCCGCCGTACTTGATGACGATGAGCACGCGTGCCGCTTTCGGCTCGCGCGGAAGCGACGCCCGCGTGCACGAACGCACGCGGGATGAAGCGGATTTTCGATCCGATCCATCGGTTCATCGAACTGGATACGAACGAAATCGCGCTGCTCGATACGGCACCCGTTCAACGCTTGCGGCGTCTGCGTCAACTCGGGCTCGCCTATTTGGCGTTTCCCGCAGCCGAGCACTCGCGCTTCGGACATGCCCTCGGCGCGCTCGCGATGGGCGAGCGCATCCTCAGAACGCTCCGCACCCGAAGCTCCTCGTATTTCGCAAGCGAGGCCGATTTCGCCGGGCAACGCCGGTTACTGCGCGCGAGCCTCTTGCTACACGACGTCGGGCACGGGCCGTTCAGTCACGCCTGCGAAGCGGTACTCGGATTACCGCACGAGAAGCGCACGGCCGATATTCTCGCCCTGCCCGAAATCGGCACCGCACTCGCGCGACTCGAGGTCGATGCCGACGACGTGCTCGATCTCATCGTCGGCGATCCGCGCGGACGCTTCCCCGTTTTGCGCGAGATCGTCAGCGGCCCAAACCTCGACGCCGACCGCATGGACTATCTTCTGCGCGACAGCTACTTCACCGGCGCCGGCGGCGGTTCGTTCGATAGCGAACAGCTCGTCGCGTCCCTCCGCGTGTATGAGACGGGCGGGACGCTCGCACTCGGCGTCGACATTCGCGGCGTCGTCGCGCTCGAATCGTTCGTGCTCGCGCGGTACCTCATGTTTTCAACCGTTTATTTCCACCACACGACGCGACAATTCGAGCGCATCTTGCAGGCAGCGCTGCGTGAGACCTGGCCCGATCCGCAAGCCCTCGATGCAATCGACGAATTTCTCGCCTGGGACGATTTTCGCGTGCTCGAATCGTTCCGGTTCGCCACGAGCCCGGCCGCGCGAGCGGTTCGCGATCGCGACACACTCTACGCCCTCGTCGCGGAATTCAACAGCGAGAGCGACTTGCCAACCTTCGAGGCGTGCGCCTCGGAATTGCGCGAGCGTTACGACGATGCCGTCTGGTCGGACTCGCAGGAACAACTGATGCACCGCTTCCCGCTGACACTCGGCAGCTCGATGCCGACGGTGCGGGTCGGAACGTACGCAGGCGTAACGAGCGCGACCGAGGTCTCCGACCTCATCGCGAAGTTAGCAGGCTCCGCGCACTGGCGGAGGCTCTTCGTCGAACGATCGCGGGCCGATGTGGAGGCCGCCCGTGACCTTTGTCGGCGGATAAGCTCGCAAAAGGGGAAAGCCGCGCACCACAGGACGAAGAGCGAGAAATGATCGAGTCGGCAAACGGCAACGTCGACGTTGATAGCCTGATGGCCCGGCTTCGGGAACGCGTCGAAAGCTTGCGCCAGAATCCCGGCGCCGACGTGTCGCTCGGAGCGCTTTCGCTTCGGTCGAGCGTCTTCATCAACTCGCTCGAAGCGTACACCAACATCGCGGATCAGAAGCTACAGATTCGGACACGCTGGCCCTCCAATATCGGCGCCACCTTTCCGTTCAGCGTGCCACGTATTCGGGATCTCAGCCTCAAGCTGCTCGCGTTCCTTTTCAAAGATCAACGGCACGTCAACTCGGCCCTCGTCGCCGCTTGGCGGGAGCAGACGAGCCTCAACCGTCACCTCATCGAGCAGATCCAACTCTTGCGTTGTGAGATCGAAGCGCTCAAGGCGACGAACGATCAGCGCGAGCATTGACTCGCATCGCGATCGTCACGCCGTGGTTCGGTCGCGATCTTCACGGCGGCGCGGAACAGCAGGCATGGCAACTCGCGAATCAACTCGCGGACGACGGTCACGCCGTCGACGTGCTGACAACGTGCAGCCAGTCGTTCAATCACGATTGGGGCCGTAATTATTTCTCACCAGGCCTCGAGCGTCACGGCAAGATCGCGGTCCGCCGGTTCAAGGTCTCGCCGCGCGACCGCCGAGCCTTCGAACGCGTCAACGCGATCCTCCTGAGCTTGGACGTCGCCAAGCTGCATCGCTCCGTCAACCCCCTCGGCGACGATGACGCGCGGACGTTCTCCGATAACAACATCAATAGCGCCGCACTCAACGCGTACCTCGCGACTGATGGCGGGCGATACGACCGCTTCGTGTTCCTGCCGTATCTGTACGGCACGACGCTGCAAGGCTTGCCCCTCGTCGCCGATCGTGCGTACGTGCAACCGTGCCTCCACGACGAGGCGTACGCCTATCTCTCGCGAGTCGAAGACGTCATGCATCGAGCTCGCGGCCTGCTCTTCAATAGCGAAGGCGAACTGGAACTCGCGCTGCGGCTGTTCGGACCGGGCATCTACGGTAAATCGACCGTCGTCGGTGAAGGCGTCGACCTTCACATCGATCGGGCGCAATTTGCGGCGCGTATCGGCACGTTCGTACCGGCACACGAGAAATATGTCTTGTATCTCGGCCGTCAGGATCCGGCGAAAAACGTCGGCACGCTCGTGCAGGCCTTTAGCGATTTTCGGCGACGCAACCCGACGTCGCGGATGAAGCTGGTCCTCGCGGGCGAGCGGCCAGTCTCGTACGGCGATTCGACGAAGGCGATCGTCGATGTCGGCCCCGTGAACGAACGCGAGAAAGCGGCACTTCTGGCACACGCGCGAGCGCTCGCCCAACCGAGCCTCAACGAGAGTTACTCGCGCGTCATCTACGAAGCATGGGCACACGGTCGGCCCGTGATCGTCCACCGCGGCTGTCTCCCCACGCAAACGGCGGTCTCACGTTCCGCGGGCGGCTATCTAGCGGATTCGATCGCGTCGTGGGAAGCGACGCTCAACGACGTGGATTTCGCACCGGACGCCGATCTTGCTCGGCTGGGACTGAGCGGCCGCGCCTACGCACGCGACGTCGCGTCGTGGCCCAACGTCATCGCGCGATACGAGCGCGTCTTCGCAACGGTCGCAAACGAAGCGAACGGACGGCCGTCGCGCAGCGATGGCGTCGATCCACGTACGTGGGATCGTCTGCCCGATCTCGCGCTCGCCTCAGCCCTGCACGATGGCAAATTCAACCTCATCCATGCGGGCCCGATCGTCGATCTCGGCCATATCAACGACCTTCTCCTGACGTTCTTGCACTTCCTCACGATCGAGCGTGAAGCGCGGCTCGCGATCGTCGGCACGGCGCCGATCGACGATTCCGTCTACAAGAAACTGTTCGAGGAAGTGCGCAAACTGGACATGGTCGACCGGGTGCTCGTCGCTCGCGATATCGAGATCAGCCAGAAACTCGCAATCTTTCGCGCCGCAGACCTCTTTATCACCCTCGACGACGCCGACGTGCCGTGTGCGCCGTTTGCCGAAGCAATGTGGTTCGACGTTCCCATTCTCGCGTATGCCTCGCCTTGCGCGAAAGGCTACCTTGCCGGTGCCGGTATCCTGGTTAGCTCGAAGGACGACCTGCTCTCGATCGCCGCGCTCGCGCACATGCTCGTGACCGATCGTGATCTGCGCACAAACGTGATCGCTGTACAACGCGAACGGAGGGAGCGCCCGGCACCGACCGAAGCCGGAACGCCATGGCCATCCTAAAGCTCGATACGAATTTCGAGGAGGCGAAAGTCTTCGTGCCCGACGTGTTCGAAGACGACCGCGGCTTCTTCAAAGAGACGTTTCAGATCGCGCGCTATCGCGCACTCGGCATTACCGATACCTTCGTGCAGGATAGCGTTTCGTTTTCGAGCCGCAACGTGGTGCGCGGGCTGCATTACGACTTCAAGATGTCTAAATTCGTGCAAGTGCTGCGCGGGCGCATTTGGGACGTCATCGTCGATATCCGCCCCGGTTCACCGACGCATCTGCGCCATCAGGGCTTCATCCTCTCCGAACACAATCACAAGCAGCTCTACATCCCGTGCGGTTTCGCGCACGGCTTCGTCGCGCTCACCGACGACGTCGTTTTCAATTACAAACACGGGTCGTACTACGATCCTGTAAGCGAGGGTGCGATCCGCTGGGACGATCCGACGCTCGCGGTCGCGTGGCCGCTCGCCGTCGCACCGCATGTCTCGGCGAAAGATCGGGCCGCACCGCTGTTCGCCGATGCGACGATTCCGGAGTGGACGCGACCGTAAGCGCGCGCTCGCGCAAACCACGCGTCGCCTTCGTCGTTCAACGCTGTGGGGACGACGTGCGTGGCGGCGCGGAATGGTTGTGCTTGCAGCACGCTGCACACATGATGAACGATTGGGCATGCGAGATCCTCACGACGTGCGCCCGCGACGCCAAAACGTGGCGCGACGAGTTCCCGGCGGGTGAGACGACCATCGGCGGCGTGGCCGCGCATCGCTTTCCCGTCGCTCGCGAACGCGATGTTATGTCGTTCGACGCGCTTTCGCGACGCGTCGCGGGCGGCGGTTCGACGCTTGCGGATCAAGAAGCGTGGCTGCACGCGCAGGGTCCCGACGCACCGGCGCTGACCGCGCATCTGGCGACACGTGCGGCCGCCTACGATGCCGTCTTCTTCTACTCGTATCTGTACGCCACAACGTATTTCGCGCTGCCTGCCGTCGCAGCGAAAGCCGTACTCGTACCGCTCGCGCACGATGAGTGGATGCTCGGGTTATCGGTTTATGACCGTACTTTCGAAGTCAGCGCCCGCGTCGCGTGCGTCTCCGAAGACGAACGCCGCCTCGTATCGCGGCGCTTCCCGCACGCACGCATCTGCGATGCAATCGTCGCCCCCGGGATCGACGTACCGCCGACGAATGCCGCTCGCTTTCGAGATCGTTACGGGATCGACGGACCGTACGCGATGTATCTCGGCCGCGTCGAGCCTGCAAAAGGCGTGGACGATCTGTTGACGTTCTTTCTCGCTGCGAACGCGCGCGACCGCGCGGCGACGCCGCGCAAACTCATCCTGGTCGGACCGGTCGCGATGGCGCTGCCGACGCACGATGCGATCGTCCCGCTCGGTCCGCTCGGCGAAGCCGACAAATGGGATGCACTCGCGGGCTCGGATTTCGTTATCGTACCGTCGGCGTACGAGAGCCTCTCCCTCGCCGCGCTCGAAGCGTGGGCCGTCGGCAAAGCCGTCGTCGCGAACGGCGCGTCGCCCGTTCTCGTGGGGCAATGTCGCCGCACGAACGCCGGCCTTTGGTACGCGAACGAGAGCGAGTTCGTCGCGCTTCTCGGAAGCGATCTCTTCGGCGCTGCAGCCGAACTCGGTCGGAGTGGTGCCGCGTACGTGGCCGAACATTACACGTGGGCGGCGGCCCGGCGAGCGATGCTCGCGTGTCTACCGTGAACGCACGCCGATCGACCCACTCGTTCTCGGGCGATCTCCCACCGCTCGTGGAACAGGCCTGGCAAACGTAGACGTGCGTCGCGTCCTCGTCGCCGGGAGGACGGTCGGAGCGCAAACGGAATCGACCCGAGCGCACGATGACTACACTGCCTCTTCCACGTATCGCCCGACCCGTTTCGCTCGCGGGTCGCGATTGGTACGCGGCATCATCGCTCGTCCTGACGCTCTGCTTCGTCGCACTCGGGTGCGTGTGGGTCAACCTCGTACCCGCATTCGAATCGCCGGACGAGCCCGCACATTTCGATTACGCCTACACGCTCGCTTCGGCGGGGCACTTGTTACGCGCGGCCGATGGGAAAGCGGGGTTCGACCCGCGCGTCGCGATCATGATGCGCGACGCTGGCCTCAACCGCATCGTATTTGCGCCGGGCGAACGGGTCGAGCGATCGTACGGCAGCGCCCGCTACGATGCGAAGATTCGCCACGATACGGCAATCTTCGCAGATTATACGCCAGACATGGCGAACGCTCCGCGCTCGCCGCTCATGAACGTCTACCCTTTCGTGCCGTACGCACTCTACGCCATGGCCGCGTTACCGTTTCGCGCGGACGTCGGCCGATCGCTCGTGGCCTGCCGCTTCGCGAGCGTCGCCTTCACGGCGATTGGTTTATTCGCGTGGAGTGGCATCATGCGTCGGCTGGGCGTATCACGCACCCACGCGCTCGCGCTCCTCGCAATCGTCGTTTTTTTTCCGCTTACCGCGTTCGTCGGATCGTACGTCCAGCCGGATGTGATCGCGTTCTCGCTCGTATCGCTCTTGCTGCTCGTCGCACTCCGCATCCGGGACGGCGGGGCAAATGTCACGCACGGCATCCTGTACGCGTTCGTGCTAGCCGCTCTTTTCGGAACGAAGCTGCAATTTGCGATCGCAGTCGGCCTCGCCACGATCGTTCCGGTCGTCATCGCGTACGCACGACGTCGCATTTCGACGAGCGTGTGGCTCGCATCGGCGTGCGCGCTCGCTCTTGCCGGTATGTTCGCGCTCACGCAGTGGATCATGCAGGGAAGCACGTCGACATCTTACTTTCAGGGCCGCCACACGCTCACGTCTGCCTTTTTCGAACACGCCGTGACGGGCGAAGGCCGCTTCATGTTCGACGAGTCGCGCGTTCTCATCGGCGATCTGCTCGGTGGCGGTACGTCGCAACGATCTTTTTGGGGCTTATTCGGCTGGCTCGACGCGCCGATTCGCATCGTCAACTACACGACGACGGACGCGTTCTCGACCGTCGAGCAATTCGGGACCGCCATCGTGCTCGTCGCCGTGGTCGTTACCCTCGCCCTCCGCTTGCGACGGTTGGTGCGTGTGGCCACGCAACGTGCCGTCTCGGTTGCTATTCGGATCGCCGCTCGCGACCCGGCGATCAATGCCTATCTCATTTTCGTCGCGATCTTCGCGACGCTTTTCGTCATCTCGGCCAACGTCTTCGGGGCTCAGGGCCGCGACTGGTTTCCTTTCGAAGTCGTGGCATTCTTGAGCGTGTCGTGGTACGGCGTGCGCGCGTTTCCGCGGCGACTGCAGCCGTTCGTTTCCGTCGTCGCGCTCGCATCGCTCGCCATCGTTTCGTCGGTCGAGTCGGCCTTCGCGCTCACGACGCTGGAAGATCGCTTTTACCGGCCGATCGAGCCGGCCCAGCATCCGAAGATCGCGCGTTTAGGATTGGTAATGACGGCGGCCCCCATAACACTCGATGCCGTCGAACTCTCCGGCAGGTTGCAACCCGCGAGCAAACTTGCAGGCAGTGTCTTGTCGCGAGGTTCGCGCGTCGTACTTCACGGGTGGGCGTACGATCCGACCACGTCTTCACCGTGTCGTGCGATGTACGTCTCGGTTGACGGACGGTTCGACCATTGGATGCCGTACGGAGCCGATCGCGGCGACGTGGGTCGCGCCTACGATAATTTCGATCTCGCGCTGAGCGGTTTCACCGACACGATCGACTTTCACCACGTTCGGCCGGGCAATCATTCCCTCTCGCTCGTCTGCGTCGCAAGTGACGGGACGAGTCAGTTCGTGCCGACGCCGATCGGCGACATCGTGCTCGCGCCATGAACGACCGGGCCGAATCGACGCGTGGCCTCATGTTGATCCTCGCGGCGATCGTCGTACTCGCGATCGTCGTCCTCAACGCAAGACATCACTTCTCGGTCATCGCCGCGGATGCTCCTGTGACCAGTCTTTTGCCCGACCGCATCGACGCGCAGCGAGGTCGCATCACGCTTAAGCCGCACGAATTCGACCGGACGCCGATCGACCCGCAGCGTGCGCCGGGTGCCGTCGACTATGCTGCCTACGCGGGGCGAAGCGTCCGCGTGCGTGGATGGATCGTCACGCCGGAGGGTTCGCTCGGAGAACACGTGATCGCAATCGTCGACGGCCACGTCCGCACCGAAATCACGCCGGGGTACGGGATCTCACGGCCCGACGTCGCGCAGGCGCTCAACAACGTTAAGCTCCAGCTATCCGGCGTCGACACGACGTTTTCAGCCGTCGGACTCAAACGCGGCGATCACCGCGTCACGTTCGCCGTTGCATCGGAAGATCGCGGGACGTTGTATTCGCTCGCAAGTTCGCCCACGTTTCGCATCCCCTGAGGTTGGCGGGTTTTTTACTCGCCGTCGGGAAATCTCGACCGCACATGAAGTATAGTGACCTCGTGGTCGATTGGCTGTGCGGACTCGGCTACACGCATTGTTTCTTCGTCGCCGGCGGCAACATCATGCATCTCTTGGACGGCGTCCGCAAACGCATGACCTGCGTGCCGTTCGTGCACGAAGTCGCCGCCGGCATCGCCGTCGAGAGCTTCAACGAGTCGCGTGCGCACGATGGCCCGCGTGCATTCGCGATGGTCACGGCCGGGCCCGGACTCACGAACATCGTGACGGCGATGGCCGGCGCGTGGCTCGAAAGCCGAGAGTTGCTCGTCCTAGGCGGTCAGGTCAAATCGACCGATCTTGCGACGCATGGGTTGCGTCAACGCGGCATTCAGGAAATCGATGGTGTGGCGCTCGCGACTCCAGTTGCGAGCATCGCAGAGCGGATCGAACGGCCCGTCGATAGAGCGACGTTCTGCAAATGGGTCGAGGCCGGACGCACGCTGCGCAAAGGCCCGGTGTTCCTCGAATTTTGTCTCGACGCGCAGGGCGCACCGGTCGAACGCGCGGAGCTCGAACGACGCGCGCTCGCTGCGACCGACGGGCGCATCGCGAGCGCCGTCGCGACAGCGCAACGTTCCGCGCCGGATATCGCCGCGCGCTTACGTGAAGCGCGACGCCCCGTCGTCCTCATCGGCGGCGGTGTTTCGCGAGCCATAGCGGAGCGCGTGCACGATCGCCTACAGACGGCGTCGGTCGCCGTCATGACCACGTGGAACGGAATGGACCGCATCGATGCGTCCGCACCGAACTTTTTCGGCCGGCCGAACCAATGGGGACAGCGCCACGCGAACGTCCTCATCCAGCAGGCCGACGTGCTGGTGGCGCTCGGCACGCGGCTCGGCATGCAACAAACGGGGTTCAATCACGGTGCCTTCGCACCGGGCGCCTACGTGGTGCAAGCCGACATCGACCCAGCCGAACTCCAAAAGGGTCATCCACGCGTCGACTTCCCGCTCGAAGCGGATGCGGATGCGCTGCTCGAAGCGCTGCTCGCGTGCGATCTCGGCGATCACGCCGAGTGGCTCGCGTTCGCCCGCGAAGTCCGCGCGCGGCTGCCGTTACGAGATGCCGGAAACTCCACGCGACCGCAGTTCCTCGATCCGTTTCGTTTCGCGCAAGAACTCGCCACCGTCGCTCGCGCGACGGATATCGTCGTTCCGTGCAGCAGCGGCGGCGCATTCACCACCATGATGCAAGGGTTCGATCAGCGATTCGGACAGATCGTCGTCACCGATAAGGGGCTTGCGTCGATGGGCTACGGCCTCTCGGCTGCGATCGGCTGCGCGCTCGCGCATCCCGGGCGCCGCACGATCGGTATCGAAGGCGACGGCGGGTTCACGCAAAATTTGCAAGAACTCGCGACCGTCGCCGTCAACGGGCTCGATCTCAAGATGTTCATTTTCAGTAACGAAGGCTACGCGTCGATCCGCATGACGCAACGTAACTACTTCGGCGGCGACTATCTCGGCTGCGATACGAACACGGGCCTCGGCTTTCCCAACTGGCACAAGCTCTTTGATGCGTACGATATCCCGGTGCTCGAACTCGACGCGCGGGGTCTCGACAACGAACGATTTGCCGAGCTCTTCGCAGCGCCTGGCCCCGCGGCGTTCGTCGTCCCGATCGACCCCGAGCAGACGTATTTTCCGAAAATTTCCAGCCGGGTTACGGCTACGGGCAGCATGGAATCGATGCCGCTCCATCTCATGACGCCCGACCTCCCTGGCGACATCCAGTCGGTCGTCCTGCGCCACCTCGTGCCGGACGAACTCGTCCCGCAAGCCGCCATGAAATTGGAGCGCACGTGAATTCCGCCGAACGCAAGATGGTCAGTATCCTCAAGACCGGATTCGAAGAGTACGGGTACGCGTCGGTCAAGGCGGAGTTCGAAGCGGAAGGCACGCGCCCGGACGAACTTTTACGACTCGTCGACATCGCGCGTTCGGCAGGACTCGCCCTTACGGTAAAGATCGGCGGCTGCGAGGCCATTCGCGATTTACTCGAAGCGAAGCAAATCGGTGTCAATTACATCGTCGCACCGATGGTGGAAACTCCGTACGCGCTGAGCAAATTCATTGCGGCAAAACAGACCGTGTTCGCAAACGACGAGGCTGAAGATACGGATTTTCTCTTCAATCTCGAGACGATGGAAGCGTTCAAGAATCGCGAGGCGATGTTCGCGATGGCCGCGGGGACGCCCGGCGCTGACGGCGTCGTTTTCGGGCGCGTCGATTTCGTCGGTTCGATCGGTGCGGATCGCGACAGCATCAACGCCGATAGCGTGACCGACCGGATCTGCGACATCGCGACGCTGTGCCGCGAACGCGATCTCGATCTCGTCGTTGGCGGCGGCGTCTCACGCGATGCGGTCGCCGCCCTGCAGCGCGTCGCGGCGATTCACCTCACGCGCTTCGAGACGCGCAAGGTCGTCTTCCACGGCGATGCGGTTCACCGCCCTAATATCGAACAAGGGCTGCTCAACGCCGTCCACTTCGAGCTGCTATGGCTCATGAACAAACGCGAGTATTACGGTTCGATCCACCGCGAGGACGCACGCCGCATCGAGATGCTCGAAGCGCGCTGGCACGTTCTGCAGGAAGCCTCGCGATAGTGCAGGCATTGACCGTGCTCGTGACCGGGGGCGCGCGCGGCATCGGTCGCGCCGTCGCCGATCGGTATCGCGCGCACGGCCACACGGTCCTCACGCCGGCGCGCGACGAACTCGAACTCGCGAGCGACGAAAGTCTGGAGTCATTTTTGCACTCGGAGGCCGCAACGCCGATCGACGTGCTGGTTAACAACGCGGCCGAAAACGTGCCGCAACCGTTGGAGGAGATCGCGACGACCACGCTCGATCGCGCGCTCGACGTCAACGTGCGCGCACCGTTCTTACTCACGAAGCACTTCGGCGTGGCGATGGCTGCGCGCGGCTTCGGACGAATCGTCAACCTCAGTTCGGTGTACGCATTCGTGAGTCGTCCCAAACGGTCGATGTATACGACGACCAAAGCCGCCCTCAACGGGTTGACCAGGGCGAGCGCCGTGGAGCTCGCTCACGGCAACGTGCTCGTCAACGCGGTGTGTCCCGGCTTCGTCGACACGGATCTCACGCGTCAGAATAATACACCCGAGGATATCGTGCGACTGTGCGAGACGGTACCGCTCGGACGGCTCGCGTCGCCCGAAGAAATCGCGACGCTCGTCCACTTTCTAGGATCGCGAGAAAACTCGTACGTGACCGGCCAGACGATCGTTATCGACGGAGGATTTACGTGTCAGTAGCGAACGCGACGATCGTCGTCCAATCGGGCCAGGGCGCCTACGACGTCGATTTTTTTGAGAGCGAGTCCGAACTCCGGCACCTCTTCGCGACGACGACCGACGCGCGATTCGTCGTCGACGATCGAATCGTCGAACTCTATCCGTCGCTCGTTGCGAGCATCGACGCACGGCTCGTTCATGCCCTACCCGCGACGGAAGATGAGAAGACGCTCGACGGTGTCGAGCATTTGTGCCGCTTCCTTCAAGCGACCGACGCTTCGAAAGCGACGCAACTCGTCGTCGTCGGCGGTGGCATCGTTCAGGACATCGCCGCGTTCGCCGCACACTCGTACTATCGGGGCATTCCGTACGTCCTCGTGCCGACGACCCTGCTCTCGATGGCCGACAGTTGCATCGGCGCGAAGTGCGGCGTCAACCTCGGCCAGTTCAAAAATCAGCTCGGATTCTTCGCATCGCCCAAACGCGTGGCGATCTATCGAGACTTCACGCGTACGCTCGCTTTCGACGATCTGCGGTCGGGATTCGGCGAGGTCCTCAAGCTCGCGATTACCGATTCGGCCGAAGCCTTCGCGTGGCTCGAAGCGTCGCTCGAGCGCGGCGGCTTTGCGAGCGTCGATCTCGACCGAGCGATCCGACGCAGTCTCGAAACCAAACGGCGCGTGATCGAAATCGACGAGTATGAAGCGAACCTTCGCAAGACGCTCAACTACGGCCATAGTTTCAGTCACGCGATCGAGGGCCTCACGAATCACGGCGTACCGCACGGTCTTGGCGTTGCGTGGGGCGTCGATCTCGCGAACTTCGTCGCAATGCGCCGCGGATTATTACAGCCCGAGATCTTCGCGCGTGTCCACGCACTCGTCGCGAAACACTTCGCGTTCGATGTCAACCAACCGTACGATGCGGCGGGCATTTGCGGTATGCTCAAGCGCGACAAAAAGGCGGCCGCCGGCAGCATCACGCTCATCCTACTGGAGGGTCTCGGGCAACTCGCTCGCGTGCCGACCGTCGTCGACGCGGCACTCGAAGCGGTCGTCTCGGAGTACCTCGCCACGCTCGATATCTTTCGTCCCCGGGCGACCGCCTAAGCGACCGGCCTGGTCGTATGGGGACGCCGCAAATTAATCGAGAACGCCGTTGCGCGGAATGAGTAAGACCGCATCGGCCGCTACTTCCGCACCCTGCAAGAACTTCGGTGAGAGACAAAATGGTTAAGTTGAACCTTGTCGACTCGTGCAAGGCATATGTCAGTCGGCTAGCTCCGAAGAACCAACAGCAGGCGCTCGAGACCGCGATTGGCGGTGAATTTAGGGCTTTCGGCATCGTCGAACGAGAGATGTTGCGCTTTTACGGTTTACGCCCCGATTCGAAGCTGATCGACGTTGGATGTGGTTCGGGACGACTTACTCTTGCGCTTTCTGAGTATCTAACGGTCGGAGAGTATATCGGTACAGATGTCGTGCCGGCCCTAATCAAACATGCAAAGACTCACGCCCGACCAAGTTGGAAATTTCATTTAGTTACATCGCTCATGATACCGGCTGCCGATGCTATGGCTGACTTCGTCTGTTTGTTTTCAGTGCTCACGCACTTGCTTCACGAGCAAGCGTACATCTATCTTCGAGAATGCCGACGAGTCTTACGCCCGGGGGGAAGAATCGTCTTCTCGTTCTTGGAATTTACGGAGCCCTCACATTGGAAAGTATTCGAGTTGACCGTGGCCGATGCAGTCAACGTCGGCGGTCATCCACTTAATGTCTTCATACCACGCGAAGCAATTACGCTTTGGGCTCAACATCTGGACTTAAACGTCATCGAGATTCGCTCTGGCGCAGACGCATTCGTACCGCTGCCGCATCCCGTCGTACTCGATGACGGCCGCGTTCTCGAATCAAAGGGTAACCTCGGACAATCCATCTGCGTTCTCGAACGGCCGGTCTAGATCGAAAGCTGGCTGATCACTGCTCAGCTACGGTAGAACGCCATCGTGCGATCAATAGCATCGGGCAACGCGGTTCGCTCAACGACGCCGAGTTCGTCCCGGATGCGTCGCGTATCGGGAACGTATCGATCGAGCGGCGTTCCCACCGCCGCCCGCCCGCGAATCTCGACCGCGACCGGCGGCGCGACGCGCGAAGCGACCGTTCGCGCGAGCGCCGCGATGTCGATGGCATTCGCGGAACCGACGTTGTACGCGCGCAGCGTCCGGCCGCGCGCGTAGATTGCCCACAGCCACACAACCATGTCCCCACCGTAGAGATACGACCGAACCGTCGTTCCGTCGCCGCCAACCACGATCGGCCGCCCGGCGAGCGCGTCGCGCACGAAGTTCCCGATCGCCAAATGCCGATCGAGCGGCAGATAGGGGCCAACGAAGGCGAAGAGCCGCGCAATTTTCGCGCGGATACCGTAGCGCTCGGAATAGACCGCGCACTGGAACTCGCCGACGCGCTTGCCCTCGTGATAAGCGTTCGTCGCGAGCAGCGGATCGGGTGCGCCGAGGTAGGATTCCGGAATGCCGTCGAGCGTCGCGGGCGCTGGTCCATACACGGCACCCGAACTCGTGAAGAGCACGGGAATCGGCCCCGCCGCGCGCGCGAGGTCGAGTACGCTGCGCCCGCCGTCGACGATCGTATCGAGCATGAGCAACGGATCGTCGCGATTGATCTCGGCGCTTGCGGGAGTCGCCGCGTGGACCACGCCATCGACGGCACCGAGCCCGCTCGGCACCGCGCGCACGTCGCCACGCACGAGCTCGAGATGCGACGCTCCCGCGAGGACCGGCGCCTGACGACGAAACGCGTCGGGATCGCGCGTGAGCACGACGACGCGCACGTCGACGCCCAGACGCGCGACGGCCCATGCTAGCGATTCGAGAAGCCACGCGCCGACGAACCCCGTCCCACCGGTCACGAAGAGGCGCGCCCCTGCGAGCGTGCGCAGGTCGGCCTCCGCCGGCGCGAGCAGCTCGTCGAGTTCGCCCGCGGGTATCAGGCGTTAGACCGGTTGCGCGACCGCTGCAAGCTCGACGATCGTGCGCGCGATGTGCTCCATTTGCGGGGCGTCGAGACCGGGATAACAGCCGACCCACAGCACGTCGTTCATGATGCGATCGGCGTTCGTGAGATCGCCGACCACCCGATACGCGACGTCCGCATAGGCGGGTTGCCGCACGAGGTTACCGGCAAAGAGCAGCCGCGTACCGATCTTACGATCGTTGAGCCCCTTCGCGAGTTCGTCGCGCGATATCGGTGCGTCGTTCGTGAGCCGAATCGGATAGCCGAACCACGAGTTCGAGCCGCCCGCGTTCTCACTCGGCACGACGATCCAGGGAATCGACGCGAGCGCCTGCGTGAGCGCGGTCGCGTTCGCGCGACGACGTTCGATGAAGCCGTCGAGCTTTTCGAGCTGCGCGACGCCCACGGCGGCTTGCATGTCGGTGAGTTTGAGGTTGTAGCCGACGTGGCTGTACGTGTATTTGTGATCGTAGCCATGTGGCAGCGTTCCGAGTTGCCAATCGAAACGCTTGCCGCACGTGTTGTCTTTGCCCGGCTGGCACCAGCAGTCGCGACCCCAGTCGCGGAACGATTCGGCGAGCTTCCGCAGTCTCGGCGAGCGCATCATCACGGCGCCACCCTCGCCCATCGTCATGTGGTGTGCGGGATAGAAACTCACGGTCGACGCGTCACCGAATGTGCCGACTTGTTGGCCGTTGAACGTCGCGCCGACGGCATCGCACGTATCTTCGATCATCCACAGTTCGTGCTTGCGGCAGAAGTCGCGGACGCGCTCCGCGTCGTACGGGTTGCCGAGCGTGTGCGCGAAGATGACGGCGCGCGTCTTCGGCGAGAGCGCGGCTTCGAGCTGATCGAGATCGGCGTTGTACGTTTGCAATTCGCTGTCGATGAACACCGGGATACAGCCGAGTTGCACGATCGGGTTCACGGTCGTGGGGAAGCCGGCGGCGGCGGTGATGACTTCGTCGCCCGCACGCAAGCGACGCTCGCCGAGTTCGGGTGAGGTGAGCATCGCGAGCGCGACGAGATTCGCACTGGATCCCGAGTTGACCAGCACGCACTCGCGGATGCCGAACCAGCGCGCGAAATCGCGTTCGAATCGTTCGGCGAAGCGGCCCGTCGTCAGCCAGAAATCGAGCGAGCTATCGACGAGATTGACGAGATCGCGCTCGTCGAAGACGCGCCCCGAAACGGGCACCGCATCGCCGTCTTGGAACGGCCGCTCGAGATACGCGGCGGCGAAGTAGGCCCGCGTGCGCTCGAGAATCTCCGCGCGGATCGCCGTAGCGGGCTCGGAATTCGACCTATCGACGAGCATGCTCGGCCTCCATATGCGTGCGGGAAAGGTGCTTCTCGTACCACGCGACCGTTTCGACGAGCGCCTCGGGCAAGGTCCACCGCGGCATCCATCCGAGCAGATTGCGAGCTTTCGAAAAATCGAGCGTCTGGCGCAAGATTTCGGCCTTCGCCGTATTGACGACGAGCGGCACGGGTTCGACTCCCATCGCATCGCCGATGGCGGCGACGATCTGCACGACCGAGTATTCGCTGCCCGGACTGAAATTGAAGGCTTCGCCCGTGACTTCGGGGCGCTCGCTCTGGCGCGCGAGTTCGAGATACGCATCGACGACGTCGCGCACGTAGATGTAATCGCGAATCATCGTGCCGTCGCTGCGCAGCACCGGCCGCTGCCCCGCGAGGATCGAGCGGATCGTGCCCGGCACGATGCGGCTCCAATTGAGATCGCCGCTGCCGTAGATGTTACCGCAACGCGCGACCGTCACGTTGAGGCCGTAGGTGTGCGCGTACGTATCGCTCAAGAGATCGGTGCAGCTCTTGGACACATCGTAGGGATGGCGCCCGCGGAGCGGCATCGTTTCGACGTACGGTAGGACGTCGGATTCGCCGTACGCCTTATCGCTCGACGCGACGACGATCGCGCGTACGACGCCCTCGAGCCGGCGCGCCGCTTCGAGAAGGTTGTACGTTCCGCGGATGTTGCTCTCGAAGGTTTCAAGCGGATCGCGTAGCGCGGCGCCGACAATCGTCTGCGCGCCGAGATGGAAGATGACGTCGGTTTCATGTTCGTTGATGGCGCGGGCGATCTGCGCGTATTCGCATAGATCGCCGCGCACGATGGCGCAATGACGATCGATACCGTCGCTATAGAAACGCGATGCGGGATCGTCATCCCGAACGAAGGCGACGACGTAGGCACCGAGGCGTACGAGTTCCTCGCAGAGCCACGAGCCGACGATTCCCGTCGCACCGGTAACGAGCGTGCGGCGCCCCTTCCAGTAATCGGACTTCGCGACCTCAATCGACATTGCCATCAGACGGACACCTTCTTCGCGGGCAGCACCCATGGTGCGTTGCCTGCGGCCCACAAGTCTTCGAGGAGTCGACGGTCGCGCAGCGTGTCCATCGGTTGCCAAAAGCCGTCGTGCTTGAAGACGGAGAGCGCTTCGTCTGCCGCAAGCGAGACGAGCGGTTCGTGTTCGAGGAGCGTGTGATCGCCGTCGATACGATCGAAGATCTCGGGCTCGAAGACGAAGAAGCCGCCATTGATCCAGCCCTCGCTCGCCTGTGGCTTTTCCACGAAGCGCACGACGCGATCGCCAGAGATATCGAGCGTTCCGAAACGAGCCGGCGGGCGGACGGCCGTTATTGTCGCCGCTCGTCCTTGGCGACGGTGAAACGCCAGCACTTCCGCGACGTCGATCGACGCGAGCCCGTCGCCGTAGGTACACATAAACGTTCGATCGCCGACGATCTCGCGCAGGCGCTTGATCCGGCCGCCCGTCATCGTGTCGGCGCCGGTGTCGACGAGATCAACCTTCCATGACAGCTTGGAGCGTTCGCGAACGATCGTGTCGCCCGTCGAAAAGTCGATGCTAATATCGTTATTTGTTGAATGTAGCGAGCGGAAATAGTCCTTCACGACCTCTTGCTTATAGCCAAGCGCGACGACGAATTCGTCGAACCCACCGTGCGCGTACAGATTCATAAGGTGCCACAAGATCGGTCGGCCACCGATTTCCACCATGGGTTTTGGACGCGTCGCGGTCTCTTCCGAGAGTCGCGTTCCAAGACCGCCCGCTAGGATGACAACTTTCAAGGCAATAGCGCCCGGCTCGACACGGCACGCACGTCTTCGAAGCCGCTCCCCTGCGGCACCGATTCGCCAAAACCGATTTCTCGATCGATGACGAAATGCGGCCGTCCGCGCACCTCGTCGAAAATGATGCCCACGTATTCGCTAATGATCCCCAAAAACAAAAACAGGAGCCCGAAGCATAAGAGCATCAGCGCGACGATCGTGCCGAAACCGGGAAACGGCACGCCGAGAAAGAGCCAACGTCCGACGAGGATCGCGAGCGTCACGAACGACAGCGCCGAGAACAACGCACCCGCAGCCGGAATAACCTTGAGCGGCACGATCGTGCTACTCGCGATGGCATGCAGTGCGAAACCGATGTTGCGCCAGAGTTGATACGTCGACTTCCCACCGAAACGCGGGGGACGCACGTAAGCGACCGCCGTCGATCGAAAGCCGATCCAGCCCCACATCGCGCGGAGCATGCGATTCTTCTCCTCGAGACGGTTCATGACGGCGTACATCGACTTATCGACGAGTCGAAAGTCGCTGACATTTTCCGGTACCGCGTGTTGCACCATGCGATTGATGATGAAGTAGAATCCGCGCGTCATGAAGCGGCGCACCGGCGATTCATCGGTCCGATCCAAGATCATCCCGTACACGTTTTCGAATCCCTCGCGCCATTTATCGATGAACGTCGGAATGAGTTCCGGCGGATCCTGAAGGTCGGCACACATGATGACGAGCGCGTCGCCCGTCGCGCGGCGCATTCCGGCGATCACCGCGCCTTCCATGCCGAAATTACGCGAGAGACGCATGATCTTGAACCGACCGTCGTCGCGATTGATCGCCAGCAGCCGCTCGTACGTCGCGTCGTGCGAACCGTTCTCGACGATGATGAATTCGAAGGCGTACGCTCGCGCCGGTCCGTCGGCAACCTCACGCAGCCGACGCGCCAGTTCATCGACGCATGCCTCTTCGTTATACGCCGGGATCACGACCGAAATCAATTGTTGCACGTGCATCACGCCCGGCTTCCGCTCGCGACGGCCGACTCACGGTCCAACGATTCGACGTGCTCCTTACGGCCGATGCCAACATAGCGCAGCCCGACGTCCTTTAATTTTACCGGATCGTAGATGTTGCGCGTATCGACGACCAGATCGCCTCTCATGAGCTTGCGAATGACGGCGAAATCGACCTGGCGGTACTCGCTCCACTCCGTCGCCAGCACCATGCCGTCGGCGTCCTCGACCGCTTCGTAGGCGCTGGAGACGAGCGTGACGTTATCGACATCGACGAGTTCCAGGCGCGCCTTTTCGAGTGCGACCGGATCGTGTGCGACGATCGTGGCGCCGAGCGAAGAAAGCGTACGCACGAGATTCATCGCCTGCGACTCGCGGAGATCATCGGTATTGGGTTTGAACGAGAGCCCGAGCACCGCCAGGCGCTTACCCGCGACAGCGCCGAGGAGCCGATCGATCTTCGCTACGACGTTCGCGATCTGATCGCGGTTGACCGCAAGCACCGACTCGAGAATGCGAGCCGGAATTTTTCGCGACTCGGCGATCTTCGAGAGCGCCATCACGTCCTTGGGAAAACACGATCCGCCGAAACCGAGTCCGGCGTTGAGAAACGACGGCCCGATCCGCTCGTCGCTGCCGATGCCGGCAACGACATCCTTGATATCGGCACCGACGTCCCCGCAGATTGCCGCGATCTCGTTGATGAACGAAATCTTCGTTGCTAGAAAACAGTTTGCCGCATATTTGATCATTTCGGCCGTACGCACGTCGGTCGCGATGATCGTCGCTTCCAGCGGCGCGTATAGATCGCGCATGACCGCCTCGGCATCGGGATTATCGACGCCGAGCACGATGCGATTGGGCTTCATGAAGTCGACGATGGCCGAGCCTTCGCGCAGAAACTCGGGATTCGAAACGACGTGCACGTCGTGCTTGCTGATCTTATGCTCGCGAATGATCGTCGCAACGAGATCGCCCGTTTCGACCGGCACGGTCGACTTATTGACGACGACGATCGGGCCGACGAGCGACTGCGCGATGTCGAGCGCCGCTCGTTTGACGTAGCTCAGATCGGCGTGACCGTCATCGCCCATGGGGGTTCCCACCGCGATAAAGATGACGGTGGCGTCGCGTAACGATGCGTGGATCGACGTCTCGAACGTCAGTCGGCCCGAGTTGATGTTGCGATTGACGAGTTCTTCGAGCCCGGGCTCGAAGAACGGCACCACACCACGTCGGAGCGCTTCGACCTTCGCTATGTCGATATCGACGCAGACCACGTGATTGCCAAGTTCGGCGAAACACGTCCCGGTGACGAGGCCGACGTACCCCGCTCCAACGATACTGATCTGACGCAAACGGACTCCGGCAATGGCTTTAGCAATGCGTCGATTCGGTGCGGGCTCGGTCGTTCCCGGTGCGACGCGAGATCAACAGTCGAAAACTCACTGATACGCGAAGCACGGCGACGCGGCCGTTCGAAGCGGCGATGTTGCGGGCGAGTTTGAGCGCTTCCGTGCGCTTGACGAGATGTTGGGAACGTCCGTGAGCAAGACCTGTCAAACTTGAAGGCTCCGCGCGTATACGTATTCGGAAAAAGCGTCGCGCCCGCTCTGCGCCGGAATGGATCCGACTACAGTCAAGGTGTTACCATCACGCTCGAGCTGTTATGATCGAGCGCCAACTCTTAGGTCGCGTCGTCGCTCACATAGTCACAAACCGCGATCTTTCTGATGTTGTCTCATGACTTCTTGAG
>JAABUX010002031.1_pt1 | contig 29307 bp, 28 predicted proteins | sample 5561851 | NCBI WGS metagenome assembly JAABUX01 (sample SAMN10711883, study PRJNA513361) | rock metagenome | isolation source: Antarctica rocks | place: Antarctica: Victoria Land, Richard Nunatak red sandstone | collected 2016-01-03 | reverse complement strand
ACTTTTGCTGGCCGGTGCGAACCCTCCGCGTCCGTTCCCCGGAGGGAGCCTGGCGGCGGAGGACTCCGGCGATGGCTGCGGGGTTGGCGGATCATGTCTGGTCACTCGCGGAATGGTTAAAATTCCCCATCGATCCAACCGGCGTAGGACACGACCAGATAATTCCGAACGAGGAAAGGTTGATTACAAACAAAAGATTCAGGCGATCGGCTCCCGGATTGACCGGAGTTCCCCCACTTCGGAAAAATTCTCCAAAGGCTCCCGGCGAGGGTCTGGTCCGTAACCTAGAGTTCGCTCAGATCGATGATGACCTGGAGCAACAACGAGATGGACGAACGACGCTTTTCGCCCGCCCCCGCTCTTCAACCCCTGAAGGACCGGCAACCATGTTGGTATTGACGCGCAAGCTCATGGAAAAGCTTTACATCGGCAACGACGTGTGCGTCACGGTCGTCCGCCTGGAAGGGGGGCAGGTCCGGTTGGGGATCGAGGCCCCTCGGGAAGTCTCGGTGGTCCGCGCCGAGCTGCTCGATGGTCGAACGGTGGAGAACCAAGGGAACTCGGGCTGGCCGGCCGCCGCCATGCCCACCTCGAACCCGTCGCCGATCAGGATTCGACCAACCGAGGCTCGCGGAACCGATATCCGACGCCGCGAACCGTCTCGATGAGGTCGGCGGCGTCGCCCAGCTTCTTGCGGAGGCTCTTGACGTGGACGTCGATGGTCCGCTCCAGGACCACCGCGTCCTCGCCGATGGCCGAATCCATCAGCTCGTGCCGGGTGAACGCCCGGCCCGCCTGGCGGAGCAGGGTTTCGAGCAACCGGAACTCGGTCGGCGTCAGCGGGAGTTCCTCGTTCTGGAACAAGGCGCGGTGGCGGTGGCGGTCGATGACGACCCCTTGGCTCTCGTAGACGGTGGCCGAGTTCGGCTCGTCCTGGAGTTGCCGCCGCCGCAACTCCTTCTTGATCCGCTGGATCAGGACCTTCATCGAGTAGGGCTTGGTCACGTAGTCGTCCGCCCCGGTGGCGAAGCCGACGAGCTGGTCGGATTCCTCGGCCTTGGCGGTGACCATGATGATCGGGATGTCGCGGGTCCGGGCCCCCTGGCGGAGTTCCCGGCAGACGTCGAGGCCCCCTTTGAGCGGGAGCATCAGGTCCAGGACGACCAGGTCGGGCAGCTTGATCTGCGCCTGGCGAAGCCCATCCTGCCCGTCATAGGCGATCAGCGTCTCGAACCCTTCGCGTTCCAGGTTGTACGCCAACACCTCGACCAAGGCACGCTCGTCCTCGACCACCAGAATCTTCGGCTTGGGCATTGGAGACTCGGTCACTCATGAAAGATCATGGCGATTGTCGCCTCGCTCGACGACTCTACCTATCCTACCAGCCCATTATGAAGATCCTGTGACTCTTGCGCGAAACTCGGGCGACACACCAGAGAAGGTCCAACCCTCGGCTGGATGACCAGGATCAAGCTCGGCCTGGCGTCGGTCGGGCGATCCGCTTGAGGAGGTCGAGGATCGCCCGACCGTTCTTGCGGGCGTCAAAGCGGTCGACGGCGATCATCCGACCACGTTCGCCCATCGCTCGGCGGCGCCCCGGGTCGTGGATCAGGGTCTCGAGCCGCTGCCGCAGTTGTTCGCCATCGTTCTCGGGGATCAGAAATCCCGACCGGCCCTCTTCGACCAGCTCGGGAATCCCGCCGACGGCCGAGACGACCACGGGAAGTCGCGCGGCCATCGCCTCCATCGACGCCAACGACGACACGTCGGCCAGGGTCGGCAAGGCGAACAGGTCCGCCTCGTGGAACAACCGCCGGAGCCCTTCGGCGTTCGAGCCGAAGTGGTTGTAGACGAACACGTTCGGTTCGGGCGGGATCGCCTCGGCGGTGACCAGGTGGAGTTCGGCGGAGTCGCGGAAGTGGCGTCGGAAGACGTCGAGCAGGAGCGGACCCCCTTTTCGCTTGAAGTCGCCGCCGACGAAGAGGATCTTCGGCCTTGGTCCGGGTTCGGCCCGGTCGACCCCGACCTCCGCCCAGAGCGACAGGTCGACGCCGGGGCTGAGCACCTGGACCTTGTCGTCGCCGATCCCGTAGTCGTTGACGAGCGAGTCCTTGGCCCACTGGCTCCAGGTGACCAGGCGGCGGCAGACCCGGAACGCCCTCTGGTTGATCGCGAACTTGACCTTCTCGCCCAGGCTCCCGGGCTTCGAGGCGTGGTTGTAGCCCGAGCCGACCGAGTCGTAGTTGATCGGCGTGGCGTCGAGCGAGATGATCGACGGGATCGCCCGCATCAATCGGTTGGAAAAGAGGGTGGTGATCTGCGTGTGGTAGAAGAAGGCGTTGATCGGATGCTCCCGGGCGGCCTCCGTCGCCAGTTTCCGGGCGTGATAACTGGCCCGAAACGAGTAGTTCCGACCCACAACCGGGTATCGCCCCGCCGGGTTGTCGAACTCGATCGGCATCCAGGTCGGCGTGATCTCCGGGTCCTGGGCCACTCGCGTCCGCAAGTTGTTGGAAAACGTCTTGTGGCCGAGCGTCTCTTCGACGACAAAACCGATTTGATAATTCAAAGGAGGCTCCCTCGCCGCGCGCCAGGGGTGCGATCAGCCGATCCGGCCGGTGATGTAGGCTTCGGTCCTGGGGTCGGTCGGGTTGGTGAAGAGGCGGTCGGTCGGCGAGAACTCGGCGATGATCCCGGTCCGGTGGCCGTTGTTGACCACGGTGTCGTCGAGCATCAGGCAGGCGGTCAGGTCGCTGACTCGTCGGGCTTGCTGCATGTTGTGGGTGACGATGACGATGGTGTAGTCGGCTTTCAGGTCGTCCATCAGGTCTTCGACCCGGGCGGTCGAGATCGGGTCGAGCGCCGAGCAAGGCTCGTCCATCAGGATCACCTCGGGTTCGACGGCTAGGGTCCGCGCGATGCAAAGCCTTTGCTGCTGGCCTCCGGAGAGTTCCAGGCCCGAGCGGTGGAGCTTGGACTTGACCTCGTCCCAGAGCGCGGCGCGGCGGAGCGAGCGTTCGACCAGGTCGTCCATGTCGCCTTTGTACCCGTTGATCCGCGCCCCCCAGGCGACGTTCTGGTAGATGCTCTTGGGGAACGGGTTCGGCTTCTGGAAGACCATCCCGATCCGGCGTCGGAGCGCGACGGGGTCGACGTCGGGCGCGGCGAGGTCGCGGTCGTCGAAGCTGATCTTGCCTTCCATCCGGGCGCCGGGGATCAGGTCGTTCATCCGGTTGAAGCAGCGGAGCAAGGTGCTCTTGCCGCACCCCGACGGGCCGATCAAGGCGGTGATCCGGTTGCGGGGGATGGCGATCGTGATGTCCTTGAGCGCCAGCGACGGCCCGTACCAGACCCGGAGGTTTTCGGTCGCCAGGACCACCGAGTCGGCGACGGATGCGTCCGAAATGCCGTTGGAGACGGGCGTGGATGTCGGGGTGGATGTCGAAGGCGGTTGGGTATCGGAAACGCTCATGCTCGGCTCAGCCTCGCGGGGTCCGGGAATAACGATTCCGAATCACGATGGCCGTCGCGTTCATCGTGAGCAGGAGGGCCAACAACAACAGGATACCGCCGGCGGCGACCGCTTGGAACTTCTCGCCGGGTTCTTTGGCGTAGTTGTAAATCTCCACGGGAAGCGCGGTGTATCGGCTCGAAGGCCCCTTGGGCACGCTGAGGATCGCCCCGGCGGCGCCGACCATCAGGAGCGGCGCGGTCTCGCCGATGGCCCGCGACAAGGCCAAGATCACGCCGGTCAAGATCCCCGGGACCGCCGAAGGGAGTACGTGGTCGCGGACGACCTGCCAGCGGCTCGCCCCCAGCGCCATCGCCGCCTGTCGGAGCGACCCGGGGACGGTCCGGAGCGCCTCCTGGGTGGCGATCACGATCACCGGCAAGATCAACAAGCCCAGCGTCAACGCCCCCGACCAGAGCGTCGGCCCCAGCGCCAGGGGTCGGGCGCCGAACGCCCGGACGAACACCGCCAGGCCCAAGATCCCGTAGACGATCGAGGGGACGCCCGCGAGGTTGGCGATGTTCAGCTGGATGATCCGGCGGAATCGGCCCGGCGGGGTGTATTCTTCCAAAAATACCGCCGCCCCCACGCCGACGGGGATGGCGAACACGGCCACCATCCCCAGCAGCCACAAGCTCCCCGCCACCCCGGCGCGGAACCCGGCGAATTCAGGCTCGCTCGACTGGATCTGGGTGAACAGGTGGCCGACCGTCGACAAGATCGACTGGATCTGGGCATGAAAGCGAAGCCTCGGCGTCGCGCCCACGACCGGACCCACGCCCCGGAGCACGGTCCCGATCACCGCGCCGAGCATCACCGACAACACCACGACCCCCGTCGACGTCGCCACCAGGCAAGCCAGGCCGAAGAGCGGCCCCACCGCGCGTCGGATGCGACGATCCGGCTCGTAATGGGAGGGGTCGACCGGGAGGGCCATCAGTGGTAGACCTCGCGATAACGCCGCAAAACGAACCCCGACGCGATGTTGAGCGAAAGCGTGACCAAAAACAAAGCCATCCCGACGCCGAAGAGCGACAACCCCTCGGGCGACCCCGCGGGCGCATCGCCGCCGACGACCCCGACGATGTACGCCGTCATCGTCTCGACCGACACGAGCGGGTTGAGCGTGATCTGGGCCTGAGAACCGGCGGCCAGGACCACCGCCATCGTCTCGCCGATCGCCCGGCTGATCGCCAGGATGAACGACGCCGCCACCCCCGACAACCCCGCCGGCAAGACGATCCGGGTCGACACCTCGAACTTGGTCGCGCCCAAACCATACCCGGCCTCGCGCAACCCGCGAGGGACCGCCGACAACACGTCTTCGCTCAAGGACGAGACCAGGGGGATGATCATGATCCCCACCACGACGCAGGCGCTCAGGGCGTTGAAGGTGCCGACCGAGAAGCCCATCGGCTCGAAGACCGCCTTGAGTTGCGGGGTCACGAGCAAGATCGCCAGGTAGCCATAGACGATCGTCGGTATCCCGGCGAGTAATTCCAAAGTCGGCTTGAGGACCGCTCGGACTCGCCGAGGGGCATACTCGCTCAGGTAGATCGCGCTCAAGAGGCCGATCGGCAGGGCGATCACCGACGAACCCAGCGCGATCACCGACGTCCCCCAGATCAAGGGCAAGATCCCGAACCGGGGGGGCGAAGCTCCGGGTTCCAATTCGGTCCCGAATAGGAAACTCAGCGGCGACTCGCCCGACACCCGGAAGAAGTGGATCGTCTCGACGCCCAGGATCAGGACGATCCCCACCGTGGTCAGGACCGTGACGACGGCGCAAGCGAGCAAGAAGGCGTAAACCAACCTCTCGCCCACGGATCGGAGCCGCGACGGCCCCGCCCATCGCGGCGAATCTTGCGACGGCGGGAGCGGCGTCGGGGGCGCGGTCGAAGCGGAGGTCAAGGGGCAACCTTTGGCAAAAACCAATCAAGCCGACGGCGTCACAACCTTGGCCGCGTCGAGGGTCGCCTTGTTCGCCGCCCGGTCTTCCGAGGTTGGCGAGACGTATTTGGCCTGGGTCGCCAACTCCTCGATCTTGTCGAGGTAGAAGTCCACGAACGAAGCCACGGGAGCCCGGCGATAGCTCGACTTCTTGACGTAGATGAACAGCGGCCGCGAGAGCGGGGCATACGTCTTGGCCAGGATCGTCTCGGGGTTCGGCTCGATCGCGGGGCTGTCGGCGGTCTTCTTGATCGGGACGACCCGGAGCTTGTCGGTGTTGGCCTGGTAGTAGGCGTAGCCGAGGTAGCCGATCGCGTCGAGGTCGCCGGCGACCCCTCGGACGAGGATGTTGTCGTCGGAGCTGGCCTGGACGTTCTTGCGCTGGGACCTGGCCTTGCCGACGATCGCCTCGGTGAAGAACTCGAAGGTCCCGGACTTGTCGTCGGGGGAATAGAGCTTGATCTCGCGGTCGGGCCAGGAGGGGTCGAGGTCCTTCCAGGTCTTCACGTCGCTCTCGGGCTTCCAGAGCCGGGCGAGTTGCTCGACGGTCATCTCTTTGACGAAGTCGTTCTTCGAGTTGACGATCACGCTGATCCCGTCGTAGCCGACCAGGAATTTGAGCCAGTCCAGCCCTTGCGACTTGGCCTTGGATTCTTCCTCGGGCTTGGCGGGCCGCGAGGCGTCGACGATGTCGAGTTCGTTGTTGAGATACTTCGAGAACCCGCCGCCGGTCCCCGAATAGTTGACGATCACCTCGACCTTGTCGTTGACCTTGGCGAACTGCTCCTGAGCCGCCTTGCTGATCCGGAACACCGTGCTCGAACCGTCCACGACGACCGGACCGCCTCCGCCACCATTTTCCGACTCGGTCGCCGATCCGCCGCAACCGCCCAAGGTTGTGGCCAGACCGACGGCCGCAACCCAGCCCAGAAAGAAAGTCCAAAACGTGCGAGAGGTCATACTCATGATGTTCCGGTCCAATCTCAAAGCTTCAGTCAAGGGTGTGCGGCAATGTCGACGTGACCGACCTAAGACGGAGAAGTCTAACAATGTTGGATGTATTTTTCGTGAAGATCGGATTTTTTTCGGGTGATTGGCTGGTTTTACCATCTCCGTCCGCCTCCCGATCAAGCTCAGGAACGACTGGGGCGTCACGCCGCTCGATCCCCGAAGGGACCTGGACCAACGACTCGACCGACCAGAAACTTTCGGGAGGCCCGACCCGCCTCACCGACTTCCTCAAGCGGTCCCCCGTCGCCTTGTTGAACCGTGAGTGAACGACCGCTGGCCCGAGGAGTTGATGAAGTCGAAAAGAAAAGCGAAAATCGAAACCAAGAAACTTGACTCCGAAGTCCGCCATTCGGTATCTTGAGATAGCTCGATCAGTTTTGACGTTGAGGAAAACCCATGACGCCTGGATGTTACCGATCAAAACCTGGCTGGCTGGCTGGCTAATTGTTGCGTTATTGGTCGGCGTGGGATGTAACAGCCGCCCTAGTTCGCCCGTTCTTTCGAAGGTCGAGGCGAAGCCGACGGAGAGGACCGTCGGACGGCTCACCGTGGATGGCGCCACGAACGAGACGCATTCTTATTGGCATGACTTTGGGAAAGTCGTCAACGACCAAGGCAACGTGAAGTGGACCTACAAGATTCACAACGGCACCGGGAAGGCGCTCGGCTTGACCAACGTCGTGAATCGAAAGACGTGCTGCGGCATCGTCCGCCCCGTCAGTCAAACTTCCATCCCCGTCGGCCAGTCGCTTGAGCTCGAAGTGGAGATCAAGGCGAGCGGCACACTCGGGCCGTTGCAGCACTTCGCCACCATTGAGACGGATTCGCCGGATCTCCCGATGTTGCAATTTTGGTCGGTCGCCGACGTAGTGCCCAAGGTGCGGGTCGAACCCATCGGCGGTCGAGACAGGATCATGAAGGGTCAACCTTTGGATCGGGAGTTCCAGATGACGGCGGCTGACGCGGACGAGGCGACGCCGTTCGAGGTGACAACCGATAGTGCCGCGGGCGGGACGCAAGTGGAGTGGATCGGGCTGGCACGCGAAACGAAAGAGCCTAGCGGTATGCGGTTCATCACAAAGCGATTCCGGCTCAAATTCCCCGCCGACCGGGAAGCCGGATACTACAGCACGCGGATCAGCATCGCGGTGGACGGCAAGCTCGCGACGGGCACCACCGCCGCTTATACCGTGCTCCCGTTCCTCACGACGACCCCGTCCGCCGTGGTCTTCAAACCGGGCCGGGAGGTCGTCACGCTCGAACTGGCGGCGGTCGACCACAAGGATTTCCAGATCCTCGGAGTGTCCAGCGACTCGCCTGGGCTGCGGCTGCGACATGCCCAGCCCGGCGGCGGTGCCGCGCCGAACGTGACCGTCGAACTGGCCGACACCGCCGAGAAGCGGGGGAGCGTGGTCATCTTGACCGATCATCCCGGCCAGCCCCGAATGGTTGTCCCCTATTTCAACGCGGGCAAGTAAAAGTCGCTGATTCCTACACGACCCCCAGCGGAGGTTCGCCATGCCAAGGGCCGCACGTCGAGGATTCACCGCGATCGAGTTGCTGGTCGTCATCTCGATCATCGGCCTTTTGATCTCGCTGCTGTTGCCTGCGGTCAACGCGGCTCGGGAATCCGCCCGGCGGTCAGCCTGCCAGAACAACCTCAAACAGATCGGCCTCGCCCTGGCGTCCTACGGCGGGGTCTTTTCCACTTTTCCGACCGACGTGACGGATTTCAGTCACAATCAATCCAACGTCCCTGCGGGCAATGGGCCACCTCCCTACTGCTCGGCACTGACCCGATTACTCCCTTTCCTCGAGCAGACGAACCTCTTCAACGCCATCAACTACGATCTGGAAGCTTACGCATCGAATGGCACCGGGGGAGTTAATCTCGCCAATCTGACCTGTAGCCAACAGCAACTCGCGGTCTTCTTGTGCCCGAGCGACAGGTTCGATCGCACCTCGGGGCCGGGAAACAGTTACCGGGGCAATTATGGGGTTGGCCCCGCCTTTGGAACGACGATCGAAACCCTCGATAGTGGCACCGGGATCTTCTCGGCGCCAGACACCATTTACCTTTCGAGTGTTTCGGATGGTTTATCGCGCACGGCCGCTTTCGCCGAGCGACTGCGGGGGTCTCAAGCCGCCAAAGGAGGTGATCCGACCCGTGATCTGGGAGATTTGGGCCAGTGCCCCGATGCTGTGATCCGCGACGCGGATTACGCCCTCGCTTGCTGCCAAGTCGCCAGCTCGAAAAACTTCCCGGCGACTGCGGCTTCGGGTGCCAGTTGGTTCCTCAGCGGTAAGTTGAATACCGCTTATTGCCACGCTCAAGAACCCAACGGTGCGATCGTCGATGGGATCGACCTCGCGTATTACCCTTCGATGGGAGTGGTGACCGCACGCAGCCTGCATGGCGTCGGTGCCAACGTCGTAATGGCCGATGGATCGGTGCGATTCGTAACCCGACAAATCGCCCGGACCGTTTGGCGCGCCTTGGCGACACGTAACGGCGGTGAATTGGTCGAATGACTGGTCGTCTGGGATGGTATTATAACCATCTTATGACAGCTAAACCTCAAAGGGAGTTTCGAAAATGCGAAATGCGACTGTCCGCATGGCCACTCTGGCCTTGACCACTTTGGTCATGGCCTTCGTTTGCCTGGCCCTCGGGATGTGGAATTCCACCTTCGGGAGTCAAGGGTTGCGGCTTTCCGGCGAGGAGATGCTCGTTTCTCACGGAGCCTACGCCAAGGTCGGCAAATGCACCTCAACGTGCGATCGTTACAACAACTACGACCAAACCTGCGTGGCCGACGGTGTTGCGAATGGCACCGCTTGTAACACCTGCTCGGTCGGAGGAGATATTTATTACGCGGGGATCGCAGGGACGGGCTGCCCGTCTGGAACGAAGGGAAACAAGGCGTCAAACACGAACACCCAAGATTGCGGTACGACTATCCCTGGCAGCTGCTCCGGAGGTGTTTGCGTTCAAGGCAAAACCTCGAATGGTGTGCAATGCAAAGATCCCGTGTTCGTGATTAGCCAATAACGTTACCTTTTGGCCGCCCATTGAGTGGTCGCGTCGTGGCACTCCTTTTCATGGCGTGATCACTCAATTTCTCGAGTTTTAAGAGCCAACGATGAATTATTTTGCGGTACTGATCTTTGGGTTTGTGGCACAAGTACAGGGTCAAGCTCCCGATGCGAAGGCATTTGCCCAACTTGTGGAAGCTCAATCCATGAACGGGCAAGAGTTTTATCTGGAATACGAGGGACGAGTTCTTTTCCTGAGTAACTCCGGCAAAAAGGCGGCTAAACTCGCTGACGATGGAGTTTTCGAGAAATACAGCGGCTCATTCCGAACCAAAGGCGCATCCGCTTCGATCGTTGATATTTTTCACCAGAACTACCCGAAGAACACTCTAAAAAGACAAACTTTGGCCTCGATCAATGGCAAGCAAGAATCTCGGTTTTTAAACGATCCCACCGGAAAATGGTCTGGTGAGACGAAAAACTCTTACCCTCAAGAATTCGACATCTTTGGATCGTATGGCCGTATCTTTCTCTTAGGCCAACTGATGAATTTGTTGCAAAGTAGGCCAGATCGCTTCCACCATGAAGATTCGCAAATCCTCCGAGGGAGCAAATGCGAAGTCGTTTCCTTTGATATGGGATCGGAAAAATTTCCTGTCGTGTATCGATTCTGGATCGACTTCGAGCGTGGCTGTCACCCGATCCAAACAGAATTTTTCGACGCGGGCAACTTAGCAAGCAGAATGACTATTGATTTGAAAGAATTCAAGGACCAAGAAAATCGATTGGTCTGGTTGCCTGCCTCGGGTCGCTGCGAGAATTTCAACGTCATGGGTACGGTCGCCATTCAATATGTCAAAAGTCCAACCAATATTGAGGAGATGGCGGTCGTCGAGTCCACCATCCGGTTCTCCGACCCGAGTCCGGACGATCTTTACAAGATCAAGTTCGCCAAGGGTACGTTCATCAACGACCGGATTCGTCAGACCCAGTACGAGTTCGGGCAGCAGGTTCAGAAACCACCAGAGACGCGCGGGGAGGCGGAAAATCGGTTGAACCAGATGCTGGACGAGGCACGTCGGGAGAAAACGATCCTCGAAGCCTCGTCCGAGCCGAACAGTTGGTCGCGGTATCAAGGTTATCTCCCGATCTTCTTCTTCGCACTCGGCTTGATCGCCGCCATCCTCCTCGTCGTCCGCAAGATCAAAGGACGCTTCTCGTGAAGACCGGCACCGCACTCATCCTCTGCAACTCGGCCCTGACGATGCTCCTCGCGCCGCCGGTGATGGCCGATGTCGAACCTTCCATCCCCGATTGTGGCACGAACGCGCTCTACCTTGTCTGCAAAAATATCGATCCCAAGATCGATATGGCCGATGTCACCCGCGTCTTGCCACCCCAGAAACCGAACGGTTATTCGCTGGGGGAGTTGGCGACTGCTGCCGGTCGATTAGGAGTGCAGCTAGACGGTCGCCGCCTCGGCCCGAGCGATTTCCCCCTGCAAACTCCTGCGGTCGCCTTCATCCAACTCGCCCAAGAGGGCCACTTCGTGGCTTTGTTCCCCGTCGGTCGGCTGGGAAAACTCGTGCAGGTTCTTGATCCACCCAAGCAACCGCAAATCCTGGAATATCAGGCTCTGGTCGAATCCGGGTCGTGGACCGGCAAATGCCTCATCCAACGCGGTTCCGGCGGGATGGTTTGGGGCGCGACCGGCGCTTCGCTGCTTTTCTTCTTGTTGTTGGTCCTCGTTAGACCACGACGACCCAAGTCTTGATCTTAAAGCGGATGGGCGACGGGTCGGGGGAGCTTGACGCGGAACTTGGTCCCTTCGCCGAGTCGGCTTTCGACCGTCACCTGGCCTCCGATCGACTGGACGACGTGCTTGACGATCGCCAGGCCGAGGCCGGTCCCGCCGAGTTCCCGGCTCCGGGCCTTGTCGACCCGGTAGAAGCGCTCGAAGATCCGCGGGAGGTCGTCGCGGGGGATGCCGATCCCCGAGTCGGCGACGACGATCTCGACCCATTGGGGGTCGAGGTCGCAGATCACCCGGACCCAGCCGGCTTCGGGGGTGTACTTGATCGCGTTGTCGATCAGATTGTCGAAGACCTGATGGAACGCCTCCTCGTCGGCGATCACCCGGGTCGAGGCGTCGATCGGCCCGAGTTCCAGGGCCAGCGTCAGCCCTTTTCCTCGGGCGCGGCCCTGGTGCATCTCGACGCTCGATTCGAGCAGGTCGGCCACGATCAATGGTTCGTGGTGGAACACCGCCTGGCCCGATTCGAGCCGGGCCAGGCGGAGGAGGTCGAGGATTAGTTGGTTCAACCGCTCGGCCTGCTCCTCGATCCGGTGGAGGAAGCGGACGTTGACCTCTTCGTCCTGGAGCGCCGAATCGAGCAAGGTCTCGGTGTAAGCCTTGATCGAGGCGAGCGGCGTCTTCAACTCATGCGACACGTTGGCGACGAAGTCTTGCCGCATCCGTTCGAGGCGGCGGAGGTCGGTGACGTCGTGGAAGACCAGGACCGCCCCCGACGGGGTCTCGCCGGGCAACACCGCGCCGTGGACGGCGAGGACCCGGGGGATCGACCGGGCGGGCATGTCCCGGCTCGGCAGGGTGATCTCGCCCTGGTAGGCTTTCGACGACGTGAGCGTCGCGTCGACCGCCTCCTGGAACTGGGGGCTGCGGATCAATTCGAGGACCAGCCGCCCGACGGCTTGCGGCCCAAGCCCGAATAACCGATCGGCGCTGTGGTTGGCGAACAGGAGCCGACGCCTCGGGTCGATCGCGATCACCCCTTCGCTCATCCCGCCCAGGACGACCCGGAGTTGCTCGACGTCGCGCTCCAGTCGGGCCCGCTGGAGGGTCTGCTCCGACACCACACTGTCGATCAATTGCGACAACCGGCCCATCGGCGGGTTGAGTTGCCGCCGCCTCGACCGGAACGTCCGCCCCTCGTGGACCGCCGTCAAGGCGCGCTCAAGCTCCGCCGTCGAGCGGTTCCAGCGTCGCCAGGTCCAGGCCGAGAAGGTCGCCAGGCCGAGGAAAGCGACCCCGAACACGGCCACCCAGATGCCGCCGACTTGCATTCCTCGATCGTCCCCGGACGGTCCAATCCTCGACCGTCGTCCCAGTCGACGAAAGCGGGCAGGCTGCCAAAAGTATCGGCCGGCAGCCAAGTCGGGTCAAGGCGTGCGCCGGATCGAAAGATCATTCGGGCGCGGGCGGCGGCGGGGCCGAGATGTGATCCGGACGGCAGATCGAACATGGCTTGCGTCGGTCTTTTTCCGCGTCGGCGATGCTGGCATATCCCCTCAGGTTCTTGCCGTTGCCGCCGAGGACGTACCGGCAATTGGGCGTATGGTATTTGTCGGCCCTGCCGATCCCGTAGAAGGCGAACGAAGCCGATCCGCCCGCGTTCTCGGTCGAGGCTTCGGTCCCCTTGTCCAAGGTTGGTCCCACCGACTCGGGCGGCTTGCCGGGGTTTGATTTCGCCTCGTCGCCGGTCTTGAAGGGCGGAGTGCCCGGGGCCGGTCGTCGATCCGAAGTCTCGAACAGCCCGGTCGACGACGCGAGGGGAAGCACAGGAACCGGGACAACCTTGGCTCCCCTCGGCGCGAGGAGGATCGCCGCCGCGGCGGCCAGAGCGATCAACACGGTCGCGGCGATCGCCAGCCCTCCGACGCCTCGAAATCGAGGGGGAGCGATCCGGGCGATGAACTCGGATGACTTCTTGGCTCGCGCGGGGCGATGCTTGCGGATTTGCTCGTCGAGGGCGTCGGCCAGGAGTCCGGCGTTGGCGTAGCGATCGTCTGGGTCCAGGGCCATCGCCTTCATGCAGATCCGGTCGAGCGAGAGCGGGATCGCGCGGTCGACCGACCTTGGCGTCGGGGGCGTGGCGTGCGGGTTGGACCGCCAGAGCGGCGCCCCGGTGGGGACGTCGCACGGCCTCCGGCCGCAGATCAGTTCGTAGAGGATCACGCCCAGGCTGTACACGTCGCTCCGGGCGTCGGCCTCGTGCGCCCGGCCGGCGGCGGCTTCGGGGCTCATGTATTGCGGGGTCCCGAGCACGGTCCCCTCGGTGGTCAGGTCGGACTCGATGTCGTCGCGTCGGGCCAGGCCGAAGTCGGTCAACCGGGGGCGCCCGTTGTCGTCGATCATGACGTTGGCGGGCTTGAGGTCGCGGTGGAACACCCCCCGGCCGTGGGCATGGTCGAGCGCCAGGGCCAGGTCGCGGACGATCCGGATCGAGGTGAGCACCGGGAGGCGGTCGTGGTCGCGGACCGCCGAGAGCGTCCGCCCCGAGACCAGTTGGTAGGCGATCCAGCACCGCCCGTCGTCCCGGCCCGCGTCGTGGAGCCCGACGATGTTCGGGTGGTCGAGCCGGGCGGCGGCCCGGGCCTCGCGGTAGAACCGCTCCATCGCCTTCTGGCCGAGCCGGTTCGGCTTCAACACCTTCAGCGCGACCTCGCGTTCCAGGTGCGGGTCGAAGGCCCGGAAGACCTGGCCATAGCCCCCTTCGCCCAGCGGGGCCCGGATCTCGAACCGACCGACCCGCTGGGCGATCCCCAGGAACAGGTGGTCGCTCCGGAGCGTCGAGGCGTCGGAGAAGTCGATGGTCAGGGGCGAAGCGGAGTCGATCCCGGCGATCGACCGCATCCCCTGGTTGATCGGGTCGAGGTAGGCACCGCAATGCGGGCAGGTTCCCGGCTCGCTCGTCGAGCCCGACACGGAAACCTCGATGCTGTGCAGGCAGTCGATGCAAACGACTCGGACCGGAGGTCCCATGGCGCCACTCCCTGGATGTTCACGCTCGCCGGGCCCACCCTGGGGATACCCGAGCTTAGAGTAGAACGGGGAGCGTGCTTGTCAAATCACGTGCTTCGGGCCAGAAGCTTGATCGGTCGTCTTTCAAATTTCAGGGGATGTCTTCCCAGATTCGAGCGTCGATGCCGGGGAATCTGACGAGATGGCCGGCGTTGGTGGTCGCGATGACCACCTCATCACCCGGACCACCGACGGTCGCCGCGACGGCAGCGAGGATCGCGTCGCCATCGAGGGCGTCGGGCGACGCGGTCGGCTTGCCGGATTGGCGGAGCGAAGCCCAGAACTCCGCCGCTTTCCGCCAGGCCGCTCGGGAGACGATGATCGGGATTGTCGATGAAGCGAGGTCGTCGAGGCGAGCGAGCTTCGCCCGCGCCTTGATCCTCAACAGCTCCCTTTCCACCTCGAAGAAGGTGAGATCCGAGAGGAAGAATCTCGTCCCAGCCCGCTCCTGGCTCTTTGACCATTGGCGGCAGGCTCGCACCTTCGTCAGCGACGGCGAAGAGCAGAGAAGCCCGACCACGCCGGCATCTAGAACGATCAGGCGGGCCAATCAGGAGATTCCCCGGAAAAGCGGTCGCTCGGGACGATCGGCATCCATCGCTTCGAAGAAATCCCGGTCGTCCTCCCCCGGCTCGTCGGGAACTTCCTCGAGGCGGGCCATTCCCTCGCGGAATGCCTGGGCATATTCGGCTAGTTCCGCGTCGGTCAAGGGAAGCACCCGCCCGTGGGCATCGAGTCGGGCGGTTGGAGCCGAAGTGAACTTTGAAGTTGTGGCCACGGTCGCCAATCTCCGGGGGAGTGGTGGTCTCGCGCCAAGTCGGTTGTCGCCCGGGGATGGCACTTCCCTCAAGCTACAAACAATTGGGCCTGAGCGAAATGACCTCGCGGCGACCGGGCCGGGGTGGATTCAAGGGCGATAGCGGCGGAGGGCCGGGTCGGGGGTGCCGGTGCCGGCTCGGGCCTTGCGGGCCCGGGGTTCGCGGCCTCGGCGCGCCGGGGCCTGGGCGAAGACCAGCTCCGAGTCGAACTCGTCGTCGTCTTCCTCGGACTCGTCGGGGCGGGCGAGCGGGTCGCCTTCGAACCCGGTGGCGAACTCGTCGTATGACCCGTTGAGCTGGCCGACCTGGGCGTACCTGAGCCGCTTGGCGGCGACCGCGAGGTTCATCGCCTTGCGGTAATCCTCGGGGATGACCAGGTCTTTGAAGTCGACCTGCGTCACTTCGATCCCGTAGAGGGCCGCCGACTCCTTGAGCATCCGGAGCAGCTCCTCGCCGATCTCGTCGCGGGCCCCCATGATCTCTTCGAGGCTCATCCCCCGGAGAACCCGGCGGACCATCGCCTGGGCCTCGGAGCAGACGCGCTCCTCGAAATTTTTGACCTCGTGGATCGCCAGCCGGGCGTCGGCCACCCGGAACCGGACCGAGAACGTCGCCGAGATCGACGCGCCTTCGGCGGTCAAGAAGTCCTGGAGCAGGACGACCCGGTCGCGGCACCGGACGTCGACCAGCGAGACGTCGACCTTGGGCTTCTTCCGGCCGAAAAAGCAACCCAGCCCCGAGGGCGGCTTGGGGATGTGGTAGCGGCCTGCGGGCAAGACGTCCTTGAGGACGCCGTCTTCGTAGAGCAGACCTCGGTGGGTCTCCTTGATGATCACGACATTGTGGCGGCTCATCGGAATCCTTTCCAAAGTTCGTCGCGGATGAGAATCGCGGGCCGGGCACTCGGATGCGGAAAACCCAGGTCGAAATTCATCACCCGTCGAGCCTCAATGATGTGATTCGAGGAAGAATCCTTCATGATTCATCAAAATCACGTCATCATGACAGGCGACATCGCCTGATCGGGGACGTGGCCCACGCGACAAACGCGGAGATGACGAGTTTATCTCGGATCACCACGCTCCGGCAAGCCAGTCGGACTTCTTTAATGGAAATTTTAAGTTTTGTCAACCGAGCCTTGAGCGGAGTTTGCGGATTTCGTAGACCTTACCTGGGCCTCTCGCACGGTCTATTCCACCCATATTTCCTAGATTCTCCATCTATCCCATTTGATTTGGCAGGAGGCGCATCGCCATCCTCGACTTCGCGGGATATCCTAATTATCACTGGACTTCTCCAAGGCGAATCTCCAAGAAGGGGAAATGATGACGACCGAGCGGGGAGGAGGCAACCGAGGGAAAAATCGACCACCCGCCAAGGACCGGGGGGGAAGGCCCGCCGCGCCTGGGCGGCCTTCGGGGGCGAGCGGTGCCCGAGGGGGGGCGTCTTACCGAGGGGGGCTTGGCCTCAAGCGGTTGGGGGGCGACGACTTCGTCCTGGTCCACCCCAAATGCGTCCGGGAGATGGAGCTCGATTACGAAGAAGGGATCGAACTCCGCAAGGCGGGCGACCCCGAAGCGGCCCGCGATGCCCTCCGTTATGCCCTCCAGGGGTGCGGCGACAACCTCTGGGTCCACGTCGCCCTCGGCCGGATCGCGCTGGAGGACTTCCGCGACCCGGGCCTGGCGCAAGGGCACTTCGGCTACGCCTACGAGCTGGCCGAGAAGGTGATCCCACGCGACTTCGCGGGTCGGTTGCCGTTCGAGCACCCGGCCAACCGACCGCTGTTCGAGGCCGTCGACGGCCTGATCGCCTGCCACGACGCGCAAGGGGCGGGCACCTTGGCGGGAGAGCTTCGGTCCAAGAAAGAGCGATGGTCGCGCCCGAGCGGCCCTCGCCGAGGCGCCTGACCCGACCGGTCCCGATCCGGATCAATCATCGGGGTCGGTCGAATCAGGGCTAGAGCGGTTTCCGATCGAACGTGCCGCGCCGGGAAAGGGATCTGACCCCCTCGAAGCGCGGCGCAAGGGGTCAGACCCCGTTTCCGGCACTGGTACGGTCGATCGGAAATCGTTCTAATTGCCGATCACCTCGATGGTAGTGACCGAGTTGGCCTGGAGGTAAGCGGTCACCGCGCCTGCCGGCTTCAACGAGGCGGCCCGGACCGGGGCGTATTGGAGGTCGGGGGTCGCGCCGCCGGGGCTGAAGGTGGTCGCCCACGCGCTCACCGAGGTCGGGGTCAGGCCCGAGCCGAGGTTGTACTGGAAGAACTGCGCCGGGCCTTTGTTGATGGTGATGATCGCCAGCGACTTGTCGTCGGCGGCGCGTGACACGACGGTATTGGGCGCCCCGCCGTCGACCGTCGAGTTCGAGACGACCTGGTCGCCGGGCCGGATGTGGCGGCTGAACTGGGCCAAGGCGAAGTATTTTCGGGACGGTCCGCCGATCGTGTTGCCGACCAGGTCGCAGTTGAGCAGGCCCCACCCATAGCCATCGAGCGCCTGCCAGTAGACCCAGGCCGAGGGCCGGAGGATGTTCAAGTCCTGGACCACGCACCCGGCCATCGTCGAGCCCGAGCTGTCGCCGTCGCCGTATTCGGACATCCAGAGCTTCTTGCCGCTCGAAGCCGCCGCCGCCTGGAGCGGGGCGCGGTTCCCGCCGTTGTCCGAGGGTTGGCCGTAGCCGTGGGTGTTGATCTTGGCCACGCCCGCCTTGGTCGCCGCGCCGAACTGGTTCCAGGTCGAGAGCGCGGTCTTGACCTCATTCTCGTCGGAGGCCGACACCCCCACGCCGCCTTGCCCCAGCTTGTTGAGTTGTTGGCGGAGGGAACCGGCGACGTAGTCCTGGGTCTTGGGGTCGAAGTGGCAGCCTTCCTGGTTGCTCGGGTACTTCCACCAGTAGGCCGCAGGCTCGTTGAACGCCTCGACATAGTTGACGTGGACCCCCCAGTTCTTGTTGGCGTAGGCGGCGACGCCGGCCAGGTAAAAGGCGTGCTGATCGTGGTTCCATGCCTGGAGGTTTTCGCCTCCGCTGGTGCTCCCGGCGGTGCTGTGGTTGTCGCACATCCACCACATCGGCGAGTTCGAGAAGAATTCGATCGCGTTGATCCCTCAGTCCCGGGCGCGCCACATCATGTTTCTCTGGTTCGAGTCGACGAACCAGTTCCAGCTATTGGAGGTCGGGTCGCCGCTGAACCAGTTGAGCCAGTAGCCTCGGATGTTCTTGGCGAGGGGCATGTTCGGCGAGACGTTCTCGACCGAGTTGCCGATCGAGGCACCCCCGCCGCCGCCTCCGACGTTGTAGCGGATCACCGAGAAGCCCAGGCCGGGCAATTGTTGGCCTTGCCAGGCGACGGCCTTGGTCGTGAAGCAGATGTCGGCCAGGGCGTCGGCGTCGGGGCCGTTGCCGAACTGGTTCGCCCACCAGCAAAGCGAAGTCCCCCAGCCGTCGGAGAGCGTGGCGAGCGGCGTCCCCTGGCGGACGTTCACGACCGTCGTCGCCGTCCCCGAAGGCCCAGCAGCCTCCGCTTCCGCCAGGCAAAGGGCCAACAACAGGGGGGAGAGCAGTGACGCGATCCCCGAGCGCAATAACTTTCGATGGGCGATCCGAAGGTCGATCGACGCGGTCATGGTGAGAGTCCCGGAGAGGAGTCTTTCGACAGGAACGAGGATTGAACACCGCGAGCCTGAAGTTGGATCGCCGAGAAGTCAAGGAGTGTGAGGCCGATTGCCGGGGCGGCCTGGAGGAATCGCGTCGTCGGTCCCCCTCGGTTTTCGACTTGAGGGTTTTTCGCTTTTCAACCTTGCGGGGAAACTGCGATCAAGCTAATGTCCGCTCACGGGAAACGGAGCGAACGGAGTCGCCCGGGCCGGCCCCGACGCTGAGGTCTGGGCCGTGCGGTTCAGGAGGGAACGATGGGTTTCGAGGCGCCACACAACACGATCTCGCGTCGGGTTCGCTCGGTGTCGGGTCGTCGCCGGATGGCGGCGGTTCGATGATCGTCCGAGGCGAAGCGGGTCGGGTTACGGTGTCGGCTCCCGCGAAACTCAACCTGTTCCTGGAAGTCCTGGGCCGTCGGGCCGACGGCTATCACGACATCGAGTCGCTGATGGTGACGGCCGACCTGTGCGACACCTTGACCTTCGAAGAGTCCCGATCGGGGCGGATCGAGTTCGCGTGCGACGATCCCAGCTTGCCCACCGGTTCGGAGAACCTGGTGGTCCGGGCGGCGGAGCTGTTGCAAGCGAGCACAGGCTCGCCCCGAGGGGCGCGAATCACCCTCCGAAAAGTCATCCCGGCGCAGGCCGGGTTGGCCGGCGGGTCGTCCGACGCCGCCGCGACGCTCGAAGGCTTGAACCGGTTGTGGGCCTTGGACATGCCCTCCAACCAGTTCGACGCCCTCGCCAGCGAACTCGGCAGCGACGTGACCTTCTTCCGGCACGGGCCTCTGGCCTGGTGTCGGGGGCGGGGGGAGCGGGTCGAACCGTTGGTTTTGCCCGTCGCGCTCCATTTCGTCCTGGTCTGCCCGCCGGTCGGCGTGTCCACCGCCCTAGTTTACCGGAAGGTGATCCCTCCCGACCGGCCTCGGTCAGGTCGGGGGATCACCGAGGCCCTGGCCCTCGGCGACGTCGCCAGCCTGGGTCGCCAATTATTCAACCGGCTCCAACCGGTCGCGGAGTCTTTGGTCCCGCCCCTCGGGGCGGTCCGGGACGCCTTGGCCAACCTGGGCCCGTCGCTCGATGGGCATCTGATGAGCGGGAGCGGGTCGAGCTACTTCGGCCTGGCCCGCGACCGACTAGCGGCAGAGGACGCCGCCGATCGTCTGAACATGCTCGGACTGGGACGAGTCCAGGTCGTGACTTGCGGCCCTTGAGCAAAGAGCAGAGAACGCCACGTAAAGGAGTACTGGCTATGGAAATCACCGAAGTCCGCATCAAGCTCATGGAAGACAACTCGGGCAGCAACGAGCGGCTGCAAGCCTTTTGCAGCATCACGTTCGACGACTCGTTCGTCATCCGTGACCTCAAGATCATCGAAGGGGCCAAGGGCTTCTTCGTGGCCATGCCGTCCCGCAAGCTGACCGATCGGTGCGGCCACTGCGGCACCAAGAACCACCTGCGGAGCCGGTTCTGCAACCAGTGCGGCAGCCGACTCGACGAGAACCGCGCCATCCGAGACGCCGACGGCCGCGCCAAGCTCCACGCCGACATCGCCCACCCGATCAACTCGACCTGCCGCGAGAAGATCCAAGGCGCCGTCTTGGCCTCGTACGCCGACGAGCTGGAACGCTCCAAGATGCCCGGCTACGTGTCGAGGTACGACGACCTCGACGGCGGCGAGTTCGACGTCCCATTCGGTGGCCCGATGCCCGAGGGGGCCGTCGCCGCGGGCCACGAGCCGCCGCTGCGTCGCGGCCCGCTCCGGGGCCACACCCAGCACGCCCGGACCGGGGTCCTGAGAGGCCCGCACGTCGCCGCCCGCCGCGAATCCGGCGAGGGCGTGACATCCGGCGAAGGCCGAGAGTCGCAAGGCTTCGGCGGCGGTCTCTGATCGCAAAGGGTTTGATCAGAATCTTCGATTTCCAACGACCACGGCAATCTTGCCGTGGTCGTTCTCATTCGATCAAGAAGGTTTGAGAACTTCTTCCACCGCCTTTGCGATGGTGGGGTAATGCCGCGACCGGAGCGTGCCGCCCCGTCCCATCGACCACGTCGTGTATCCGCCGTCCGATTTCTTGTTTTGAGGGCCGTCCCACTTACAGGCCGTCTAGAAACGGTGCCTTCGCCGAATGGCACTTCCTGAAGGCGTAACTGTTTATCAATTAGAGACCTAGACACGACGGCCTCGCTCGCGACAAGCTTGGGTTAGTTCACGACCCCAAGTTCGCCGGAGGAGGCCGCCGTTGCACCAACTTATACTCCTCGCGGGATCAACTTGAGGTTTCCGATTCGAGGCTCGCGGCTGATCGGTCGAAGACTCGCGGCGAGCGAACCTCAATCTTGAGCCGCGAGGAGTATAAACGAAGGTTTGGTCCGCCTTCGAAATTGCAGGTCGGACCATTCGCTCGATCGAGTGGATCGCCGCGAAATCGCTTTGTTCGTTTGTGGGGCGATTGCGCCTTGGAGTAGATCAACTTCTCATGATGTGAAACTTTGGTTCCACAAATCACTCGGTATAATGACTTGCCAAAACTTCCCCTAATGAAGTTTCAGTTTGCCCTCCTAGCGACCGAAAAACTCTCTGCTCGGGTTCCCCACCAGCGGCGGGGGTGCTCTCCCGATCGAGTGACGCAAGCCATTCGAAAGAAGACTAAAGCTTCACTACGAGTGAGGTGGGGAACGATCGGTAATTGATTAGCGACCCTCTTGCACTGGCTTCGGACCGGCTTTAGGGTGATCCTTATGAAGCCAACGGACCTCAGCAAACTGGACCGCGACGCGCTGGTGGCTCGGATCGGCGAGCTAGAGGCCATCATCAAAGATCTCACCGCTCGGGTCGAGGAACTGACTCGCTCCGGGAAACGCCAGGCCGCTCCGTTTTCCAAGGGAACTCCCAAGGAACACCCGAAAAAGCCCGATCGCAAGCCCGGTCAGGGATCCTTGCGTCGCCGCGTGGCTCCGCCGCCCGAGACTCTCTCCGAGCCGCCGATCGAGGGGACCGTCGCCAAGCCGGCTTGTTCCGGCCGTGGCGGTGAACTGGCCTTTGAACGCTTCGACGACGCCTCGATCACCGACCTGCCCCAACGGCCTCGCCCTCAGGTCCGGCTTTATCGCGTCGCTCGCCACCGCTGCTCCGACTGCGGCCAGACCGTCCGAGGCCGTCATCCCCAACTCGCCGCCGACCGGCAAGGGACCACCGCCCATCGTCTCGGCCTTCGGGTCTTGGCCGTCGCTCACGACCTCCACTCCCGACTCGGCGTGCCGGTTCGCAAGTTGCCCGAGTTGCTCCGGCTCCTCACCGGTATTACCGTGACCCAGGGGGCGATCACCCGAGACGCCCTCGGCAAAGCCGTCGGAGCCATCGGGACGAAGTACCGACAGCTGTGCGACTCGGTGCGCGACTCGGCCTATGTTCACACCGACGACACCGGCTGGCGACAGTCGGGGCGGCCGATGTGGCTGACGGCCTTCGTCACCGACACCGCGACGGTCTATCAGGTCCGCCCCCGGCACCGCAACGAGGAAGTCCGCGAACGCATCCCGGCCGACTACGCCGGGGTGATGATCACCGACCGGGCGATCGTCGATGACGCGGCGGAACTGGCCGAGATCAAACAGCGAAAGTGCCTTTCGCACATCCTTCGGTCGCTTTCGGAGGTGCTCAAAGCCAAGGTCAAGGCGGCTCGGTGGTTCGCCTCGAAGCTCAAGGGTCTGCTCAAGCGATCCTTGGGCTTGTGGCACGAACGTCGGGCTGGTCCGGTGGTGGCGGACTTCGCCACGAGGGTCGAGCAAGTCAAGGCCGAGGTGACGCGGCACCTCCGGCATCGGTGGTTGAGCGACGGCGACAACCAGCGGTTGCTCAATGGGTTGGGCCGGTGCCACGACGCGGGCGCGCCGCCGCGGTTTTTGGACGATCCTCGGATCGAGCCGACAAACAACCGGGCCGAGCGGTCGTTGCGTCCGGCGGTGATCGCTCGGAAGGTATCGCAGTGCACCAAGACCGACCGGGGGACCAGAGCGTTCGAGGCGTGGACGAGCGTCCTGGGCACCCTGTGGCGGGCCGTTTCGGGACCGGCATTGCTCGACGCCATCGTCGCCTTGGTCCAGCCCGCCGTCCCCCAACCCAACTGAGCCGACCCTCGGGACGCTAATCAGTTACAATACGTACTTGACCACAGGGCGAATCCCACCGGCACCAAGCCCCTCCATCGCCGCCGCGTCGCCGAATTTCAGTTGACACGGGGACAAGTCCCCGACTCGGAATTCCGTCTGGCGTTTTATGGGTTGCCGGAACCGGGTGTCCCCACGGAACGAGAATGGCCGACTTGGGCTTGGCTGGTCTTATTCGCCTCAGCCTGTTTGGCCATCTCCTTTTTTTTCTGGCGAAAATCGCGGTTCACATCGACCTAATAAGGCGGCCCGAAGGCCGGAGGACGCGACATGTCCAGCTCTCCCCGAGGTTCCGAGACGATGCCGAGGACCAATCGTCCGAGGCAACTCCTCATGGTTGCCTTCGGACTGACGGCCATCTTTTCGGCGCTCACGGCCACCATCATCGCCGTTCGACCGGTGCCAGCCCACATCATTTCGGACCCCCCGGAAATGTCCCTAGTGGGTCACTTGCCCCGACCATTGCCATTGCCGTTCGAATGGAAAACTCGGTGAGATCGACCGCTCGGCTGACAAATGGAAGCTTTGCGAGCAAGTTGATCGTCAGTCATGGCCACAAGCGAGGCAAGTGACCCACTAGTTGGCACTGCGGCCGACCGGGATTACCCCTTGACCGTCACCTTGAAGAACACGACCAATCATCCAATCCGAATCGTCGGATCGGATGATCGTTGCGACGTCCTGAACGGTTGCACCGAGACCAAGGCGCTCCCGCTGGAGATCCCAGCCGGATCAAGTCGGAATGTCGAGGTCGGATTTCACATTCGCGTCTCGCCTTATCGATACCTCCTAACCTTCTTCACCAACGACCCGGACGAACCTAGGGTGTCTTGGATCATCTCGGGTTGAAGACCCCAAACCCCATCCAAGATCCCATCGGTGGGTCACAACGGATGGTCTTCACCAGTTATTCAGCCTGTTACGGCTCGTATTATGTGAACGCCCTGCCGCGACCCGCCAACAGGTGCCAAGTTCCGGGCATGCTTGGGGAGCAAGTCAACGATAGCTTTAACGACTTCTCGCCAATCTCCTTGGCTTCCATCGGCGATGGTTTGGGACAGACCTTGTTCATCACGGAAAAGTCCACGACGACTTTCCGAAGAATCGACCGCGTCGATCCGACAATTTCTCCCAAGTCTGGCTGGTGGATCGCCGGAAATTGGGGCGACACCTTGATGTCGACCTTCTATCCCCCCAATCTATTCAAACAAGTCGGACCTGCGGCCAACTACGCTTTGACCCGCTCGGCATCGAGCCTGCACCCTGGCGGAGTCAACGCACTGATGGGCGACGGCTCGGTCCATTTCATTAAGGAGATGATCGATACGTGGCCCTTCGACCCGTTCACCGGCAATCCCGCCGGCAGCACGCAAGACCCGGGAGGTTGGTGGGTCAATTTACCGAAGCCTGGGATCTGGCAGTCGCTTGCGACTCCTAACGGTCGGGAGGTGGTAGCTGATTCCGAATTTTGAAAGTGGAGATTTTGCCCGCCGGTCTTGGACTTTGGGTTCAAATTTTGTCAGCATGAAAGAAAAGCCACTTCTCTCCACCCCACAATCGGGCGCGGCTGGGCCGGCTTCATCGAGCGATCGGTGATCGAACCGGCTCGCTTTCGCAGAGGTCACGATGCCGCATACTTTGGTGATCATCATCGGTTCGGGTTCGGCGGGGCTGACCGCCGCGGTCTATGCCGCGCGGGCGAACCTGAAGCCCATCGTGTTCGAGGGCAAGGAACCCGGCGGCCAGTTGACCTGGACGACCGAAGTCGAGAACTTCCCCGGCTTCCCCGAAGGGGTGCTCGGGCCGAAGCTGATGGACAACATCCGCGACCAGGCCAAGCGGTTCGGGGCGGATTGCCGGTTCGAGAAGGTCACCAAGGTCGACCTGTCGAGCCGGCCGTTCAAGGTCACGGCCAACGACGACGCCATGTTCCTCGAAGGCAAGGAAACCGAGTACACCGCCGACGCCCTGATCATCGCCACCGGCGCCTCGGCCCGGACCCTGGGCTTGCCCGAGGAGATGGAATACATGGGCTATGGCCTGGGCACCTGCGCGACCTGCGACGGGGCCTTGTACAAGGGGAAGAAGGTCGCCGTCGTCGGTGGGGGCGACACGGCGGTCGAGGAAGCGGTCTTCCTGACCCGCCACGCCCGGCAGGTGACGCTGGTCCACCGCCGCGACTCGCTCCGGGCCTCCAAGTTCATGCAGGACCGGATCTTCGCCAACAAGAAGGTCGACTACGCCTGGAACTCGACCCCGGTGGAATACTTCGGCGAGAAGGAGCCATACAAGGCCCTCAAAGGTATCCGGGTCCAAGGCCCCAACGGCGACGGGACCCGCGACCTCGACTTCGACGGCGTGTTCTTGGCCATCGGCCACTCCCCCAACACCGAGGCGTTCCAAGGGCAACTCGCCATGACCCCCGAGGGCTACCTGATCAACCGGACGGCCCTGGCCTGGAAGGGGATCGAGGCCCCCGCCGGGCTGCTCGACACCATGCCGAACTACGGGACGGCCACGAGCGTCGAGGGGGTGTTCGCCGCCGGGGACGTGGTGGATACCCACTACCGCCAGGCGATCACCGCCGCCGGGGCGGGCTGCGCCGCGGCGATCGACTGCGAGCGCTGGCTCGAAAGCCAACACGGATAAGCGAGGGCTAACCCCCCTCGAACCGCCCGCTCGATGAAAAAATGGTTGAATCGCCGGGCTGGGTCGTCGAAACTATCGGCCCGGCCCGTCGATGCGCACCGGCCTCGTTCGTCGAGGGGAGTTTGTCTTCTCGCTGACTTTTGGGCCAACGTCGACTACAATTCTGTGATCCACGCTCGGTCGACCTTGATGGCGGCCGAGGCGTCTCATCCTTTCCGTACCTAGAGTCGCCGGGTTTTGAGGGAATCAGAACGTCATGGAGAGTCGATCGCCCCAGGAGCCGTCGCGTCGTCCCCCGGTCAATGGGCGAAAGCCCAGCGGGGCGGGCGGTTCGTCGACTCCTCCTTGGATCTGGGTGTTCTTGATCACCGTCGTGGTCCTGATCACCTACATGCTTTCGGGCAAGAATGATACTTCGGTGAACTTCAGCCCGTGGTTCATGGAACAGGTCAAGAACGACAACATCGAGTCGATCGTGACCGAAGGGCTCCTGGTCCGAGGCAAACTCCGCCACCCGGTCTCTTACCATCCCCCGGCGCCCGAGAAGCCGATCGAGAAGGTCGAGAAGTTCACCACCGCCTTCCCGTCCGAGGCGTCGATCGCGCCGGTCATCGACGAGTTGCGGAATCGAGGCGAAGGGATTCGGCCCAACGGCGACAAGTACCAGAAAGTCGCCGAGGAACCCAGAATCGACCCGATCCCCCCCCAAGGCGCCACCGGCCTGGTCTGGTTGTCGCTCTTGCTCCCGACCTTGGGTTTGGTTCTCCTCGTCTTCCTGATGATGCGCCGCGCCCGCGACCAGTTCGACGGCGGAATCCTGGGCAACTTCGTCAAGAACCCCGCCAAGCGGCACGACAAGTCGAAGCAGCGCACCACGTTCGAGGAAGTCGCCGGCCTGGAGAACGCCAAGAGCGAACTCCAGGAGATCGTCGAGTTCCTCAAAAGCCCCGAGAAGTTCCAGAGGCTCGGCGGGCGCATCCCCAAGGGGGTCCTACTCAACGGCCCTCCCGGTACCGGCAAGACCCTGCTGGCCCGCGCCGTGGCGGGCGAGGCCGGGGTCCCGTTCTTCTCGATCTCGGGTTCGGAATTCATCCAGATGTTCGTCGGGGTCGGGGCCAGCCGGGTCCGCGACATGTTCAAGACGGCCCGAGAGAACAGTCCCTGCATCCTCTTCGTCGACGAGATCGACGCCGTGGGTCGGGTCCGAGGCGCCGGGCTTGGCGGCGGCCACGACGAGCGCGAGCAGACTCTTAACCAAATTTTGACCGAGATGGACGGGTTCTCGCCGACGGAGAGCGTGATCGTCCTGGCGGCGACCAACCGCCCCGACGTGCTCGACCCCGCCCTGCTCCGCCCGGGCCGGTTCGATCGCCACGTCACGGTCGACCGCCCGACCAAGAAGGGCCGGTCCGAGATCCTCAAGGTCCACACCCGGAACATCCCCCTGGCCGAAGACGTCGACCTCGACGCCATCTCCCGAGGGACCGTTGGGATGAGCGGCGCCGACCTGGCCAACCTCGTCAACGAGGCCGCCTTGCTGGCGACCCGCGAGGACAAGGACAAGGTCGACATGAACGACTTCGACTCGGCCCGAGACAAGGTCATCATGGGGGCCAAGCGCGAGGAGATCATCACCGAGAAGGAAAAGAAGCTCACGGCGTATCACGAGGTTGGCCACGCCTTGGTCGCCTGGCTGATCCCCGAGGCCGACCCGGTCCACAAGGTGACGATCATCCCCCGGGGCCGGGCCTTGGGCGTGACCCAGTTCTTGCCGACCGAGGAGCGGATGAGCTTCTATGAAAAAGACATCCGGGCCATGCTCGCCGTCGGCCTCGGCGGTCGGGCCGCCGAGCGGTTGATGTTCGACGACCTCTCCGCCGGGGTCGCCGACGACTTGAAGCGGACCACCCGACTGGCCCGGATGATGGTCTCGCAGTTCGGGATGAGCCAGCGCGTCGGCCCCGTCTCGTTCCGGGACTCCGACGAGCACCCGTTCCTCGGTCGCGAGATGGGCGAGGTCCGCGACCACTCCGAGCACACCGCGCAGTTGATCGACGAGGAAGTGGCCCGCATCCTCCGCGAAGAAGACGACCGCGCGTTCCGGGTCTTGCAAGAGCACCGCGACGACCTCGAACGCCTGACCGAAGCCCTCATGGAACGCGAGGTCCTGTCGGTGGCCGAGATCGAAGCCTTGATCGGCAAGCGCCCCGGCTCGGCGATCACCCTGAAGAACGACGAGATCGTGGCCTCGCTCGACAACCCCGGCGAACCCTCGTCGAACGGGGTTCCGGGGATGGAGCTTTGATCCGAATCGTGGAAAACAAGTTGGCCACGGATGGAACACGGATAAGATTATTAGATCAAATTTATCTTATCCGTGTTTCATCCGTGGCCGCTTCAATCTCATGATCCAGCGATCGGGATGAAACCGCCGTGAGTGATCCATTCGCCGACCCCGACGCGATCCCCGTCATCTCCGCCGGGGTGGTGGTGGCCGACCACCTGAGCACCCCGATCTCGCACGTCCCGGCGCCCGGCGAGCTGGTCCCCGCCGATGACCTGGTCCTGAACATCGGCGGCTGCGCCTCGAACGCCGCCGTGGTCCTGGCCAAGCTCGGGGTCCGGTCGAAGGTCTGCGGTCGGGTCGGCGACGACGCTTTCGGCCGCTTCATCGCCGACACCTTGCGCGAGCATGGGGTCGAGGCGTCAAGTTTGAAGGTCGACCCGACCCGGGCCACCAGCCAGAGCCTGGTCATCAACGTCGAAGGGCAAGACCGCCGCTTCATCCACTCCTTCGGCGCCAACCACGGCTTCGAGGCGAGCGACCTCGACCCCCTCCTCGACCCCGGCCCATCCTCGCCCCCCAAGGTCCTCTACCTCGGCGGCTTCTTCGTCCTGCCCGGCCTCGATCCCGACCAGTTGGCCGAGCGGTTCGAGCGAGCCCGGGCACGAGGCACGCTCGTCGTCCTCGACGTGGTGACGCCCGGCCCCGGCGAATACCTGGGGCCGATCCGCCGCCTCTTGCCGCACGTCGACGTCTTCCTGCCCAACACCGACGAGGCGACCTTGATCCTCGGCGACCCCGACCCGGTGCGCCAGGCGCTGGCGTTCCGGGACATGGGAGCCAGGCGGGTCGTCGTCACCCGAGGCGACCAGGGGGCCATCGTCGTTTCGGAGTCGCTCCGGGTCCGGTTCGGGACCTACTCCGTCCCCTACGTCGACGGGACCGGCGGCGGCGACGCTTTCGACGCCGGCTACATCGCCGGCCTCGTCGACGGCCTGAGCGAACTCGAATGCCTCACCCTCGCCAGCGCCCTCGGGGCCAGTTGCGTCCGATCGGTCGGAACCACCGCCGGGACCTTCGACCGCCCCCAGGCCGACGCCTTCATCCAGGCCCGAGACCTCCCAATCGACCCGATCTGATCGGTCGCCCCGACTCGCGGGAAATCGCCCAGTTTCCCAGCCGTCACCCAAGCTCTTGTCAGGAGCCATCAGGCCGGGCCGCTCTCTCCCGGGAGTAGGTTTCGCCCCACCGCGCCATCGCGCCGACGATCGGGCCGAGGCTGCGGGCGATCTCGGTCAAGGAATATTCCACCTTCGGAGGGACTTGGGCATAAACCTCCCGGTGGACCAGGCCGTCGCGCTCCAACTCCCGAAGGTGGGCGGTCAACATTTGTTGCG
>JAABUX010002029.1_pt1 | contig 29336 bp, 28 predicted proteins | sample 5561851 | NCBI WGS metagenome assembly JAABUX01 (sample SAMN10711883, study PRJNA513361) | rock metagenome | isolation source: Antarctica rocks | place: Antarctica: Victoria Land, Richard Nunatak red sandstone | collected 2016-01-03 | reverse complement strand
CGAGCGGCTCGGTCATAGCAACCTCGGTGCGCGCTGTCATGCCGATTGCCGCCTGCCTACTGCACCGGCGAGAAGCTCACCGGCCGCATGATGCGGTTTTCCATCCGCGTCAGCACGCCTGACGTGGCGACCATGTCGAGATAGGCGGCCCACGCCGGGTCGCCGGCCAGCGCGTTGCGCCGTGTCTCCCGGTCGGCTTGGCTGTCGTACGCCCAGATGTGGACGATGGTGTTCAACTCGCCCTCGATCGTCGCGAACCACCCGAGGCAGCGACCGAGGTGACGCTGCTGGAGCGGCCAGGCGTGGTCCCGGTACATCGCCACGAACTCCGCCGTCCGCCCGACCTGCGTCGTGTAGATCCGGTGATCGATGATCATCCTCAGCTCCTTGTTTTGGGACACTCGGCTTGGCGGCGCGGCCGGTCTGCTGCGCGACCACCTCGTGCACGCCGTTCGCCGCTTCGGTCGCCGCCACGACGGCCACATCGCCCCAGTAGGCGTCGATGGTGTGCGGCGGCACCTCGTTCAATTGCACCACTCGCCCGCGCTCCCCGCCCTTCGGGTCGGTCACGACCCATTGCAGCTCCACCCGGGTCGCGCCGTTGGCGCCCGGCGCCGTCTTCACCTCGCCGGCCACGGTGAAGTCGGCGTCCTTGGCGGTATCCTGAACCAGATCGCTGAGGTTGGGCAGCCGGGTCAGCATCTGCTGCGTCAACGCGCGGTCGCCGTCGCCGGGCGCGCCCGTCACACCGGCGAAGTACAGCTTGGCCGGACGATTGACCAGGCTGTTCGGGTCGCTCTGCTGCCGCACGGCTTCGATGTGGCGCAGCAGCGACTCGACCGCCGGCGCGGCGCTTTCGGCCGCCGCCTTGAACGTCGCCGGCGCGCCCTCCGACCAGAGCTGGGCCGAGACCGCCGAACCCTGCGACGTGCCCTGCGGCAGCCCGGCCGGATCCTGGATCGTGTAGGTCGGCACGACATCCGGCCCGCGCGTTTCGGCGGACAGCACCAGCCGCCAGCCCACGGGCTTACCTGTGCCGACGACCGCCGGGACCTCCTGCGCCTGAAGCGCCACGGCCGTCGCATCGACCCAGGTACGGGCCGCAGAGTCGGTCAGCAGCGACTGGGTCGGGACCGGGATCGTCAGCCGGGCCGGCGGCGGCTGGGCCAGCCGGCGGCCGTTCGCACCGGGGTTGCCCAGCAGCGGCTGCGGCAGGTCGCCGCACCCGGCGAGCAGCAGCAAGACGCCAATGATCAGGTAGCGCATGCCACGACCGAAATCTGGTGTCCGATGGGTCCGCCGCCCGCGAGCGTGCGGCGGCGATGGCTGAAGAACCGCGCCTCGTCCGGCAGCGTGTCGGCGGCGATCACGTGCACGTCCGCCCCGGCCGCGCGCAGGCGGGCGGCGCAGTAGCCGGGCAGGTCGAACCGCCAGTGCCCCGGCCGGGCGTCGCTGAAAAAACGGGCGCTGGCTGCGTCGTGGGCCAGCACGGCGTCGCGCAGGTCGGCGGCGACCTCGTAGCTGTCGGGCCCGATGCAGGGGCCGATGACGGCTGTGACCGAGGTCGCTGCCATCGCCGCCAGGGTCGCCTCCAGCACGCCGGCCAGCGCGCCGCGCCAGCCGGCGTGGGCCGCGCCGACGACGCCCGGCGCCGCGAACAGCACCGGGGCGCAGTCGGCGGTGATGACGCCCAGCCCCACGCCGGGCTGCCGGGTCACCATCGCGTCCGCGCGCGGGCCGGCGCCGGTGTCCCAGGGCGTGTCGACCACCGCGACCTCGGCGCCATGCACCTGGGTGCAGCCGACCAGGACGTGCGCGCCCACGGTCCGCGCGACGCGAAAGCGGTTCTCGAGCACGTGCGCGCGGTCGTCGCCGCCCGAGAGGCTGCAGTTCAAGCTGGCGTACGGCCCCGTGGACACGCCGCCGCGGCGGGTGAAGAAGCCGTGCGGGACCGCCAGGGCCAAGCTGGTCAGGGGATCGATACTGGTCAGGGGATCGATCATGGCTCGAAGCCGGGCGGCGTGGGCAGGCCGGGCTGGGTCAGGGCCAGCGCCTTGAACAGCGCGCCCATGCGGTCCGGCTCCGCCAGCCGCCGCCCGGCCTCGATCATGGCCGACGCCTCCCGCCACGGCCGGGTGCGGGCCAGCCGGTCGATGCGCTGGAACAGGCCGAGGCGGGTGAGGAACACGCCCTGCGGGATCGGGCCGTGGACGGACAGCTTCGAGCAGCGCCCGAACGCCTCGAAATCGACGTGCGCGGTGAGGTCGGCGGACCCGGCGTCGGCGAGCGGGTCGGCGGGCCGGCCGTCACGCAGGGCTTGAAGACTGTCGCCGGGACCGCTGGCCGCCGGGCCGTAGTCGAGGAACAGCGCCGCGCCGCCCTGGGTCGCGAGACGCCGTCCGAGGGTCGCGGCAAGGCTGGGATCGCGGAGCTCATGGACGCCGTCGACCCCGATCCTCTCCCGCCAGCGGGCAGAGGCGGCATCATCGAGGTCCGCGGGATGTTCGACGAAGCGGCCGCCGTCGACGAAGCGCTCCCTCCACCGCGCATCCCGGCGCACGAGCTGGCGGATGGGCAGCGCGTCCAGGAACTCATTGGCGAGCAGGGCCATCGGGCCGTCCGGAACGTCGTCGAGCGAATCGTGCCAGGCGGCGTCCGGGACGGCGTCCGCCTGCACGGCGCGCAACCGTGGCGAGGTTTCCACGAGGTGGACCCGGGCGGCGGCGCGGAACTCCGGCGCCACGCGCCCGACCGCGCGCAGGGCGTCGGCCATCAGCGTGCCGCGGCCCGGACCGGCCTCGGCCAGGATCACCGGGTGGGGACGCCCCATCGACTGCCACACGACCGCCGCCCACGCACCCAGCACCTCGCCGAACGCCTGGCTGATCTCGGGCGCCGTGGTGAAGTCGGCGAACGGGTCGTGCGCCGCGTAGTAGGCCGCGTTGGCGCGGGCCATGAAGCGGTCGAGACGTTCCACTCAGGCCATCGCCAGCGCCGGGCGCGACCGCATGACCAGCACCGCACCCACGACGATCATCGGCAGGCTCAGCAACTGGCCCATGGTCGCCCCGGCGTACAGGAATCCCAGGAACGCGTCGGGCTGGCGGAAGAACTCGCCGGTGATGCGGGCGATGCCGTAGCCGATGAGGAAGATGCCGGTCAGCATGCCGAACCGGGCGCGGATCGCCTCGCGCCGGGCGCACAGCCACAGCACGACGAACAGGACCAGGCCCTCCATCAGCGCCTGGTAGATTTGGCTCGGGTGCCGCGGCTCGGGTCCGGCATAGGGGAAGATCATCGCCCAGGGCAGCCAGTCCGGCGCCAGACGGCCCCATAGCTCGCCGTTGATGAAATTGGCGAGCCGCCCGAAGCCCAGCCCGATCGGCGTCACCACCGCGATCCGGTCGGCGAAGCCCAGCAGCGGGATCGCGTTCCGCCGGCAGTACAGCACCAGCGCCACGACCACGCCCAACGCGCCGCCGTGGAAGCTCATGCCGCCCTGCCACACGGCGAAGATGTCCAGCGGATGGGCGAGGAAATGCGAGGGCTGGTAGAACAGCACGTAGCCCAGCCGCCCGCCGAGCACGACGCCGAGCGTCGCCCAGGTCAGGAAATCGTCCGTCTGCAGCTCCGTCGCCACCGCCGGGGAGCGGCGGACCAGCACGCGCATCACGCGCCACCCCAGGAGCAGGCTGCCGATATACGCCAGCGCGTACCAGCGGATGGCGAGCGGGCCGAGCTGGACGATCACCGGGTCGAACTGCGGAAAGAGAAGGACGGGGATCATCGGTAAGGGTCCGGCTGTGAGAGGTGGTCGGCGACGTAGCGGCGCACGCCCTCCTCCAAAGGGGTGAACTGCCCGGTGAACCCGGCGGCGCGCAGGCGGTCCGTCCTCGCCTGGGTGAAGGATTGATACTGGCCGCGCAAGGCCTCGGGCATGTTGACGAACTCCACCTCCGGCGCCGCGCCCGCCGCCCGGCAGACCGCGTGGGCGAGGTCGAGGTAGCTGCGCGCGGCCCCGGTGCCGACGTTGAACAGCCCGTTCACCGCCGGTGCGCCCAGCAACCACATCAGCACCGCCATGACGTCGCCGACCCAGATGAAGTCCCGCCGCTGCTGTCCGTCGGCGACGCCCGGCTCGACCGAGCGGAACAGGCGCGGCTTCCGCCCGGCAGCGACCTCGTCGTGCTTGACCTTCACGACCGAGATCATGCGGCCTTTATGACGCTCGTTCGGGCCGTAGACGTTGAAGAACTTCAGCCCCGCCCACTGCGGCGGCCGCGGCTCGCCCTGGGCCAGCATCGCGGCCACGCGCAGGTCGAAGGCGTGCTTGGTCCATCCGTACAAGTTGAGCGGGCGCAGGTGCGGGAGTGTCGCCAGGTCGTCGTCGAAGCCTGCCTGTCCGGCGCCGTACGTCGCCGCCGACGACGCGTAGGCCAGGCGCACGCCTCGTTGCGCGCACCACCGCCACAGCTTTAACGAAAGCTCAACGTTTGTCGCCCATACCAGGTCGCCATCGGTCGCGGTGGTCTCGCTGATCGCGCCCATGTGAAACACCATTTCGATCGGGGGATGGCTGGCTAGAAATGCCTCCAGCGCGTCGGGCGGGACGATCCGCGCAGGCGGGTGGGCGGCCAGGTTGCGCCATTTCCCCTCGGTGCCGAGGCGGTCCGCGATGACGACCTCGTGCCCGGCCCCGGCGAGGGCGGCGTTCAGGTTCGAGCCGATAAAACCAGCGCCGCCGGTGACCAAGATCATGGCCGCGCGTTATAGGGCGATGCACCGGGCTGCGTAAGGGCAGGACAGCCCCCATGTTTTGGAGTATTGCCCCGCCATGTCCCGTTCCGCCGAAATTTCCCGCAGCACTGCGGAGACCTCCATACAGCTCGCCCTGTCGCTCGACGGCACTGGCACAGCGGACATCGCAACGGGCGTCGGCTTCCTGGACCATATGCTCACCGCGCTCGCCCGGCATGCGCTGTTCGATTTGCGGATCGCGGCCAAAGGCGACCTGCACGTCGATTTCCACCACATGACCGAGGATGTCGGTATCGTCCTCGGCCAGGCCTTCGCGCGCGCGATCGGCGACAAGCGGGGCATCCGCCGCTACGGCGCCGCGACCGTGCCGATGGACGAGGCGCTGGTCGACGCCGCGGTCGACATCTCCGGCCGCCCGTTCCTGGCGTGGACGGTCGCGTTCGCGCAACCGAAGATCGGCGAAATGGACACCGAGCTGTTCGAGGAATTCTTTCGCGCCTTCGCCATGAACGGTCTCATCACCCTGCACATCGTCCAGCGCGCTGGCCACAACGCCCACCACGTCGCCGAGGCGTGCTTCAAGGCGCTCGCACGGGCGCTGCGCGAGGCGTCCGAACCGGATCCGCGCAGCGATGGCGGCGTCCCGTCCACGAAGGGCTCGCTATGAGGGCATACACCGCGCATGTCCGGCCCGAACGCCCACCCGTGCTGGTGCGCGAGGGTTTTAGCTGGGGCGCGCTCGCCTTCGGCCCATTGTGGCTGCTCGCGCAGAACGCCTGGATTCCGGCTGTGATCTACGTCGCGATCGTCGTGGCCGCGGTTGCCGTGGCGCCGGCGGCGATCGGGGCGGCGATCGGCTGGGCCTTGGTGCTGCTCAGCGGATTGCTCGGCTGGGACCTCGTGCGCTGGAGCCTGGCGCGGCGCGGCTACACGATGGCCGCGGCGGTCGCGGCGCCCGACGACGACTACGCGTACGCCCGCCTGCTCGCCCACCGGCCCGAGTTGCGGGAGATCGCACCATGATGCGCGTCGCGGTGGTGGACTACGGCAGCGGCAACCTGACGTCGGCCGCGCGGGCCCTCGCCAAGGCGGCCGGCGACGCCGGGATCGACGCCGCAGTGCGCGTGACGGCCGACGCCGCCGAGGTCGCGCGGGCCGACCGGGTCGTGATGCCGGGGCAGGGCGCCTACGCCGATTGCGCGCGCGGCCTGGCTGCGGTGCCCGGCATGCGGGAGGCGATCGAAGCCTCGGCTGCTGCCGGACGTCCGTTCCTGGGCATCTGCGTCGGCATGCAGCTGATGGCCGAGCGGGGCCTGGAGCACGAAACCACCGAAGGCTTCGGCTGGATCGCCGGCGAGGTCGCCGCCATGGACGCGCCTGGGTTGCGGCTGCCGCAGATGGGCTGGAACGGGCTGGACTTCACGCCGGGTGCGCACCCGCTTCTGGATGGCCTGGAACCCGGCGACCACGCCTACTTCGTCCACAGCTACGCCCTGCGCGGCGGCCAGCCCGGCGAGGTGCTCGCGACCACCGAGTACGGCGGCCCGGTGCCGGCGCTGGTGGTGTCGGGCAACCGCGCCGGGACGCAGTTCCACGTCGAGAAAAGCCAGGCGACCGGGCTTGCGATCCTGGCCAATTTCCTGCGCTGGCGGCCATGAGCACGGCCGTCCACAGCCTGGCGGTCGAGCGCATCGCCGAGATTTCGGACGACGACATGCACGCGCTGTGCGAGGCGGCGGACGCGGCCATCATCGACGGCGGCGGCTTCGGCTGGGTGAACCCGCCGGGTCGCCAGGCGCTGGAGCGCTACTTCCGCGGCGTGCTGCTCGTGCCGGAGCGGGAGCTGTTCATCGGCCGGCTGGACGGCATCATCGTCGGATCGGCGCAACTGGTCCGTCCGCCCCGCAACAACGAGGCGCAAGCCTTCGCGGCGACCTTGATGCACAGCTTCATCGCCCCCTACGCCCGCGGCCATGGCCTGGCCCGCATGATCACCGAGCGGGTGGAGGAGGGCGCCCGCGCCCTCGGCTACCAGGTGCTGAATCTGGACGTCCGCGAGACGCAGCTTGCCGCGATCTCGATGTACGAGCGGGTCGGCTACGAATGCTGGGGGGTGCACCCGGCCTACGCGCGCGTTGCCGGGCAGACGATCCGCGGGCTGTTCTACTGCAAGCGCCTGCAGAAAACCGACCGGCTCGGATAGGGGAACCCACCGCCGGACCGTCCGTTCTCCGGTCTCACCAGGAGGAACACGTCCATGGCGTTCATCGATACGCGCGACGGCACACGGCTGTTCGTCAACGACTGGGGCGCCGGCAAGCCGATCGTGCTCATCCACGGCTGGCCGCTGAGTTCGGGCATGTGGGACTATCAGGCGTCCTACCTCGCCGGCCAGGGCTTCCGCGTCGTCACCTACGACCGCCGTGGGTTCGGGCGGTCGGACCAGCCCTGGACCGGCTACGACTACGACACGCTGGCCGACGACTTGGCTGACGTGATTGACGGATTGAAGCTGCAGGACGCGACCCTGGTCGGCTTCTCCATGGGCGGTGGCGAAGTGGTGCGCTACCTGCGCCGCCACGGTCCGGCCAAGGTCGCCCGCGCGGCGTTGGTCTCTGCCGTCACGCCGTATCTGCTGCAGACGCCCGAGCACCCCGCCGGCGCGCCGGCCAGCCTGTTTGAAGGCATGGTCAGCGGCTTGGAAGCCGACCGTCCGCATTTCCTGGCGGGGTTCGGCAAGATGTTCATGGGGGCCGGCCTGCTGAACTTCTCGGTCAGCAGCGACTATCTGCACTCGCTGCTCACGATGGCGCTGGCCGGGTCGCACAAGGCGACGGTGGATTGCGTGCGGGCCTTTGGAATGACCGATTTCCGGGCTGACATGGCGGCACTGACCATACCGACCCTGATCGTGCACGGCACGGCGGACGAGACGGTGCCGATCGACATCTCCGGCCGGGTCGCCGCCAAGATGGTCCCGCACGCGACATTCCTGGAGTACGCGGGCGCGCCGCACGGCCTGCATTTCACCGAGAAGGATCGACTGAACGCGGACCTGCTGGCGTTCGTGCGGGGATAGCGGCGTCCTCGATGCGTCTCCACTAGGGACGCATCGACCGACGCCCTTGCCTTCCCGCCATGTGCAGCGATGATGCCGCGAACGGGAGCGCGCGATGCGGACACAGGTCGGGATCATCGGGGCAGGGCCGGCGGGCCTGCTGCTCGGCCAGTTGCTCACCCGGGCCGGTATCGCCAACGTCGTGCTGGAAAGCCGCAGCCGCGCCTACGTCGAGGGCCGCATCCGGGCTGGCGTGCTGGAGCAGGGAACGGTCGACGCGCTCGCCGAGGCCGGCGTGGACGCCAGGCTGCGCGCCGAGGGCCTGAAGCACGACGGCATCGTCCTGCGCTTCGACGATCAAGACCATAAGATCGAAGTCACCGCGCTGACCGGCAAGTCGATCGTGGTGTACGGCCAGCAGGAGGTCGTGCGCGACCTGATCGCCGCCCGGCAGGCCGACGCCGCCCCGCTGCTGTTCGAGGCGCAGGCGACGGCGCTGGAGGGGATCGAGGCAGCGACACCGGTGATCCATTTCACCCACGAGGGCGACGCCCACGCGTTGTCGTGCGACTGGATCGCCGGATGCGACGGCTTCCACGGCCTGGCCCGCGCGTCGATGCCACCGGACGTGTTGCGCGTGTTCGAGCGGGTGTACCCGTTCTCCTGGCTCGGCATCCTGGCGCAGGCACATTCCAAGCTGGACCTGGTGTCCTACGCGCACCATCCAAACGGCTTCGCATTGTCCAGCATGCGCTCGCCCGAGGTGGCCCGGCTGTATTTGCAGTGCGCCCCAGACGAGGACGTGGCCGACTGGCCCGACGACCGCATTTGGGACGAGTTGGACGCGCGGCTGACGGGCGGCGCCGGGCTGCACCGTGGGCCCGTGCTGCAGAAGGGCGTCACCCCGATGCGGAGCTTCGTCGCCGAGCCGATGCGCCACGGCCGGCTGTTCCTGGCCGGGGACGCGGCGCACATCGTGCCGCCCACGGGGGCCAAGGGCATGAACCTCGCCGTGGCCGACATCCGGGTGCTCGCCCGCGCGCTGGCGGCGCATTACCGGGAGGGCACGGACGCACTGCTGGACGGCTACTCGAAGGCGTGCCTCGACCGGGTGTGGAAGGTGACGCGCTTCTCGTGGTGGATGACGTCCATGCTGCACAACTTCCCCGACGCGGAGCCGTTCGACCACCAGCTTCAACTGGCGCAGCTTCGCTACACCGTCGAGTCGCGAGCGGCGGCCGAAAGCTTGGCGGAGAACTACGTCGGCCTGCCGTTCGCCCCCCCATGAGGCTGCTCGGCCTCTCGCCCGCGCTGATCGCGCCCGATGCGGTGCAGGCGGTGTTCACCGACGCCGCGACGGTGCAGGCGATGCTGGATTTCGAGGCGGCCCTGGCGAAGGCCGAGGCGGCGCACGGGGTCATTCCTGCCGACGCCGCAGCGCCGATCGCCGCTGCGTGCCTGGCGCGACTCTACGATCCGGACGCGCTCGCCGCAGCCGCGCGCAGGGCCGGAACGGTCGCGATCCCGCTGGTGAAGCGGCTCGGGGAGCAGGTGCGCGCCTCCGACCCGGCGGCGGCCGGGTGGGTGCATTTCGGCGCGACCAGCCAGGATTTGATCGATACCGGGCTCGTGCTGCAACTGCGGCAGGCGACGGCGCTGATCCTGGCCGACGCCCGCCACATCGCCACGCATCTGCGCCGGATCGTGCAGGCGCACGCGCAGACGCCGATGCTCGGCCGCACGCTGCTGCAGCCGGGGCCGCCGATCACCTTCGGGCTGAAGGCCGCTGGCTGGCTCGGCGCCATCGAGCGTGGGATCGCACGCCTGGACGCGGCGGCGTCGGCGGCGTTCGTGCTGCAGTTCGGGGGCGCGGTCGGCACCCTGGCGGCTTTGGGGACGCAGGGCATCGCCGTGTCGCAGGCGGTTGGCGCAGCACTCGGCCTGCCGGTCCCGCCGGCGCCTTGGCATGGCCATCGCGACCGGCTCTCGGCGTTCGCGGCGGCGGCGGTGATCCTCGCCGGGTCATGCGGCAAGATCGCGCGCGACGTCAGCCTGATGATGCAGGCCGAACTGGCCGAGGTGGCCGAACCCGTGAGCGCCGGGCGGGGCGGCTCGTCCACCATGCCGCACAAGCGCAACCCCGTCGCCAGCGTCACGGCGCTGTCGGCGGCCAGCCGGCTGCCCGGATTGCTCGCGGCGGTGATGACGGGCATGACGGCGGAGCACGAGCGCGCGGCGGGCGGCTGGCAGGCGGAAGCATCGCTGCTGGCCGAAATATGCCTCGCGACGGCCGGCGCGGTGTCGGCGACCGAGGAGTCGCTGGCGGGCTTGATCGTCGACCCGGCGGCGATGGCGCGCAACCTGGCGGCGCTGCTCGGGCTGGTGCTGGCCGAGCGGCTGATGCTGGCGCTCGCCCCGTCGCTCGGCCGGGCCGCCGCGCACGACCTCGTGGAGTCGCTGGTGCCGCGCTGCACGCCCGGTGTCACGTTGCGCGAGGTCGCCGCCGCGACCCCGGCGGTGGCGGACGCGCTCGGCGGCGCGCTGGACGGGATTTTCGACCCGGCCTGCTATCTCGGCGTCACGTCCGACTTCATCGCCCGTTCCTTGGAAGGAGACGCCTCATGCCGTTCCTGACCCGAGCCGGCGTCCGGCTCTACTGGCGCGCCGATGGCCACGCCGACCGCCCGGCGCTGCTGCTGCTCAACTCGCTCGGCACCGACCACGCCATGTGGGACGGACTGATCCCGCAGTTCACCCAGGCGCGACGCGTGCTGCGGATGGACACGCGCGGCCACGGCGCGTCGGACGCCCCGGACGGCGACTACGATATCCCGATGCTGGCGGCCGACGCCCTGGCGGTGCTGGACGAAGCGGGCGTCGGGGCGGCCGACATCGCAGGGGTGTCGATGGGCGGCATGACGGCGCTGCACATCGCCGCCCACGCGCCGGACCGGGTGCGCCGGGTGGCAGCGTGCAACACGTCCGCCGCGGTGGCGTCCTACCCCTGGGTGCAGCGCGCGGCCCTGGTGCGGGAGGCCGGGATGGCTGCTATTGTGGACAGCACCATGGCGCGCTGGTTCTCGCCGCCGTTCTGCGCGGCCAATCCGCCGGCGCTGGACACGGCGCGAACGACCTTCCTCGGCCTGTCCCCCCAGGGATACGCCGGGTGCTGCATGGGGCTGTCCCAATTGGATCTGTTTGCCGCCCTGCCACGTATCGCGGCGCCCGTGCTGGTGGTGAACGGTTCCATGGATGTGTCGACGCCGCCGGCCGAACACGGCGACCGGATCGCCGCCGCGGTGCCGGGCGCTCGAACGGTGTCATTGCCGACGGGGCACATCTCGGCGATCGAGATGCCGGACGCGCTCGCCCGAGTCATTTTGTCGTTCCTGGCCGACGCTCCCGATCTCGGGGCCGCCCGGGACGCGCTGTTCGACGCCGGCATTGCGGTACGAACGGCCGTGCTCGGCGAAGCGTGGGTGGCGCAGGCGCTCGCCAAACGCGGCGGGTTCGCGGGTGAGTTTCAGGAGTTCATCACCCGCTTTGCCTGGAGCGAGGTGTGGGGCCGGCCCGGCCTCGACCACCGGACCCGGCGGATCATCGTACTGGCGATCACCCTCGCCCTCGGGCGCTGGGAGGAATTCAAGCTGCATACTCGCGCCGCTTTGGAGCAGGGCGGCCTCACGCCGGCGGAGGTGAACGAGGTGCTGATCCAGTCCGCGATCTACGCCGGGGTACCCGCCGCCAACACGGCGTTCCACCACGTGGAGGAGATTTTGGCCGCTCAGACCCGGCCGTAGCGTACCCCTGGTTTCCCGCAGGTGACCACGTCAGTGTTCGGCCGCGTCCCTGATGACCCCTGAGCGGCCATGTCGACCATGCCCAGTTCGCTCGCCGCCCAGTTCGCTCACCGCGTTGGCGCCGAGTGCGTTCACTTCCGTGTCCGTCTCGTCAGGCGTCGCCTCCGTCAGGTCGCGCACGTCCGCCGATCTCGGTCGCTTCCATCAACGCCCGACATATCTGCGAGCAGGCGCGCCAGCCGATCGAATTCGGCCACGTCGAGCGTCTCGGCCCGGCGCTCCGGCGCGATCCCCGCCCGATGCAGCAGCGCCTCGCCGCCCAAGGGCTTGAGCGCGCCACGCAGCATCTTGCGGCGCTGGCCGAACGCCGCGGCGGTCAGCCGCTCCATTTGCGCGAACAGGGCCGGCGGCGGCTGCTTCGGGTGCGGGACCAAGCCCACCACCGCCGAATACACCTTCGGCGGCGGGTGGAACGCGCCCGGCGGAATGCGGAGCAGCATCGACGCCGTGCACGTCCACTGGGCCAGCACCGCCAGCCGGCCGTAGGCGTCGCTGCCGGGCGCCGCGCAAATTCGCTCGGCGACCTCGAACTGGAACATGAGCGTCAGCCGCTCCCACGATCCAGCCTGCCGCAGCCAGCCGATCAGCAACGGGGTCGCGACGTTATAGGGCAGGTTGGCCACGACCTGCCGAGGCGCTGGGACCAAGCCCGCGAGATCGAGCCCGGTCGCATCCGCCTCGAGCAGGCAAAGCCGGTCGGGGTGCGACAGGCGCAACGCCTCGATCGCCTGGACGGCCCGAGGGTCGACCTCCACCGCCAGCACGTCGGCGGCCGGGCCGTCCAGCAGCGCCCGGGTCAGGCCGCCGGGGCCGGGACCGACCTCCACGACGTGCCGCCCGTCCAACTCACCGGCCATCGAGGCGATGCGCGCGATCAGATTGGTGTCGAGTAGGAAGTGTTGCCCGAGGGAACGTCGCGCATCCAACTGAAATTGCGCGATGACATCCCGCAACGGCGGAAGACTCAACTCCGCATGTCGATCAGTGCCCGGCGGCGGACATCGCGCAGCAATTGGCGGGAGACCAGCTCCACCCGCTCCGATACCAGGCGGTTCGCCACCTGTTCGCGGCTTTCGATGCCGACGTTCTTCTGCTCGCGGGAACAGACCATGATGACCGCGATGCCGTCGGTCGCGATCAGCGGCTTGCTGGAGGTGTTGGGCTGCAATCCCGCAAGCACGGCCCGCATGGCCGGAGAGACGCCTTCCAGGCGGACCTCGCCCGGATCGCTCGGCCGCTGCTCGCCCGCCGCCTTGTTGGCGGCATCGACGGCGTCGCAGCTATGCGCCGCCTTGGACAGCGTCTGCGCGGCCAATAGCTGCCGCTTCTGCTGCTCGGTTGGCGCGTTGGGATCGAGCGGGGTGCTGAACGGCAGGAACGCCTGACGGACGGACAGCATCGTCGCCAGGTCGCGCCCGATCTCGCGCTTGCCGTGCAAGGCTACGATGTCGAACCCACCCGCAACCTTGATCGGGTTGCTGACGGCGCCGTCCGGCATCGCCGTGATGACGGCGGCGACCTCTGGATCGACTTGGTTGGGGCGCACCCAGCCCAAATCGCCGCCTTGCAGCGCCGTCTGGCTCTGGCTGAACTGCGCCGCAACGACGGTGAACGGGGCGCCGGCGTGAAGCTGCTGGATGACGGTGTCGGCGAAACGCTGCGCTTCCGCGGTTTTGGACGGATCGTCCACCGGCAGGAAAATCTCGGAAACCCGGTATTCCGGTTGGCCGGTCTGCGCTTTTTGCAGTTCCAACTGCTCGTTCACGTCGGCCTCGCTGATGTCGGCCCGTGCGCCCAGTTCCTCGCGCAGCACGCGGGTCCAGCCCAACTGCACCCGCACCTGGTCGTACAGCGTACGGAGCGCCACTCCCTGGGCGCCCAGCTTCTGCCGCAGCACGCCCTCGCCCATCCCGTTGCGCTGCTCGATCGAATTGACGGCGTTCGCGATTTCCTTGTCCGACACCGCGATCTTGCGCTTGTGGATTTCCTGCAGCCGGAGGCGCTCGTCGACGAGCTGCTTCGAAATCTGCGGACTCAGCCGCGCCAGCACCTCCGGGTTCAATGGCAATCCGGTCGAAAGGGCGAACAGCCGCGCGCGCGCGTCCACGTCGGCCTGGCTGATGACGTCGCCATTCACGACGGCGACAATGTGCTCGCCCGGCGCGAGTGGCGGCGGGGCAGGCACGACGGTTTGGGCCGTGACCGGCGTCGGCCGCTGCGCCGCGGCGGAGGTGGCGGCGATCGACAGCAGCAGCGCGATCCGGAAACGATTGGTGACGGTCATAGGTCGCCTATTGCAGCAGGGGTCAGGAACCATGGAAGCCAAACTGCCCGACCGTTTTCAAGGTGATCTGGAACAGCAGTGTCGTCGACCCGGTGTCGTTGTTGATGGTGGTATACTGCTTGAAGAGGTTGACGTCGAAGATGAAGCACTCGTCCTCATAGGTCCCGTGGGCGCCGACGTTGACCAGCTTGCCGAGGGAGAGGTCGTCGCGCACGTAGCCCGAGAGCTTGTAGGGCCCGTGCTGCGTGGAGGCGGACAGGGTCACTTCGCTGCGCGGGACGAAGTAGCCCGGCGGTAGGCCGCGTCCGCTGTTGTAGTTCACCAGCGTCGCCACGGGGGCGTAGAAGCTCGCTGCGTTGCCGGGCAGCGAGGCGAAAAACGGGTCGTACAGCGTGTACGGTTTGATCGCCGAGTAGAAGTAGCCGGCCCCGAGCCGCAGCACCGGCACCCCGCCCGAGGCCACCGTGTCGACGAACCGGATCGCGTTGCTGAACGGGTCGTAGCGCGTCCGACCGGTCAGGTCGAAGTAGCTGCTCGGCGAGATGGTCGCCCGGGCGACGACGTCGGAGACCCGGCGGTTCAAGCCTGAGAGCGGAAAGAACGTATTGTCGCGGTGCTCGCGGTAGCTCTGCCCCACCAAGCCGTCGAACAGCGCGCTGCCCGACGTCCACATGCCATGCACCCCGACATTGGCGCGCAGTCCGCCCTCCTGCCGGTCGATCCCGGGGAAGCGGTTCAGGCTGAACAGGTTGGCGTCGGTGAACTCGAAGTCCAGGCTGTCCTCGTTGGGGACGGTGGAGTGGCTGCCGCGTCCAGTGTTCGGGCTGCCGATCAGCTGCACGATCGGCTCCATGATTTGCATGCCGAGCGGGCCGGCGTCGCGCTGCAACGGCCAGCGGAGCTCGGCTGCCAAGGTCGGCTGCACCAAGGTCGTCGAAGCGGCACCCGCGGGGCCGTAGGTCGGCTGCTGGTCCAGGCTCGTCGCGTTGTACACGGCGGCGTCGGTACGGAAGGTGATCTTGTACAACTCACCCAGCTGTCCGACGAACGGGCGCTGCCAGTTGGCGCTGATCGACGCCCGCTGCGTGTTGGTGCCTTTCTGGCGGAAGACGTTGAAGTCCTCGGTAGCGAAGTTGAGCCGGCCACCCAGCGCGTCGGGCTCGCCGAAGAAGCTGTACTGGTAGCGGGGCAGCACATACGGCAGAAAGCTCTGGTTGATGCTGGTGGTCAAGCCTTGGTAGGCCAGCACGTCGAGCTTCGAGTACGAGCCCACGCCAAAGCCCTCGAGAAAGGCGGAGCTGGACAGCACGTCGGTGAAATATTGCACCCTAAAATCGCGGAGGTAGTTGGTCGAGCTGGCCCGGTTGATGTCGAACCCGTAGCGCCAGGTCTCGTCGTAGTTGAAGGTGCCCTTGGCGAACAGGAAGGCCTGCGGCGAGCCTTCGTCGATCGCGGTGCCGGCGTCGACCCGCAAGGTGCCGTTATTGAACCGGCGCCGGTAGTCGACCGTCAGCTGCGGTCCCTGCCCCGTCGTGACGAAGGGCGTGATGGTGGCGTCCTGCTGATCGTCGATCGCCCAGAAATACGGCGTGCCCAGGAATGCGCCGATGTGGGTGCTGGTGCCGAACGTCGGCACCAGGAAGCCGCTGGCGCGCCGCACCGAGGGATCGGCATGGGAGAAATACGGGAAGTACGCGACGGGAACGCCGAACATGTCGAGCGTGGCATCCTGGTACTCGATGCGGTGGTTCTCGGAATCCTGGATGGCCGTGATCGCGCGCAACTGCCATAGCGGCGGCTTCGTCGGGTCGGTCTTGCAGATGTTGCACGTGGTGTAGACCGCGTGGGACAGCTCGCTGACCTTGCCCTCGACCCGGCGCGCGCCGTTGGCCGCCAGCTTGCCGTTTTCCGCCAGGATCGCGCGCATGCCGCTGAGCACGCCCTCCCGCATTCCCTGAGTCAGCTCGGCATAGTCGGCGAACAGCACCTGGCCGTCCGGCTCCATGAGCACGACGTTGCCGCTCGCGGCGGCGACCCCGGTGTTGCGGTCGAACGTCACCTTGTCGGCGCGCAGGACATGGTCGCCCTGCCAGGCTTCCACGTGGCCGCTCGCCGAGACGATGGCGTTGTCGCGGTCATACTGGACCTGGTCGGCGGTGAAGGTCACCGGCTGGTTGCGCGACAGCGGCTCCGCCGTGGCGCCTCGCACCGTCCCGACCTGGGCGGCAGCCGGGGTTATGGCGCATGCCGAGAGGGCCGCGCCCACCAGGACCGCACGCCATGTGAGATGCTTGGGCATCAGCCATCCTCGAGATGTAGCAGAAGGGAGATCGCGAGCAGCAACCCGGCCACCGCAGGCGCCCAGGCAGCTAGAACGGCGGGCAGCGAGCCGGCTTGCCCAAATTCCGCGACCACCTTCGAGATGACGAACAGCGCGAACCCGGCGGCCACCCCGCTGCCGATCATCTGGGCGATGCCGCCACGCCGGGAGGGACGCATGGAGAAACCCGCCGCAACCAGCGCCATCGTGCCGGTCAGCAATGGCAGCGCCAGCAGCTCCTGGAAGTGCAGCCGATGACGGATCGCCGAGAAGCCGCTCCGCTCCAGCAGCGCGATGAAATCGGGGAGCACCCACACCGACAGCGTATCCGGCGAGGCGAAGCTTTCCTGCACGCGGCCGACGGTGAGGTCGGTCGGAAGGCTGAGGCTGGCGGCTGGATCGGGAATGTGGTCGGGCGTCATCGTGCGCGCGCCTTCCAGCCTCCAGGCGCCGGGGACCAGCACCGCCTGCTTCGCCTCGATCCGTGACAGCAGCCGGTCGTTCGCGTCCAAGCGGAACACGCTGACATCCTCGGCCACCAACTGGCTTTTCTTCAGCGAGACCGACCGTCCATGCAGGATGGCAACCCCGTTCGCCGCCACGCTATGGTCGGATTGCCGCAGCCAGAGCTGGCCGCCGGACAGGGCCAGGGGACCCCCCGTGCTCCGGATGTAGGTGTTGTCCAGCATCTCCGCGCGCGCCAGCATGACAGAGGAGAGCGGACTGACGACCGCCGTGGCGACGGTGCCGAGCAGCAGGGCGCAGGCGACGGGCGCTGCCAGGAATTGCCACGCCGACACGCCGGCCGCGCGCGCCACCACGAGCTCCGACGACCGGGTCAATCGCCAGAAGGCCAGGATGCCGCCGAGCAGTACCGAAAACGGAAGGATCTGGATGGCGATATAGGGCATCCGCAAGCCCGCGATCTGCATCACCAGGCCGAAGGTCGCATCCGGCCGTGTGGCCGACCGGCGCAGCAGCTCGATGAAGTCGAACAGCGCCACCAGCCCGGCCAGCGCTGCCAGCATCCCCAGCACCGCGACGGTGAACTGCCGGGCGATGTATAGCGAGAGGGTGGCGGCGAAGTTCAAGCCGAGCGTATCCCCGCGAACGAGGTTTGCGAAACCGCCGCCCGCGCCGGCCCGCGGCTGCCGGGGAACAGCACCCAGCCGCAGGCGATGCCCGGCAAGACCGCCTCAAGCCAGATCAGCGGGATCAGCGCGGGCGTGCGCGCCGCCATGTTCGCCACCGCAAGCCCCAGCGCCAGCAGTCCGACCACGATCAGCACCGCCGCCAAGGGCCGCAGCACATTGCCATGCCGCCGAAACGCGCCGGTCAACACCGAAACCAATGCCACCAGGACGAAGCTGGTCGTGGTGAGCGGCGCGGCCAGTCGCCGGTTTGCCTCGACCAGGAATTTGCCGGCGTCGCGGGCATTGAGGGCGTTTGACTCCGGGTGCCACAGCTCGGTCATCGACATTTCGTTGACATCGCGGTAGCGCGTCTCTTCGCCCTTGCTGCCCTGCGTGAGGTCGATCGAATTCTGGGAGAACGTCAGCACGTTCAACCGCCCGGTCTGCTTGTCGATCTCCTCCCGGCTACCAGCCTCCAGCAATACCCTGGGACCTGCCGGTCCCTCGACCAAGCGTCCGTGTTCGGCCAGGATGGTGGCGCGGCTGTTCTTCTGCCGCTCGTCCTCGACCAGGATGCCGCGCAACGTGCCGTCGGGATCGCGGGAGCGGACATACACCGTGAGGTCGTCCGAGATCGCGGTGAACACCCCTTCCTGGAGCAGGAAGGCGGCGAGCCGGTTGCGGATTTCGAACTGGTATTCGCGGAACGAGGTGTAGCTGGCGGGGACGATCCAGACATTTAGGGCGAAGCAGGCCGCCATGGCCAGCGCGGTCAAGGCCAAGGCCGGGCGTGACAGCGCGAACGGCGACAGCCCCGCCGCGCGCATGACCGTGAGCTCCCGGTCGCCGGCCAGCCGCTGGTAGACGAACTGGACGACGACGAAGGTCGTGATCGGCAGGATGACGGCGACGAAATTGGGGATCAGCAGGCCGGTCAGCTCAATGAAGACGCGGAACGACAGCCCGCGATTGACCACGAGCTCGACGAAGCGGAGCGACTGGGTGAGCCAGATCAACGCCACGAGCGCGCTCGTCACGGCGATAAGCGCCACGAACAGTTGCCGCAGCATGTATCGGTCCAGGCGGGTGACGAGCGGGCCGCGCATTGAAATCGACGGAGTCCTTTCCAACGGATGACACCTTAGCCGCGCGCGTGCGCCGGTAAAACCCTACTCGACGATGGCCGAGTGGGACTGCCCCGACGCCGGCGAGAGGCCGCGTAGCGCGAATGCCAGGGCGCACGTCGCCGCCAGCAGCCCGATATTGCACGCCAGCGTGGCCGCCAGCGCCGCGTTGTAGGTCGCGCCATCGGTCGCCGTGCCCAGGCGCGAGAAGAACACCCCGCCGATGATCGTGACGCCCAGCGCGAACGCGACCTGCTGGATCATCGAGAACACGCCCGACGCCGACCCGGCGTCCTGCGGCGTGATCCCGCGGCTGCCGAGCACGAACGCCACCAAGGTCGGCAGCGCCAGGCCTTGCCCGGTCCCGTACATGGCCATCACCGGCGCCAGCAGCCGCCGATCGAGCGGCGCCGCGCCCGCCAGCAAAGCCATCAGCACGATTGCGGCCAAGCCGGCGGCCATCAGTCCCGTGCCGAGGCTGATGGCGGGGGTCCCGAGCCGCTTCGCCACCCGGGCCGAAACCATGGAGCCGAACACGAAGCCGACCCCGAACGCCGCGAACACCAGCCCGGTCGCGAGCGGGGAGAAGCCGAAGCCGTCCTGCAAATAGATCGTGATGCTCAGGAAGAAGGCCGCCAGCCCGCTGAAGAAGGTCATGGTCATGACCAGGCCCATCGCGAACATGCGGTCGCGAAACAGCCGTAGGTTGACCAGCGGCACCCGGCCGCGGGCCTGCAGCGCCCACTCGTACGAGATGAACCCGGCGAAGGCGGGAACGGCGCAGGCCAGCGCGGTCCACGCCCACACCGGCCAGCCCGCCTCGCGGCCCTCGACCAGGGGATACACCAGCAGCAGCAGCGCCACCGACCCGATCGCAATCCCGCCCGGGTCGAGCGAGGGGCGGCCGGCCGCGCGCGACTCCTTCAGCATCCGCGCGGCGGCCAGCAGCGCCAGCGCGCCGACGGGGACGTTGACCAGGAAGATCGGGCGCCAGCTCAGCCCGGCGACGTCGGCTTGCACCAGCGCGCCGCCGACCAGTTGGGCCGCGATGGAGGCGACGCCCAGGGTAGTGCCGAAATAGCCGATGGCCCGGCTGCGCTCATGGGCGGGGAAGGTGACCCGGATGATGGCGAGCACCTGCGGGTTCATGATGGCGGCCGTCAGTCCCTGCAGGATGCGGGCGCCAATCAGCTGCGTCGGCGTCGTGGCCAGGCCGCACAGGGCGGAGGCGAGGGTGAAGCCCGCCATGCCGGCGATGAACATCCGCTTGCGCCCGAACAGGTCGCCCAGCCGGCCGCCGGTGACGAGCAGGAGGGCGAAGGCGAGCCCGTATCCCGCCACCACGAACTGCAATTCAGCCGGGCGCGCGCCGAGGTTGGACTGCATGGCGGGCAAGGCCACGTTGACGACGAAGAAGTCGAATGCCGGGAGGAACGTGCCCGTGAGCAGCACCACCAGCGCGAGCCAGCGCTTCGGGTCGGCGTCGGCGATGGTTGCTGGGGCGGCGGTCGCTGACATTGGTCGATCCGGGTTGCTGCAGCGGACAATGGGGCGAGCGGCGGGATCAGAGCAGGGGCAAAGGCGAGTATCAGCGATGCGACGGCGGCTCAGGGGCGATTCACGGCAGCACCTTGCCCGGGTTCATCAGCCCCGCCGGGTCCAGCGCGCGCTTGATCCGTCGCATGGCGTCCAGCTCCGCCCCGCCGCGCCAGTCCTCCATCATGTACGGCTTCAGCCGCCCGACGCCGTGCTCGGCCGAGAAGCTGCCGTCGAGGTCGCGGACGATTGCCCCCACCGTGGCCATGATGGCGTGGCCCTGCGCCAGGAACGCCGCCGGGTCCATGGCGACCGGCTGCTCGAAATTCAGGTGGATGTTGCCGTCGCCCATGTGGCCGAACCCCACCATGCGGATGCCCGGCATCAGCGCAGTGCACGCCGCTTCGGCCCGGCGCAGCAACTCCGGCACGCGCGAGACGGGCACCGAGACGTCGTTCTTGACCGACGCGCCCTCCCGCTTCTGCGCCTCCGCGTGCTCCTCGCGCAGCCGCCACAGTGCCAGGCGCTGCGCCTCGCTCTCGGCCAGCGCCGCGTCGGTCACGAGGTCGTCCTGCATCGCCTCGGCCAATACGGTCTCCATCCCCTCCCGCAAGCCGCCGCCGGGGCGGGGCGTGGCAAGCTCCACCAGGGCGTAGTGCGGCGCCGCGCCAATCGGCAGGGTCGCCCCCGGGATGTGCCGGACCACCAGTTCCATGCCTCCCGCGCCCATGTACTCGAACGCCTGCACCGCAGCCGGGTCGTGTAGCTGGAAGCGGGTGAACAGCGCCAGCGCCGCCTCGGGCGAGGGTAGGGCGCACAGGGCCACCACGACCTCGCGCGGGCGAGGCGCCAGCTTCAGCACGGCGGCGGCGATGATGCCCAGCGTGCCCTCGCTGCCGACGAATAGCTGGCGCAGGCAGTACCCGGTGTTGTCCTTGCGCAGCCGCCGCAGCCCGGACCAGACCTGCCCGTCCGGCAGCACGACCTCCAGCCCCAGCACCAGGTCGCGCGCGTTGCCGTAGCGGACGGTGTTGTTGCCCCCGGCGTTGGTGGCCAGGATGCCGCCGATCTGGGCGGTGCCCTCCGACGAGATCGACAGCGGCAGCAGGCACCCGGCGGCGGCGGCGGCGTCCTGGGCGGCCTTCAGGGTCACGCCCGCCTCGACGATCATCGTCATGTCGACGGCGTCGACGGCGCGAACCTCCCGCATGCGGGCCAGGCTGATGACGACCTGGCTGCCGTCCTCGGCCGGGACCGCGCCGCCGACCATGCTGGTGTTGCCCCCCTGCGGGACCATGGCCACGCCCCGAGCCGCGCAGGCCCGGACCGCGTCGGCGAGTTCGGCGGTCGTCGCGGGCCGCAGCACGGCCGGGGTGCGGCCCTGGAACAGCCGACGCCAATCCTCGCAGTAGGGCGCGGTGTCGGCGGGGTCGCGCAGCAGGCCGCGGTCGCCCAGGATGGCGTGCAGTTCGTCGAGCAGCGCCGCGGTGTCCGGCATGGCGATCCTCCTGTATTCCCTCGCAGCAGGTTGCGGGATCGGTGAAACTGTCAACGGGACCGGGAGGTATTGCCGCCATGCCGCGCCGACCGCTGTTCGCCTCGCGCCGCCTCGCGCCGCTGCTCGCGACCCAGGCCTTGGGCGCCCTGAACGATAATCTGTTCAAGAACGCGCTGGTCGTCATGGTGCTGTTCCAGGCCGCGACGGCCGGCCCGGCGCTGGTGGCTGTGGCCGGCGGGGTGTTCATCCTCCCCTACGTGCTGCTGTCGGCGACGGCCGGGCAACTGGCGGACCGGTTCGAGAAGGCCGCCACGATCCGCTGGGTGAAGCTGGCGGAACTCGTGCTGATGGGTTTCGCCGCGGCCGGGTTCCTGCTGCCGAGCTTCAACCTCCTGTTCGCCGTGCTGTTCGGACTCGGCGTGCAGGCGACGTTCTTCGGACCGTTGAAATATGGCATCCTGCCCAGCCATCTCGCCGGCGACGAACTGGTGGCGGGCAACGGCCTGGTCGAGGCGGGGACGTTCCTCGGCATCCTCGCCGGCACGATCGCGGGCGGGGCGCTGTTCCTGCTGCCGCACGGCCCGGCGGTGGTGTCGGCGGCGGGGTTGTTGGTCGCCGCCGCCGGGCTGGCCAGCGCGTTCGCCATCCCGCCCGCGCCGAGCCAGGCGCCGGGGCTGCGGATTGGCTGGAACCTGCCGCGCGAGACCGGGGCGCTGCTCGCCGCCGCCCGCGGCAACCGTCCGGTCTGGCTGTGCATCCTCGGGCTGAGCTGGTTCTGGACGATCGGCGCCACCATCCTGGCCGAACTGCCGATCTTGACGCGCGACCACCTCCACGCGGACGGCCACGTCGTGACCCTTCTGCTCGCAGCCTTCTCGATCGGCGTGGGCGCTGGGTCGCTGCTGTGCCCCCGGCTGCTGCGGGGCGAGGCCGCCGCCTGGCCAGTGCCCTTCGCCGCAGTCGGCATCTCGTTGTTCCTATGGGATTTCTCTACCGCGGTCACGGCCGGCGAGATGACCGATGTCGCGGCCATCCTGCACAGTGAAGCGGGGTGGCGAATGCTGGCCGACCTCCTGCTCCTGGCGGCATGCGGGGGCGTCTACTCCGTGCCCCTCTACGCCATCGTCCAGGCGAAATCCGTGCCGAGCCACCGCGCCCGCATGGTGGCCGCCAACAACGTTGTCAACGCCGTCACCATGGCCGCCGCCGCCGGACTGACGGCCGCCCTGGCGGTCGCGGGAGTGACGCCGGCCAGCGTCCTGCTCGGCGCCGCAGCCCTGAACCTTGCCGTAGCAGCCTGGATCGTGCGCCTATTGCCGGACCAGGCGGTGCGTGGGCTGCTCCGCCGGCTGCACCTTCGCGCGTAAGCCCCTCAAGTTCGAGCATTGTCATGGCATTGACCGCAGAAATTCCGACCACGCCCGAGAGGGAGCGCGAGTGCCACGGCTGCGGCCTGTTCCAGACCGTGCCGGCGCTCGTGCCCGACGCATCCGCTGACTGCGAGCGATGTGGAACGATGCTGCGCCGCGGCAGGGCGGCCCCGCTCACCCGTCCATTGGCCTACTCCCTGGCAGCGTTGTCGCTGTTTCTCGTCGCTGCGACCTTGCCCTTCATGACCGTCAGCGCGGCCGGACGCCAAAGCATGAACACCCTGCTGACCGGCCCGGAGCAATTGGAGTTTGCCGGCTACCCGCCGCTCGCCCTGGTCGTGCTGGCATTCAGCGTGATCGTGCCGCTGATCAAGATCGCGATCATGCTGATCGTCCTGCTCGGCCTCCGCACCGCCGAACCGCCGCGCTGGCTGTCGCAGCTCTGGGGATGGCTGGAAACGTTGTCCCCCTGGGCGATGGTCGAAGTGTTCCTGCTGGGCGTGTTCGTCGCCTACACGCGACTGACCGAGATCGCCCATGTCGACGTCGGCCCGGCGCTCTACGCCCTCGCCGCCTGCATGCTGGCGATGGTGGCCGCGGACAACTCGCTCGACCGCGAGGCGGTTTGGGAAGCGCTGGAAGCCCGCGGCCTGGTCGCGTCGCACACGCCGCCGACTGGTCGTATGCGTATCGGCTGCGACACGTGCCGCCTCGTCAGCCGGTCCGAGGAGGGCCAAGCCTGCCCGCGCTGCGGCAGCGTGCTGCGTCACCGCAAGCGCGACAGCCTCTCGCGAACCGGGGCGCTGATGCTGGCGGCGACGATCTTCTACGTTCCGGCCAACCTCTATCCGATCCTGAACCTGACGCGGCTTGGTCAAGGCGGGCCGAGCACGATCCTGGGCGGCGTCGTGGAATTGGTGCAGGAGCAGATGTTCCCGCTGGCGCTGCTCGTACTCTTCGCCAGCGTGATCGTGCCCGTGCTGAAGCTGGCCAGCCTGACCTGGATGGCCGTGCAGACCCGGCGTCGGTCCGGAACCCATTTGCGCGCGCGCACCTGCCTATACCGGGCGGTGGATTTCATCGGGCGCTGGTCGATGATCGACGTGTTCATGATCTCGATCCTGACCGCCCTGGTGCGGCTCGGGTTCCTGGCGCAAGTCACCCCGCAGGTCGGCGCGGTCGCCTTCGCCGCCGTGGTCATCATCACGATGTTCGCGGCCGCCGCCTTCGACCCGCGGCTGATGTGGGACGCGGCGGAGGCGGCGGACGCCGAGGTCGCGGATGAGGCGGCGGTCGCGGCGTAGCCTTCAGACCGCCATGCCCGCGCACCAGCCGCTCGCCCAGGCCCATTGGAAGTTGTAGCCGCCCAGCCAGCCGGTGACGTCGACAGCCTCGCCGATCGCGAACAGGCCGGGCACGGACGCTGCCGCCATCGTCTTGGACGACAGCGCGGCCGTGTCGATCCCGCCGAGCGTGACCTCCGCCTTGGCGTAGCCCTCGGTGCCGGACGGCACGACGCGCCAGGATTTGAGCAGGGCCGCAGCGCCGGCCAGCGCGCGGTCGGTGAGCGTCGCCATGGGTCCGGTCGGCAGGCGCGATTGGGTCAAGGCATGGGCCAGACGCTGCGGCAGCCACTCGCCCAGCACGGTGCGGAACTCGGCGTTGGGCCGCAGCGCCTTGCGGGCGAGCAGCAGCGCCGCGGCGTCCTGGCCCGGCAGCAGGTCGAGCGTCAGCGCCTCGCCCTCGCGCCAAGCGGACGACGCCTGCAGCACGGCGGGGCCCGACACTCCGCGATGGGTGAACAGCATCGCCTCGTCGAATGCCAGCCGGCCGCAGCGTGCCGTGACCGGCAGCGCGACCCCGGCGAGCGGCTGCATGAGCGCCAGGTCGTCGCCGGCCGTGGTCAGCGGAACCAGCGCCGGGCGGATGGGCGTGAGCGGCAACCCAAACCGCCTTGCCGCATCATGCGCGAACCCGGTGGCGCCCATTTTGGGGATGGACAAGCCGCCCGTGGCCAGCACCAGGGTCGGCGCGTCGAACGAGCCGTGATCGGTGGCGACCGTGAACCGGTCCGTGCGGTCCAGCGCGGTCACCCGATGCGACAGCCGGAGGTCCACCCCGGCGGCGGCGCACTCGTCCAGCAGCATCCCCACGATCGCGCGGGCCGAGCCGTCGCAGAACAGTTGGCCGAGGGCTTTCTCGTGAAAGGGAATGCCGTGTTTCTGCACCAGGGCGATGAAGTCGGCGGCGGTGTAGCGGGCCAGGGCGGACTTGCAGAAATGCGGGTTGGCCGAGAAGAACCGCTCCGGCGCGGTCTGCTCGTTGGTGAAATTGCAGCGCCCGCCGCCGGAAATCAGGATTTTCTTGCCCGCCGCTTCCGCGTGGTCCAGCAGCAGCACCCGCCGCCCACGCTGCCCGGCGGTCATGGCGCAGAGCAGTCCGGCGGCGCCGGCGCCGATGACGATGGTGTCGAAGACATGCATTCGAGAGGCCTCTTGCCGTGCCGCAGCCATTTATACCAGCAAGCCTTTGATGTGGCCGCCGAAGGCATGATGCCTTCGGAAACCCAAATGCGGGTCCAGGGCAGAGCCAGGGCCTTTCACCTTGCCTTGGACGATCATCACGTAGGACCGAAGTAGCTGCACCCATCGCCCGTGCTGTCGCGGCACACCGTCACGCGCGATAACCCAGGACAGACCGGAGCCAGGCTGCGCCAAATCCAGGTCGTCAGATTCTCGATCGTCGCTGGGCCGAGCCCCGGCACGTCGTCCAGAAAACGGTGGTCGAGCGCATCGCGCGCGGTGGCCAGGGCCTGCTCGAACAGCCCGAGGTCCAACACCATGCCGGTTACCGGGTCGGGCGTGCCGCGGACCACGATCTTCGCGCGGTAGGAGTGCCCGTGGATACGGCGGCTCGGGTCGGCATCGACCGCGCGCCCACGCAGCGTGTGGGCTGCCTCGAAGCGGAATTGCTTGCTCAGCTCGTGCATCAGGGGATGCCGATCATCTTGTGCGTCTGCACGCTCAGCCGCCAAGCCGGGTGGGCGAGACAATAGGCGACGGCCGCGGCGGTGTTGGCCGTCCGGTCGGGTCCGTCCAGCGGCTGCAGCCAGCGGTGCCGGAACGGAAGGTCCGCGAGGTCGGCCGGGTCCAGCCCGGCCTGTGGAAACACCAGCTTAAGCTCGTCGCCCTCGCGCAGGCGAAGCGGCGCGCGCGCCTTCGGGCTCACGCAGGTCCAGTCGAGGCCCGCCGGCACGTCGAGCGTCCCATTCGTCTCCACGGCCGTCGTGAAGCCGCGTGCGCGCACCGCGGCGAGCAGCGCCGGGTCGAGCTGGAGCAGCGGCTCTCCGCCGGTGAACACCACGAAGCGGCTCGCCCGGTCGGCCGATCGCCACGCCGCCGCGATGGCGGTGGCCAAGGCGTCGGCGTCGGCGAAGCGTCCCCCGCCAGGACCGTCCACCCCGACGAACTCCGTGTCGCAGAAACGGCAGGTCGCGGCGGCGCGATCCTGCTCACGCCCGGACCAGAGATTGCAGCCGGCAAAGCGGCAGAACACGGCGGCCCGACCGGCTTGGGCGCCTTCCCCCTGCAGCGTCAGAAATATTTCCTTAACCGCGTAGGCCACCCTCAACGGTCCTTTCTATAACGTATCATCTCCATCATCGCGGCGCCGCCGCACGCTGCAGCCGGTCGTTGATCGCGGCGCCCAGCCCCTCCATCGGCACCGGCATCGCGGCGATGCGCGCGAGGCCCAGCCGGGCGCCCTCGGCGTCGAGCCAGCGGAGGCCGGCGAACAGGCGGGCGGCTGCTTCGACGGGGTCGCGGGCGCGGCTGAGCTCGAACGCCACGCCTGCGCCGGGCAGCGGCGTGCCGAACGCGAGCAGCGCCTCCTCCGGCCCCGTCTCGACGGCGTCCAGGCGCACCGGCAGGGCGGGGGCGTAGTGCGATACCATCAGCCCAGGGGAGCGCAGCGTACGGGCGCTCTCGGCGGTGGCGGGCGCGATGCCGCGGCCGACCGGGCCGACCAGGGTGACGATTTGGTCCTCCGAAATGCCGCCGGGCCGGAGCAGGAAGGGGCGGTCTCCGGTCAGGTCCAGCACCGTCGACTCGACGCCGACCTTGCACGGGCCGCCGTCGATCACCGCGGCGATGCGCCCGGCCAGCCCCGCCAGGACGTGATCGGCGGTGGTGGGCGAGACCTGGCCGGACCGGTTCGCAGAGGGTGCCGCGACCGGGCGTCCGACGGCGCGTAGCAGGGCCAGCGCGTCCGGGTGGCGCGGCACGCGGACCGCCAGCGTGTCCAGGCCGGCGCCGGCCTGCAGCGCCACCGGGCACGTGACCCGGCGCGGCAGCACCAAGGTCAGCGGGCCGGGCCAGAACGCGGCGGCCAGGACGCGGGCAGCCTCGGTGGCGTCCACGTGCGCGAACGCGTCGGCGGCGGCCGGGTAGTGGCAGATCAGCGGATTGAAGTGCGGCCGGCCCTTGGCGTCGAAAATCGCCGCGACCGCGTGGTTGTCGGTGGCGTCGGCGCCCAGGCCGTACACCGTCTCGGTCGCGAAGGCGACCAGCTTGCCGTCGAGCAGGAGCGCCGCCGCCTGGGCTATATCGGTGCTACGAAGACGTGCGGTCATCGTCCCGCCTTGGTCATCGTCCCGTGCAGATGAACGGCGGGTTCTCCCATCCCGGCTTGCCGTAGCGCAGCCGCGCGCCGTCCATGTCGCGGCACTGCCCGCCCGCCGCCTCCAGCACCGCTTGCGGCGCCGCGGTGTCCCACTCCATCGTGCGCCCGAAGCGGGGATACAGGTCCGCCGCCCCCTCCGCCACGCGGCAGAACTTCAGCGCCGAGCCGATATTGCCGACCGACGCGACGGTGCGCCCCTGCAGGAAGGCGTCCAGCCGCTTGTCCGACGCGTAGTGCCGCGACGCGAGGACGGCGAGGCCCTCGGGGGGCGGCGTTCGCACCGAGATGGCGCGTTCGCCGGCGCCGGTGCGCTTCCACGCGCCGCGGCCGACGACGCCGCCGAACAGCTCGCCGTACGCGGGCACGCCGACGACGCCGAGCACGCAGACATCGCCGCGTACCAGGCCGATATTGACGGTGAACTCGTCGCGGCCCGCCGCGAACTCCCGCGTGCCGTCCAGCGGATCGACCAGCCAGAATACGTCGCCGGGGGCGTGGTCCAGCCCGGCCGCGAACTCCTCCTCCGCGATCACCGGGATGCCCGGCGCGGTGGCGCGCAGGCCGCGGACGATCAGCGCCTCCGCCTGGTGGTCCGCTTCGGTGACTGGCGATTGGTCGTGCTTGCTCAGCGTCTCGAATCCGCGGGCGCGGACGGCGAGAATGATGGCCCCGGCCTGGCGGGCGAGGTCGGCAGCGAGGGAGAGCAGGGCGGCGTCGTCCATCCAAGCAGTCTTAGCCGGGCGGCGGGTCCTGGCAAAGCGGGGATGCGCTGCTACAGTGCCGCATCATCTTGAGGACGGGAGCCACCATGCTCGATATCGCCTTCGCCAAGCCTGCCCTGCCGAAATCCGGCGCCCTCGCGCTTCTGGTGGCGGAGGAAGCGGCGCCGGCCGGGCTGCGGGCAGCGGCAGACGCGGCGACGGGCGGAGCGTTGGCCCGGGCGTTGGCGGCGTCGAAGTTCACCGGCAAGGCCGGGCAGAGCTGCACCGTGCTGGCGCCGGGCGGCGGCTTGACCCGGATCGTCGCGGTGGGTCTGGGCAAGCTCGCCGACTTGACGGCGCACGGCATGGAGGAGGCAGGGGGCACCTTGGCCGCCGCGCTCGCTGCTGAGCCCGAGGCGGCGCTCGCGGCGGACGGCTTCGAGGCGGCGCGCGCCGCCTCCGCCGCGATGGGCGCCGTGCTGCGCAGCTACCGCTTCGACCGCTACCGAACCAAGGAGAAGCCGGAGGACAAGCCGAAGCTCCAGCGCTTGACGATCCTGGCCGACGACGTGCCGGGCGCGCGGGACGCGTGGGAGAAGCTGCGTCCGGTGGCGCACGGCGTGTTCCTGTCGCGCGACCTTGTCAGCGAGCCGCCGAACGTGCTGTTCCCCGCCGAAATGGCCGACCGCTGCCGCGCGCTGGAGGACCTCGGCGTGGAGGTGGAGGTGTTCGGCCCCAAGGAGATGACCAAGCTTGGCTTCGGCATGCTGATGGGCGTGGCGCTCGGCAGCGACACGGAGCCGCGGATGGTGGTGATGCGCTGGAACGGCGCATCCGGCCACGCCAAATCGGGCAAGAAGGGTCGCAAATCCGACGCGCCCGCCACCCAGCCGCTCGCCTTCATCGGCAAGGGCGTCACCTTCGACACCGGCGGCATCAGCATCAAGCCGGCCGGCGGGATGGAGGACATGAAGTGGGACATGGCCGGCGCCGGCGCGGTGGTCGGCCTGATGG
>JAABUX010002027.1_pt1 | contig 29354 bp, 25 predicted proteins | sample 5561851 | NCBI WGS metagenome assembly JAABUX01 (sample SAMN10711883, study PRJNA513361) | rock metagenome | isolation source: Antarctica rocks | place: Antarctica: Victoria Land, Richard Nunatak red sandstone | collected 2016-01-03 | reverse complement strand
CGCCGCCGCCCAACGCCTTGCCATCGGCGACGCCCGCTACGCCGCACTCGGCATCGCCGCCTCCGACGCGTGGAAGAAGTGGAGCCCCGCCCATTTCGCCGAACTCGCGACGCATCTGCTCGCGGGGTGGCCGACGCTGATCCTGCTCGGCGGCCCGGCCGAGCACGCCGACGCCGACGCCATCCTCGCGCAACTCGCCCCCGAGGCGCGGGCGCGGGTCGTTCCGGTCCTCGGCTGGGACCTGCGCCTGGTCGCGGCACTGCTCGTGCAAGCGGGGTTCTACGTCGGCAACGACACCGCCGTGCTCAACATCGCCGCCGCAGTCGGCACGTCGAGCTACGGCCTCTTCGGCGGCACCCCGGTGCTGCGCCACAGCCCGCACATCCACCCGATCGTCCCGCCCGGCGGCCCGGACGAGGCGACCGGCATGGCCGCGATCAGCGTGGCCGCGGTGATCGCGGCACTGGCCCACGCCCCCCTCGCCTCGGCGGCGCGCGCCTGACCGAGCCGGCCCTCGCGACCCGGCGCGACGTCGAGAGCCTGACGGCGAGGCGCGACGTCGAGAGCCTGACGGCTCTGCGCGGCGTGGCGGCCTGGCTCGTCGTGCTGACCCATTGTCTGCGGCTGGCGGAGTCGCTCGGGATCGCGGCGCCGGGCTGGTGGCGCTGGCTCGATCTCGGCACCTTCGCGGTCTACGTCTTCTTCTGCCTGAGCGGCTTCACGCTCGCTCTTGCGCATGGCGGCGACCGGTGGGACGTGCGGGGCTGGGCGCGGTTCCTGACCCGGCGGCTGTGGCGGATCTACCCGAGCTTCCTGGCCAGCTTCCTCGTCTGCCTCGCCCTCGTCGCGTTGCTGCAGCCGGAGCTCCCGCCGGGCACCTGGATCGGCGACGGCAACCGGCTCCCGGACCTGGCGGCCGGGCTGGCGCAGCTGAGCCTGACGGCCAATGTCGTGGGCGTCGATGCGTACGTGAACAACGTGTTCTGGTCGTTGCCGATCGAGTTCCAGTTCTACCTGCTGTTCCCGCCCCTGCTCATGTTGCTGCGGCGCTCGGCATGGGCGATGGCGGCGGCCGTGGCGGGGCTGGCGATCGCGGGCCGGGGTTGGCACTGGCCGGGGCAGACCGCCGATCTGGCCTGGATCTTCGCCGCCGGCATGCTGGCCGGGCGGCGTTTCGCGGTTCGTGGGCGCGAGGCGGGCCGCTTGGTCCCCTGCTTGGTCATCGCCGCGGCGCTCGCTCCCGCGACCTTGATCTCCAACCTGCCACACGCGGCGATGCGCGGCCTGCCCGGCCCCCTCAGCCTCTATCTCGGGGCGTGCGCGATCGCGATCGTGGTCGCCACCGCCCAACTCCGGTGGCCCTGGCGCGCGCTGATCGGCCAGGGCGAGATCTCGTATTCGATCTACCTGTTCCACACGCCGGCAATCCTGCTGACGTTCTGGCTCGCCCATTATCTCGCTTGGACGTCCGCGCTCGCGATCGATGCGATCGTCGTGCCCGTCACCTGGGTGTCGGCCATGGTGATCCATCGCTTGGTGGAACGGCCGGGCATCGCATTCGGCCGACGCCTGGCGTCTCGGATTTGATCCTCGTGTCGCTTGGTCCCACGCGACTGCCTATATCTTGTGCAACTGCGCCGGATCCCCCATCTACCGGCCACGATGCAAAGCAACAATCCGAACGATCCGATCGGCTGGCACGGGACGACAATCCTGTGCGTCCGCAAATCCGGCCGCGTGACGATGGCCGGCGACGGCCAGGTCACGCTCGGCCAAACCGTCATCAAGGGCAACGCCCGCAAGGTGCGCCGGATCGGCGCCGGAGGGGCCGTCCTGGCCGGGTTCGCCGGCGCGACCGCCGACGCATTCACCCTGCTCGAGCGGCTCGAAGTCAAGCTCGAGCGCTTCCCCAACCAGCTCGAGCGCGCCTGCGTCGAGCTCGCCAAGGACTGGCGCACCGACCGCTATCTGCGCCGGCTCGAGGCGATGATGGCGGTCGCCGACCAGCAGCACAGTTACACGCTGACCGGCAACGGCGACGTGCTCGAGCCCGAGGATGGCGTCATCGCGATCGGCTCGGGCGGCAACTACGCGCTGGCCGCCGCGCGCGCGCTGATGACCGTCGACGGCCTCGAATCCGACGAGATCGCCCGCCGCGCGATGCGCATCGCCGGCGATATCTGCGTCTACACCAATCATTCCGTGATCGTGGAAACCCTGTGATGGACGTGAAAACCTACTCGCCGCGCGAGATCGTGGGCGAACTCGACCGCTTCATCGTGGGCCAGGGCGACGCCAAGCGCGCGGTCGCGATCGCGCTGCGCAACCGTTGGCGCCGGCAGCAGCTGCCCGAGGGCATGCGCGAAGAAGTGGTGCCCAAGAACATCCTGATGATCGGGCCCACCGGCTGCGGCAAGACCGAGATCGCGCGCCGCCTTGCCAAGCTCGCCCAGGCCCCGTTCATCAAGGTCGAGGCGACCAAGTTCACCGAGGTCGGCTATGTCGGCCGCGACGTCGACAGCATCGTGCGCGACTTGGTCGAGGCCAGCATCACCATGCTGCGCGACGCCAGCCGCAAGGGCGTCCAGGCGAAGGCGGAACTCGCCGCCGAGGATCGGCTGATTACCGCGTTGGTGGGGGAGGGGGCCTCGGCCGAGACCCGCACCAAGTTCCGCCGCATGCTTCGCGCCGAGGAGCTCGAGGACAAGGAGGTCGAGGTCGCCGTCACCGACGCGTCCCCGGTCGCGCTGGGCGCGATGGACATGCCCGGGATGCCGCCGGGCCAGATGGCCCACCTGGGCGAGATGATGAAGGGCATGTTCGGCGGTCGCCAACAGAAGCGCCGCATGACGGTCGCGGCCGCCCGGATCGCGCTGACCCGCGAAGAGGGCGACAAGCTGCTCGACACCGACGCGCTGACCAAGGACGCGGTCGATCACGCCGAGCAGAACGGCATCGTCTTCCTCGACGAGATCGACAAGGTCTGCGCCCGCTCGACCGAGGGGTTTCGCGGCGGCGACGTCTCCCGCGAGGGCGTCCAGCGAGACCTGCTGCCGCTGATCGAGGGCACCACCGTCAGCACCAAATACGGCCCGGTGAAGACTGACCACATCCTCTTCATCGCCTCGGGCGCGTTCCACCTCGCCAAACCGTCCGACCTGCTGCCCGAATTGCAGGGCCGGCTGCCGATCCGGGTCGAGCTGGCGCCGCTGTCGCGCGACGACCTACGCCGGATCCTGACCGAGCCGGAGCACAGCCTGCTCAAGCAATACACCGCGCTGATGGGCACCGAGGGGGTGACGCTGTCGTTCACCGAAGACGCGGTCGATGCGCTGGCGGATCTGGCGGCCGACATCAACGACCGGGTCGAGAACATCGGCGCGCGCCGGTTGGCGACCGTGATGGAGCGGTTGCTGGAAGAAATCAGCTATGCCGCAACAGATCGACGTGGTGATGACATCCGTGTCGATGCCGGTTATGTGAGCGATCGGGTAGCGCCACTGGCGGCAAAAGGTGATCTCTCCAGGTTCATCCTATAGCCGGCGCGTGCGTCTCCTGGCATACCGAGTTCGTTATTGATTCTGCAAAAAGGAGAGGCCTTATGCGTTTGAAAATCGCCAGTGTTCTACTGTTGGCCGGCACGGTCGTCGGCTGCGCGAGCAACCCGCCGCCGCCGCCGCCGCCCGCTCCGGAGCCGATGCCCGCCCCGGCCCCGATGTCGCCGGCCGTCTCCGCTCCGATGAGCGGCGCGTATCGCGGCACCGCCGAGCTCGCCGGTTCCGGCCGCGCCTGCCACGCTCCGCGCGGCACGCAGACCGCCCGCGTCCGCAACAACACGGTCATGCTCGCCGGCATGCGCGGCCAGATCGGCCCGGACGGCAGCGTCACCGGCCGCGGCATCTCCGGCACCGTCAACGGCGGCACCGCCGACCTGACCGTCATGCGCGGCCGCTGCTCCTACCACTACACGCTGAGCAGCTCGTCGACCTCGATGGGCGGCGGCATGGGCAACAGCATGGGCAGCAGCATGTCGGCCCCGGGCGACACGGGCAGCGCGCAAGAGCCGCAGCCCATGAACGCCCTCCCGCGCTAACACTACTCGCCGCGAACGAGCCCCGCTGTCCTTTGGGCAGCGGGGCTTTTTCTTGCCTTGACCTAGCCGCACGGCGCCAGCACATCCGCCCGATGCAAGATCCGTTCGTCCATCCTACCGAGCCCAGCGTGGACGAGGCGATCGCCGAGGTGAAGGCCGATCTCGACGTGTTCGACGACTGGATGGAGCGGTACGGCTTCATCATCGACCTCGGCCGCAAGCTGCCCCCGTTCCCCGCCGCGTGGCAGGATGACGAGCATCGCGTGCCCGGCTGCCAGAGCAAGGTCTGGATGGAGGCCGAGACGCGCGACGGCCGCTTGTATCTGGCCGGCGGGTCGGACGCGGCGATCGTGGCTGGGCTGGTGGCGCTGTTGCTGCGGGTTTATTCCGGCCGCAAACCGGACGAAATCCTCGGCACCCCGCCCGAGTTCCTCAAGGAGACCGGGCTGCTCGCCAATCTCTCCAGCAATCGCGGCAGCGGCATCGCCTCCATGGCGGCCCGCATCCGCGACGCCGCGCAGGCGCTTGCAGCCGCCGGGTGATCGGCGACTCCGGGTGATCGGCGACTCCGGGTGATCGGCGAAACGGGGTGATCGGCGACTCGGGGCGGGTCGGGGCGTTCCTGGCCGCAGTGTTCGCCGCCGCCGCGATCTTGTCGGCCTATCTGCCGCTTTGGCTTGCCGATCACGGCGTGGCATCGGCGCAGATCGGCCTCGTGCTCGGCGTGGCGTCGCTGCTGCGCGTCGTGTTCGTGCCGGCTTGCGGTTGGGCGACGGATCGGCTCGGGCGGCATCGCGCCGCACTCGGCCTGGCCTCCGCGCTGGCCGCGCTCTGCCTGGCCGGGCTGCCCGCGGCGCACGGGGCAATCGGCATCGCCGCCCTCGTCGTGCTCGGCGGCATCGCCGCGTCCGCCCTGCCGGCGATCACCGACGCGCTCACCATCGCGCTGGCCGCCGCCGGGCGGCTGGAATACGGGCCCACGCGGGCCTGGGGCTCGGTCGCCTACATGCTCGCGACCGCCGGCGCCGGCTTCCTGCTCGGCCGTTTCGGCTCCGCCTTGGTGCCCTGGCTGCTCGGCGGCGGCTACGGCGCGGCCGCGCTGCTCGCCATCCTGCTCCCGTCCGGCCCGGCGGCGCCCTACGCGCTCGCCCCGGCGGCGCCCTACGCGCTCGCCCCGGCGGCGCCTTGCGCGCTCGCCCCGGCGGGCGCCTTGCGCGCTCGCCCCGGCGGCGCCCGCGCGGCTCGGCCCCGACTTCCGCCGCGCCCTGCTCGCCACGATGCTGATCCAGGGCTCGCACGCCGCCTACTACGCCTTCGCCAGCCTGCATTGGCGCCAGGCCGGCATTGCGGACGGGACCATCGGCCTGCTGATCGGCGAGGGCATCATCGCCGAGATCGGGCTGTTCCTGTGGGGGCGGGGCCTGGTCGAGCGGCTCGGCCCGTCGCGCCTGACCGCGCTGGCGGCCTGCGCCTGCCTGCTGCGCTGGAGCGTGCTGGCAGCGACGGTCTCGGTGCCGATCCTGGCGGCGGTGCAACTGCTGCATGCCGCGACCTTCGCCTGCCAACATCTGTCCACCATGATTGTCCTGCGCGCCATTCCCCCGTCACGCGCGGCATTTTCGCAGACCGCGATGGCCGCGATCGGCTTTTCGGCGCCGACCGGCGTCCTGACCTGGCTCTCCGGCCAGCTCTACGGCGCGCTCGGCGGCCTAGTGTTCCTGCTCATGGCTGCGATCGGAGGGGCGGCGCTGCTGGTGGCGCCGTCGCTGCCGGGTGGAGCGCGCCATCGATCAGCGTGATCTGCCGCGCGATCCGCGCCAGTGCCCCGTTTGGCGCGTCGGCCGGCGGATCGTCGGGCAGCTTCGTGCCGTCGGCTAGCGCCGCGAACCCGCGCGCGATCCACTCCCGCCACGCGCGCAGATCCGCCGCCGCCGCCAGTCCCGGCGCGTTCTGCAACGCCGCCAGCCGCCCCGCGACCCGCCGCAGCGCCGCATCGGCCAGCATCGCCGCCTGCACCTCGCGCCGCCCGTTCTGCCCCGGCTCCTGCAGCGCGCGCGAGAGCGTCGTCTCGAGATTGTTGCTCGCCAGCCCCGACGCCCGCCGCGCCGCATCGACCGCGGCCGCCGCCCCGTCGCCCAGCAGCGCCGCGAATTCGCTGTCGGCATAGGCCGCATGGGCGCCGATCGCGGCCAGCAGATCGCCCCGCACCCGCGCCGGCTCCCAACTCGGCCACAGCAGCAGCCCGCCCACGACCGCCATCGCGCCGCCCGCGACGGTATACAGCGCGCGGAACAGCGCGATGGTGAACTCGCTCGTCCCCGGCTGCCCCAACTCCGACAGCAGCACCACCAGCGGCGTCAGCCCGGCCATGAACAGCCCGAAACTGACCCGGCGCACCGCGAACGCGAACACCGCCAAAGGAAACAGCAACGCCGCCGTGGCCACCGGGCCATGGACGAATTCAGCCAGCACCGCCGCGATCACGCCGCCCAGCACCGTGCCCAGCCCTCGCTCCAGCGCCCGCTGCCAGGTCAGCGCGAAGAACGGCTGCAGCGTCAGGATCAGCGTGATCGTCAGCCAATGCGCATACACCGCGCCGCTCGGCAGCGTGATCAGCAGCGCCGGCAGCGAAATCACGCTGGTCCGCACGGCATGGCGCAGCGCCGCCGAGTTCCAGTCCAGGTTGCTCCGCAGCGGCACCAACACCGTCTGCACCGACCAGCGCTCGCGCCGCGGATCGCCGCCGCCGACGGTCTCGCCCTCCGGCATCGTCATCAGCGCCGCCACCCGCAACCGCTCCATCAGCGCGTCGACCACGGCTTCCTGGTCATGCTCCGCCCGCGCGCGGCCGATCTGCTCGAGCAGGTGCAAGAACAGCGCCCGGTGCTGCTCGTCGTGCGCGCGGTCGGCCAGGATCCCGTCGGCGATCGCGGCCAGCATCAGCCGCAACGCCGGCAGCGCCGGCCGCGCCGCCTCGCGCCCGGCCGGCTCGCCGTGCTCGAGCAGGTCGGAGAAGCCGATGATGGTGCCGAAGATCTGGTCCGCCGCCTCGATCTGGATCAGCAGCGCGTTGCCGCGGCCACTACCAGGGCCGCGCGCACGCAAAATCTCGACCACTTCGGTCCGCGCCGCCTCGATCCCGTCGCGCACGTAGCGGCGATGCGCGCGGGCGTGCGCGGCCCACTCCGCGGCCCAGTCTGGATGCGCCTGCGCCGTGATCTGGTCGGACAGGTCGCCCGCGAGCGTCCCGAGCCGGCGGTAGACGTCGGCGACCGCGGTCCGCGCCGGGCCGAACGGATGCAGCCGCCAGATCGCCATGGTCAGGATGAGCGCCCACAGGCTGCCGGCGGCGAACAGCAGCGCCAGCTCGGCCGCGGCCGCCGGCGGCGCGCCACGATCGAGCGCGAGCACGATCACCACGGTCAGCAGATTGCCGACCTGCATCGCTGCCTGGCCCCAGGCGCGCGCGAACATGGTCCCGAAGATACACAGCGTGGCCGCCAGCGACGCGGGAACGATGCCGACCAGGCGCAGCGCGCTGAACGCGAACACCGCGATGGTGCCGAGTGCGGCAAAACTCAGCAACGCCGGCAGCCGCTTGCGGATCGGCCCCCCGGGGTCGCCGAGGCACGTCAGCAACGCACCCAGCCCCGCCTCGCCGAGCGCTGGGATCTGCAGCCACTCGTTCAACGCCACCAGAACAGCCACCGCCAGCGCCGCCCGCACGCCCTCGGCCAGGCTGAGCGCCCGCAGGTCGAGCGACACCGGCAGATGCTGCAGGTCCGCGTCCGGCCCGGACCGGAGCCGGACGCGGACCCGCATGCGAGGGGTGGGTCAGGCCGCCCGCGCCATCTCTCGCAGCACGTAATGCAGGATCCCGCCATTGCGGTAGTATTCGACCTCGTCGGCGGTATCGACGCGGCAGGTGAGCGGCACCTCGTCGACCCGGCCGTCCGCGCGATGGAGCTTCATCGTCAGATCCATCCCCGCGCGCAGGCCCTCGAGCCCCACGATGTCGATCGTCTCGTCGCCGACCAGGTTCAGGCTGTGCCGCGTCGTGCCGTCCTTGAACGTCAGCGGCAGCACGCCCATCCCGACCAGGTTGGAGCGGTGGATGCGCTCGAAGCTCTCCACCACCACGGCCTTGACGCCGAGTAGCGCGGTGCCCTTGGCCGCCCAGTCGCGCGACGAGCCCATGCCGTATTCCTTGCCGCCGAACACGACCAGCTTCACGCCCTCTTTCTTGTAGCGCATCGCCGCGTCGTAGATCGGCATCTGCTCGCCGTCCGGCTCATGCTTGGTCAGGCCGCCTTCGACGCCGGCCATCATCTCGTTCTTGATCCGGATGTTGGCGAAGGTGCCGCGCATCATGACCTGGTGGTTGCCGCGGCGTGACCCGTACGAGTTGAAGTCGCGCTGCATCACCTGATGCTCGCCGAGGTAGTCGCCGGCGGGCGACGACTTCTTGATGTTGCCAGCCGGGCTGATGTGGTCGGTGGTGATGTTGTCGGCGAACAGCGCCAGCACGCGCGCGCCGACGATGTCGCCGGCCTCGGGCGGCGTCATCGTGATGCCGTCGAAATAGGGCGGGTTCTGCACGTAGGTGCTGCCGCCGTTCCACTTGTAGGTGTCCGACCACGCGTCGACCTCGATCGCGCGCCACTCCTTGGTGCCCTGGAACACCTCGCCGTAGCGCTTCTTGAACTGCTCGCGGTTGAGGCTCTGGCGGACGGCCTCGTCGACCTCGGCGTTGGACGGCCAGATATCCCTCAGATACACCGGCTTGCCGTCCGACCCGGTGCCGAGCGGCGCCGTCGTGATGTCCTCGTTCATCGTGCCCAGCAGCGCGTAGGCGACCACGAGCGGCGGGCTGGCGAGATAATTCGCCCGCACGTTCGGATGCACCCGGCCCTCGAAGTTGCGGTTGCCCGACAGCACCGAGACGGCGACCAGCTTGTTCTCCTCGATCGCGTCGGCGATCGCGTCCTCGAGCGGGCCCGAGTTGCCGATGCAGGTCGTGCAGCCGTAGCCGACCAGCTGGAAGCCGAGCGCATCGAGATCCTGGCTCAGCCCGGCCTTGTCCAGATACTCGGTGACGACCTGGCTGCCGGGGGCGAGCGACGTCTTCACCCACGGGCGCGGCGTCAGGCCCTTGGCCCGCGCCTTCCGCGCCACCAGGCCGGCGGCCAGCATGACGTAGGGGTTGGAGGTGTTGGTGCAGCTGGTGATCGCGGCGATCACCACGTCGCCATGGGTGATCTCGTAGTTCTTGCCGGCGACCTTGGCCCGCGTATCGACGTCGTTGGCGGCAACACCCAGGCTCTTGGTCAGGTCCGACCGGAACGCGGCCGAAGCGTCTTTCAGCAGCACCCGGTCCTGCGGCCGCTTCGGCCCGGCGATCGACGGCATCACCGTCGACAGATCGAGCTCCACCACCTCGGTGAACACCGGATCGGCCGACTGCCCGTCGACCCACATGCCCTGCGCCTTGGCATACGCCTCGACCAGCGCGACCCGCGCCTCGTCGCGCCCGGTCAGCTTCAGGTACTCGATCGTCGCCGCATCGACCGGGAAGAAGCCGCAGGTGGCACCGTATTCCGGCGCCATGTTGGCGATCGTCAGGCGGGTGGCGACCGCCATCTCCGCCAAGCCGGGGCCGAAGAACTCGACGAACTTGCCGACGACGCCCTTCTTGCGGAGCATCTGCGTGACCGTGAGCGCGAGATCGGTCGCCGTGCTGCCCTCGGGCAGCTTGCCGGTGACGCGGAAGCCGATCACGTCCGGGATCAGCATGGCGATCGGCTGACCCAGCATCGCCGCCTCCGCCTCGATCCCGCCCACGCCCCAGCCGAGCACGCCGATGCCGTTGACCATGGTCGTGTGGCTATCGGTGCCGAACAGCGTGTCCGGATACGCGTAGGTCTCGCCGCCGACATCGGCGGTCCAGACCGTCTCGGCCAGGAACTCGCAGTTCACCTGGTGGCAGATCCCTGCACCCGGGGGCACGACGCGGAAATTCTGGAACGCTTCCTGGCCCCAGCGCAGGAACGAGTAGCGCTCGCCGTTGCGCTCGAACTCGATGGCGACGTTGCGCTGCTCGGCGTCGGGCGTCGCCGAGATGTCCACCATGACGGAATGATCGATCACGAGATCGACCGGCACGAGCGGATTGACCTGCTGCGGCGAGCCGCCGAGCGTGGTGATCCCATCGCGCATCGCGGCCAGGTCCACCACGGCCGGGACACCAGTAAAATCCTGCATCAGAATGCGCGCCGGGCGGAACGGCACCTCGCGCTCGGAGCGGCCGGCCTGCACCCATTCGGCGACCGCCTTCGCGTCGCCGACCTTGTAGGTGCTGCCATCCTCGAACCGCAGGACATTCTCGAGCAGGATCTTCAGGCTCACCGGCAGGCGACTGCCGTCCCCGATCGCGCTATAGCAGTCCGGCAGCGAGAAATACTTGTATTCGCGGCCGCCCGCCTTGAGGGTGCGCGTGGTCTTGAGGCTGTCCTGCCCGATCGCTTTCATCTCGCTCGAATCCCTCTGTGCGGTGCAGCGCGTTTTAGACCCGGTCCAGTATGGCGTCCACATGACGGTCAACCATAAAATGCCGATATGAATGGTTCGGGTCTCGCGGCGGAAGCTGTGTCGGCTTTCCGCGGCGAGCGTCTCGTCCTGCGCGGCGTCGATCTGCGAGTGGAACGTGGCGGCGCGTTGCTGCTGCTGGGCGAGAACGGGTCGGGCAAGAGCACGCTGCTGCGCGTGCTGGCCGGGCTGAAGCGGCCGGATGCAGGGCGCGTTACCTGGGACGGCACCGACATCGACGATGACCCGGCGCCCGTCGCGTATCTCGGCCATCTCGACGCCATCAAGCTCGGCCTGACCGTCGCCGAGAACTTGCGCATCGCTGCCACCGGCCGCCCGCTCGAGCCGGCGCTCGAGGCGATGGACCTCGGCCGCCTGCGCGATCTCCCGGCGCGCATGCTCTCCGCCGGCCAGCGCCGCCGCCTTGCCCTCGCCCGCCTTGCGCTCGCGCCGGCGGCCGGGCTGTGGCTGCTCGACGAGCCGACGCTCGGGCTCGACGCGGCTTCGGTCGAGCGCCTCGGCGCCATGCTGGCGCGGCATCGCGAGGACGGCGGAGTGGTGGTGGCCGCGACCCACCTGCCGCTGCCGTTGCCGGACGCGGCGGAGTTGCGGCTTTGATTGCCGCCCTGCTGCGCCGCGAACTGCTGCTCTCGTTGCGGCATGGCGCCGACACGTTGGCGTCGGTGCTGTTCTTTGTGCTGGCCGGCGCACTGTTCCCGCTCGCGATCGGACCATCGCCCGACCTGCTCGCCCGGATGGCGCCCGGGATCGTCTGGGTCGGCGCGCTGTTGGCGGCGTTGCTGCCGCTCGACCGCCTGTTCGGCGCCGATCTCGAAGACGGCACGCTCGACCAGCTGCTGCTCTGCGGCCTGCCCGCGATCGGGGTCGCCGCGATCAAGGCGCTGTCGCACTGGCTGACGACCGGGCTGCCGCTGCTGCTGGCCGCCGGGCCGCTGGCGGTGATGCTGCGGCTGCCGACGGAGGCGGTACCAGTGCTGCTGCTGGCCCTCCTGCCGGGCACGGTGGCGCTGTCGCTGCTGGGCACGATGGGGGCGGCGATCGTGCTCGGCGCGCGGCGTGGCGGCGTGCTGCTGCCGCTGCTGGTGCTGCCGCTGGCTGCCCCGGTGCTGATCTTCGGCGCCGCCGCGGGCGATGCGGCGGCGACGGGGATGAGCCCGCGACCGCATCTGCTGTTGCTGCTGGCGGTGGTCTGCGGCTCGCTGCCGCTCTGCCTCGCGGCGGCCGCGGCGGCGCTGCGCAATGCTGCGGATTAGCGCTGAAATCCGTGTCCGGATCGGCTAAACTGCCGTCATGAACGTCGCACTGCGCCTTCCCGCCCCGCGCCTCCCTATAATAAGCCGCGAGCAGTTCCTCGACTGGGTGCAACGCCAGGAGGGCCGCTTTGAGTTCGACGGTTTCAGGCCGGTCGCGATGACGGGTGGAACCCGCGGCCACAACGCCATCGTACTCAACATTCATCTCACGCTGAGGGCTGCACTCCGATCGACGGGGTTCTTCGTGCTCGCCCTCGATGCCGGCCTGGCGACGGCTACCGCAGGCGTGCGCTACCCCGATGTCCTAGTCACGTCGAGCCGAGGCACTCCGTCGGACTTGCTGATCGACGACGTGCTGGTGGTCTTTGAAGTGATCAGCCCTGGTTCCAGCCGCACCGACCGGGTCGTCAAACTGCGCGAGTATCTCGGTGTGCCCACGCTGCGCCGCTACGTCGTCGTGGAGCAGACCAGCGCGGCGGTCTGCGTGTTCGAGAAAAACGGCGACGGGTCGGCCTGGGAGGCGAGCGCCCTGGTGGCGGGCGAGACGCTCGACTTGCCGGAGATCGGCATTCAAGTGCCGGTCTCGGACTTCTACACCGACGTCGATCTGCCAGACGAACCGGCGGCCGACCCGTGACCCTGAACCGGCCGGTCGCCACCGCCGTTGTCCTCGCCTGGGCCGTAGTCGCAAGCGCGTCCGCGCAGCCGAGCTTCGGGCCGGACACGGTGGGCGCCCCGCGCAGTGGCGAGGCGGGGGAACTGTTCCTTCCCGCCGGGCCGGGCCCGTTTCCGGCCATGATCGTGCTGCACGGCTGCAACGGGGTCGCGCCGCACTACCGCAACTGGGCTCGCCGGCTCAATGGATGGAGATACGCAGCGCTTCTCGTGGACAGTTTCGGCCCGCGCGGCTTCCGCGAGGTCTGCGGCCATGGCAGAGACGTCGAACCCGCCGCCCAGGCGCTCGACGGCCTCCACGCCGCCACCTACCTGCGCACCCGCCCCGACATCGTGCCAAGCCGCGTCGGCGTGATCGGCTTCTCGCACGGCGGCTGGGCTGTCATGAAAGCCGTGCTGTCCGACGCGGTCGCCGCCAGCGACACGCCGCCGTTTGCCGCCGCCGTCGCCTACTACCCCGGCTGCGAGCGCCCGACCGCCGCCATGGCCACCGACACGCTCATCCTGATCGGCGACGCCGACGACTGGACCCCGCCCCCGCCATGCCTGCGCTGGACCCAAGCGGTCACCCGCGACGGCCATGCGCTCGATATCGTCGTCTACCCCGGCGCGGTGCACGGTTTCGACACGATGGCACCGCGCCACGTCTACGTCGGCCACCAAGTCGGCGGCGACCCGGCCGCCAAAGCGGACGCCGAAACCCGGGTCCGCGCCTTCCTCGCCAGCCATCTCGATCGATGACCCGCCACGAAGGTTCGACGAGGATCGCGCCATGAACGTCACCCTCCGCACGCCCCGCATGACGCGCGAGCAGTTCCTCGACTGGGTCGAGCGGCAGGAGAGCCCCTATGAGTTCGACGGGTTCGAGCCGCAAGCGATGACGGGCGGCAACCGCAACCACGCTCGCTTGTGCAGCAACCTGCTCTATGCGTTGCGGCAGCGGCTCGAGCAGACGGGATGGGAGGTCTTGCCCGAAGCGGGGATCGCCACCGTTGGCCACGCCGTCCGCTATCCCGACGTGCTCATCACCCGCACCGAAGGACCGCCGACCGATCTGCTGATGCCGGGCCCGGTCGTCGTCTTCGAAGCTGTCAGCCCGAGTTCGAGCCGCCTCGACCGCCACACCAAGATGCGGGAATACCGTGCCGTAGACTCGATCCGACGCTACGTGATCCTCGACAATCTCGGCCCCGACCTTCTCGTGTATTCACGCCAGGGCCCCGATCAGGACTGGATCGCCGACGCCCTGACCGCAGGCGACACGCTCCCGATTCCGGAGGCCGGGATCTCGGTGCCGGTCGACGAGTTGTTCCGCGGCGTCGTGTTCAGCGAGGGCTGATCGGCATGTCGGAGTTGGCGGCGCTGCAGGCCGAGTTCCTCGACATGCTGGGCGCCGGCTTTCGCGGCTTCGGCGTGCCGGCCGGGCTGCCGGCGACGCTGGCCGAGGCGGTGGCGGCGACCCCGCGGCACCGTTTCGTGCATCGGTTCCGGATCGATGACGGACCGCTGAGCGACAGCGACGCCGATCCGGACGCGAACCTGCAGCTGATCTACAGCGACGCGGTGATGCGCCACGTGGACGCCGCGGGCACAAAGCTCCCGTCCAGCAACTCGCAGCCGAGCTACATTCTCTATCTGATGCATCTGCTGGCACTCGAGCCGGGTCAGGCCGTGCTGGAGATCGGCTCGGGATCGGGGTGGCTGGCGGCGGTCATGGCACGGCTGGTCGGCCCGGCGGGGCGGGTCGTCGGCATCGAGCTGATCGCCGAACTCGCCGCGCAGAGCCGCACCGATCTGGCCGCGCTCGGCATCGACACCGTCGAGATCGTCACCGGCGATGGCGATCTCGGTCATGCTGCCTCCGCACCCTTCGACCGCGCCATGGTCACGGCCGCGACCTGGGCGCTGCCGCTCGCGCTGTTCGAGCAGGTCGCCGAGGGCGGCTTGGTGCTAGCGCCGATCGAACTGCGGAGCGCCGATGGCTGTGTCGTGACGCTGCTGCGTCGACGCGGCGACGTGTTCGTAGCCGAGCTTGCCGTGCCCGGCTGGTTCGTGCCGCTCCTCGGCGCCGGGCAGGTTCGCACGCGGCCGATGATCGACGAGCCGCCGGGCGCGGTCGTGGCGCGGGTCGCGCTGCCGCTCGGCATGTCCGCCGCGCGCGCCGCATCGCCCGTCGCGGCCCATTTCAGCGCCTTCCTTGGCCGGACCGAGCCCGGCTACGTCATCGGCCGATCGCCGGTCGCCGACACCCAGCCGAGTGCTCCGCCGCCCCCATTCGGCCTGCAACTCGGCGATTCCACCGCGCTATGGAGCGGCGGCGACATCGTCGCGTATGGCGATCTGGCGGCCGCACGGGCCCTGGCCCGCGCCTATCTCCGCTGGACGTCGCTCGGACTGCCCGGCATCGGCGCTTTCCAGCTCGAGGTGCACCGCGCCGACGCCGCACCGCCCGGATCCCACCGTGTTTGGATCGAGAAACGCCCGCCGATCGCCCTCGTCTGGCGGTTGCCGCCCGAATCGACGGCTGGCGGTCGCTGACCTAGCGCGTCGGCCGGGGCGGCGTGACCGAATGATCGTAGAACCCGCGTCCGGTCTTGCGCCCGAACCAGCCGGCTTCGACGTACTTTACTAGGAGCGGACAAGGTCGGTATTTGCTGTCGCCGAGGCCCTCGTGCAGCACTTGCATGATCGAGAGGCACGTGTCCAAGCCGATGAAATCGGCCAGCTCGAACGGGCCCATCGGGTGGTTCGCGCCGAGTTTCATGGCCGTGTCGATGCTCGCGATGCTGCCCACGCCCTCGTAGAGCGCGTAGGCGGCCTCGTTGATCATCGGCATCAGCACGCGGTTGACGATGAAGCCGGGGTAGTCCTCCGAGACCGAAATCGTCTTGCCGAGCTTGGCCGCCAGCGCTTCGGTCGCTTGATAGGTCGTGTCCTCGGTCGCGATGCCGCGGATGATCTCGACCAGCTTCATCACCGGCACCGGGTTCATGAAGTGCATGCCGATGAAGTGGCCCGGGCGGTCGGTGCCGGCGGCCAGGCGGGTGATGCTGATCGAACTCGTGTTGCTGGCGAGCAGGCAGTTCGGCGTCACATGCGGGATCACCGCGGCGAAGATCGCGTGCTTGATCGCCTCTTTCTCGGTCGCCGCCTCGATCACCAGGTCGGCGTCGGACAGCATGCCGTAGTCGGTGCCCGCGGCGATCCGCGCCAGCGCCGCGTCCTTGTCGGGCGCGGTCAGCGTTCCCTTGGCGACTTGGCGATCCATTCCCTTGGCCATCGCCGCGCGCGCCCGGTCGAGCGCCTCGGCCCGCGCGTCGAGCATGCGGACGTCGAGCCCGGCCTGCGCGCACACCTGCGCGATCCCCGCCCCCATCTGACCGGCGCCGACGACGCCGACGACGTCGATCGCAGAGGCGGCGCCGATCGCGGAGGCGGCGGCCGGCACTAGGCCTTTTCCAGCTCCGCCTGCAGCTCCGGCAACACCTGGAACAGGTCGCCCACCAGGCCGTAATCGGCCACCGAGAAGATCGGCGCCTCCTCGTCCTTGTTGATGGCGACGATCACCTTGCTGTCCTTCATCCCAGCCAGGTGCTGGATCGCGCCCGAGATCCCGATCGCGATGTAGAGGTCCGGCGCCACGATCTTGCCGGTCTGGCCGACCTGGTAGTCGTTCGGCACGAAGCCGGCGTCCACTGCCGCGCGCGAGGCGCCGACGGCTGCCCCGAGCTTGTCGGCGATCGGCTCGATCAGCTTGAAGTTGTCGCCGTTCTGCATCCCGCGTCCGCCCGAGACGACGACGCGCGCGGCCGTCAGCTCCGGCCGTTCGCTCTTGGACAGCTCGGAGGAGACGTAGCGCGACAGATCTGGGCCCGAGCCGTCCGGCGTCCCGGCCTTGGCCACGTTCTCGATGGTCGCGCTGCCGCCCTCTTCGGCCACCGGGTCGAACGAGGCGGCGCGGACGGTGATGACCTTCTTGGGGTCCGACGAGACGACGGTCGCGAGCGCATTGCCGGCGTAGATCGGGCGGATGAAGGTGTTGGCGTCCTCGACGCTGGAGACGTCGCTGATCGGCTGGCAATCGAGCAGGGCGGCGACGCGCGGCATGACGTTCTTGCCGATCGCGGTCGAGGCGGCGAACAGGTGGTCGTGGTGCCCGGCCATCGAGACCAGCAGGGCGGCCAGCGGCTCGGCCATCGCATGAGCGTAGGCGGCGTCGTCGGCGACGTGGACCTTGGTCACGCCGGCGAGCTTGGAGGCAGCCTGCGCGGCTTCCCCCACGCCCTCGCCGGCGATGAGGACATGGACCTCGCCGAGTTTGGACGCGGCGGCGACGGCGCTGCGGGAGGGCTGCTTGATCTTGCCGTCTTCGTGGTCGAGCAGGACGAGTGAGGCCATCAGATCACCTTCGCTTCGGTCTTGAGTTTGGCGACCAGCTCGGCCACCGAGCCGACCTTGACCCCGGCCTGGCGGCGCGGCGGCTCGGCGACTTTGACGGTCTTGAGACGCGGCGCCGGGTCGACGCCGAGGTCGGCCGGCTTGATCGTCTCGATCGGCTTCTTGCGCGCCTTCATGATGTTGGGAAGGCTCGCATAGCGCGGCTCGTTGAGGCGCAGATCGGTCGTCACGATCGAGGGCAAGGTGAGCTCGATCGTCTCGAGCCCGCCATCGACTTCGCGCGTCACGGTCAGCTTGCCGCCGTCGACCACGATCTTGGAGGCGAACGTGCCCTGTGGCCAGCCAAGCAGGGCGGCCAGCATTTGGCCGGTCGCGTTCATGTCGTCGTCGATCGCCTGCTTGCCCATGATGACGAGCTGCGGCTGCTCCTTGTCGACCAGCGCTTTGAGCAGCTTGGCCACCGCCAGCGGCTGCAGCTCGGCGTCGGTCTCGACCAGGATGCCGCGGTCGGCGCCCATCGCGAGCGCGGTCCGGATCGTCTCGGCGCACTGCGGGATGCCGAGCGAGACGGCGATGATCTCGGTCGCCACGCCCTTTTCCCGCAGGCGCACGGCTTCCTCGACCGCGATCTCGTCGAACGGATTCATCGACATCTTGACGCCCTGGGTTTCGACCCCGGACCCGTCCGCCTTGACGCGGACCTTCACGTTGTAGTCGACAACCCGCTTGACGGGGACCAGGAGTTTCATCGGACTTCAGCCCTGTTCTCGATCGGCGTTGTGTGACGCGGCCAAAACGCCATGTCAAACCCACGACGCACGGATCAGCTTCGAAGAATACTCATCAGGACGACGAACAGCAGCAGGGCGACACCCTGCAGCACAACGCGCCACCGCATCAGCACGTTGGAGCGCATCGGATCCCCGCCACCGCGCACCATACCCACCATCCCGGCCACGAGGATACCAAGGGTCCCCAGCATCGCGAGGCCAACCAGGATCGTAAGGAACGTCACCATGTTGCAAATGTGGGCCAAACCCGCCATCGCGCAAGCGGCCCTTCTGGCCGTCGCGCAAGCGGCCCGTCAGAGCGTAAGGCGGCTGCTGCCGTCGCTTGCGCTTCTCTCAGCGCTCGTCGGAGGCGGCGCGCTGGCGCAGACGCCCCCGGCCGCCAAGCCAGCGCCCGCCGCCGCCCGGACCGCGCTATCGCCCGGCGAGGCGCAGGGTGCGCTCGCCGTCTTGCGCGACGAGAAGCGCCGGGCCGAGCTGATCGCCACCCTCGACGCCATCGCCAAGACCGCCCCCGAAGCCGCCCCCGCCCCGGCTGCCGAGCCGGCCGCCACACCCGCGGCCGCCGCAGCTCCAGCCAAGGCCACCATCAACCCCGACAGCGTCGGCGCCCAGCTCGCCAACCGGCTCTCGCTCATCCTGTCGGCCTATGCGCAGCAACTCACCAATTCCGTGCAGTCGGTCAACGACCTGCCGCAGCTCGGCCAGTTCTTCACCGAGCAGGCCGCCGACCCGGCCGCCCGCGCCGCCATCGTCGACGCCGTCCTCAAGCTCGTCGCCGTCTTCGCGGCCGGGCTGGCCGCGGACTACGGCCTGCGGCGGCTGCTCAAACGCCTCCGCGAGACCCTGCTGGCCTGGGCGCCACGCCGGGCCGATCCGGACGCGGACGGCACGGACGCCCATCCGGCGGTCGAGCGCCGCCGCCGCCGCTTCGTCGGCGCGCTGGCCGCCCTGCGCCAACTGCCCTACCTGTTCGGCCGCTTGCTGCTCGACCTGCTGCCGGTGGCAGCCTTCGCCGGCGTGGCGATGATGCTGCTCGGGACCGCGCTCGGGCAGTCGTACACGGCGCGGCTGGTCATCCTGCAGGCGCTCGAGGCCTATGCCTATGCGCGGGCGATCCTGGCGCTGGCCGGGTTCCTGTTCTCCGCCGAGACGCCGCGGCTGCGCCTAGTCGCGGTGCCGGACGGGGCGGCGCGGTTCCTGATGCGCTGGATCCGGCGGATCGTGATCATCGGCGTCACCGGCTGGGCGGTCGCCAATTTCGGCGAGCTGTTCGGCATGCAGACCACCGCACAGCTGGCCCTGCTCAAGCTGTTCATGCTGGTGATCCATGTCTGCCTCGTCGTCGCGGTGTTCCAGGCCCGGGCGCCGGTCGCGCACCGGCTGCGCGCCAGGCGGACCGCGACCGGCGTGTGGGCGCGGCTGCTGACGCGGTTCGCCGAGATCTGGCATTGGGTCGCGATCTTCTACATCGCCGCCCTCTGGCTGGTCTGGGCGGTCGAGGTGCGCAACGGCTACCAGCGCCTGCTCAGCTTCTGCGCCGTGACCGCCGCCATCGTGCTCGGCGGACGGCTGCTCGCGGTGCTGCTGCTGGGCGGGCTCGACCGGCTGCGGCTCAGCCTGGCCGACGAGCGCGAGGGCGCGGCCGACCGGGCGAGCGCATATTATCCGGTGCTGCGCGTGATGCTGAACCTGCTGCTCTGGTTCGGGACCGCCATCGCGCTGTTCGAGGCGTGGGGGTTCCCGGTGCTGTTCTGGCTCACCGCCGGGGGCTTGGGCGGGCGCGTGCTGGAGGCGGTGCGGACGATCGTGGTGGTCGTCGTGCTCGCCGTGGTCGGCTGGGAGGTGATGAACGCCGTCATCGCGCGGCACATGGCCGGGCTTGCGGACAGCGCGCAACTCGCCCGCGCGGGGCGGTTGCGCACGCTGATGCCGCTGCTGCGGACGTCGGTGTTGATCGTGCTGGTGTTGATCGTGGGCATGACCGTGCTCTCGGCCATCGGCGTCAACATCGCGCCGCTGCTGGCCGGCGCCGGCGTGATCGGCATCGCGGTCGGCTTCGGGTCGCAGAAGCTGGTGCAGGATCTGATCACCGGGCTGTTCCTGCTGCTGGAGAACGCGATGCAGGTCGGCGACGTCGTCACCGTCGCTGGGATGACCGGAACGGTCGAGTCGCTGACCATCCGCACCATCCGGTTGCGGGCGCTGGACGGGGCGGTGCACCTGATCCCGTTCAGCGCGGTCACCACGGTGACCAACCAGACCCGCGACTACAGCTACGCGCTGCTCGACGTCAGCATCGGGCTGAACGAGGAGCCGGCCCCGATCGAGGAGGTCCTCCGCCGCGTGGCGGCCGAGCTGCGCGCCGATCCCGCCTATCAGTCGATCGTGCTGGCCGACCTCGACGTGCTGGGCGTCGAGAAGCTGACCGACCTGGCCTGGATCATGCGCGTCCGCCTCAAGACGCAGCCCGGCAGCCGCTGGGCGGTCGCGCGCGAAATGAACCGGCGCATCAAGAACCGGTTCGACGAGCTGGCCATCGAAAGCCCGTTCACGAGCCACAAAGTGTTGAGCCGCGACCCGCCGCCCGCGCCGGTCGCCCAAGCCGAGGAGCAAGCGGCATGAACGAGATCCGACAAGCGCTCCGCGAAAGCGGCTTCGTGTTCGCCCAGGCGCCGGCCCTGCGCGAGGCCCTCGGCGACGGCCTGCGCGACTGGGACCAGTTCGCCGCCAGCTGGGACGATCTCGGCCTCGACACCTACATGGCCGACGGCGGCCGCTACCGGAAGCGCCGCCACGCCGCGTTCCGCGCCGGGCCCGACGGGATCAGCCGCAAGGCGCACCAGCCGCACTACCAGAGCCGCGACTACAACGCGCTGAACGGCGGCATCGCGCGCTGGTTCGAGCCGATGCTCGCGGCCACCGAGCGCACGTCCGCGCTGCAAGCCATCCTCGGCTATTGCAACGGCCTGTTTTCGGCGCTGACGCCGGTGCCGTCCTGGCACGTCGAGGTGCATCAGTTCCGCATCGAGGCGCGCCCCGGCCAGCACGGCCAGCCGACGCCCGAGGGGATGCACCAGGACGGCGTCGACTGGGTGCTGGTTCTGATGGTCCGTCGCGAGAACATCGCCGAGGGCGACACGAGTATCCACGGACTCGACCGCGCGCTGCTCGGCAGCTTCACGTTGCGCGACCCGCTCGACAGCGCGCTGGTCGACGATCACCGCGTGTTCCACGGCGTCACCCCCGTCGGCGCCTTGGACCCAGCACGACCCGGCTACCGCGACGTCCTCGTGGTTACCTTCCGCCGCGACGTTTAGGGGCCCTTACCCAACCCTCTCCTTCTCTCGCTCCCTTCGGGAGAGGGCAGGGGTGAGGGCCTGCGAGCCCACCGGAACGACCAACACCGCCCGCAGGCCCGGCACCGCATCCTCCAGCAGCAACGACCCGCCATGCAGCATCGCCACCGCGCGCACGAGGGCGAGCCCAAGGCCGAAGCCCGGCGTGTTGCGCGCCTGCTCGCCGCGGTAGAACCGCTCCGTCGCCCGCATGACCTCCGCCGCCGGAATGCCCGGCCCACGGTCGGTGATCGAGATCCGCAGGTCGGCGCCGACCGTCTCGCCGGCCAGCGTCACCACCGCGCCCTCCGGCGAGAACTTGATCGCGTTGTCCAGCAGGTTCGCCACCGCCTGCTGGATCAGCTCGCGGTCGCCCCGGACCGGCAGCTCGCCGTCCGCGCGCAGATCCAGCGTCAGCCCGTTCTCCTCGGCCAACGCCGCATACAGCTCGTGCAGGTCGCGCAGGAGCGGCGCCACGTCGAGCTGCACGAAGGCCGAGCGGCGGGCGCCGGCCTCGATCTCGGAGATCCGGAGCAGGGCGTGGAACACGTTGGTGATCGCGTCGAGATCGGTCACCGCGCGATCGATCGCGCCGCGCAGCTGGTCCGTGGTCTGGCCGTGCGAGGCCGCGTCCTCGAGGCGCGCGCGGGCGCGGGTGATCGGCGTGCGCAGGTCGTGGGCGATGGCGTTGGAAACCTGGCGTACGCCGTCCATCAGCCGGGTCAGCCGGTCGAGCATGTCGTTGATGGTCTCGGCCAGGCGGTCGAACTCGTCACCCCGGCCCGAGATCGCAACCCGGCGCGACAGATCCCCCGCCGAGATCGCGTCCGCCGTCTGCGACACGTGCCTGACCATGCGGCTGAACAATTGCTGCAGGAACACCGCGCCGGCCAGGCTCAGCAGCGCGATTAGCCCCAGCGCCCAGGCCAGCGTCTGCGTCAGCAGCGTGCGCAGCGCGGCGCGCGACGTCACCTCGCGCCCGACCAGCAGCGAGTAGCCGAGCGGCAGGCTGAAGCGGTGGAAGCGCGCCAGGTTGCTCGCCCCGTTGCGCTCGACCTGCACCTCGTAGCCGCGCCCGGTTTGCGCGACCTGCGCCGGCCAGTTTTGCAGGTTGCCCGCCAGGCGGCGGCCGAACGGGTCCAGCACCAAATACAGCGAATCGCGGTCGACGTCGGTCTCGATCCGGTTGCGGATCGTGGTCAGCAGCGCGCTCGGGCCGCCCTCGTCCCATTGCTCGGAGAGGCCCTGCGCGTCGGCATCGATCGCGGCGTCCACTTGGCTGCTGAGGATGTTGATGCTGGCCAGCCACAGCACCAGGATCAGCAACAGCGCACTGGCGCCGAACACCATCGCGTAGCTCAGCGCCAGCCGGACCCCGGCCGAGCGCAGGACGGAGGGCCGCCGCCGGGTCAATCGGCCCGCAGCATGTAGCCGGCGCTGCGGACCGTGTGCAGCAGCGCCGTCTCGAACGGCTTGTCGATCTTCTGGCGCAGGCGGGAGACGTGCACGTCGATCACGTTGGTCTGCGGGTCGAAGTGATAGTCCCAGACACCCTCCAGCAGCATCGTGCGCGTCACCACCTGGCCGGCGTGGCGCATCAGGTATTCGAGCAGGCGGAACTCGCGCGGCTGCAGGTCGACCTTTTGGCCCCGCCTGCGCACCGAGCGGGACAGCAGGTCCATCTCGAGATCGCCGACCAGCAGCTTGGTCTCCGGCCCGGCCGCCCGCGTCCGCCGCGCCAGCGCCTCGACGCGGGCGAGCAGCTCGCTGAAGGCGAACGGCTTGGTGAGATAGTCGTCGCCGCCGGCCTTCAGCCCGCGCACCCGATCGTCCACCTGCGCGAGCGCCGAGAGGAACAGCACCGGCGTCTGGTTGTCCTGCCCGCGCAACATCTCCAGCACCCGCAGCCCGTCCACGCCGCCGGGCAGCATGCGATCCAGGATGATCGCGTCGAACTCCTGCTCGGTGGCGCGGAACAGCCCGTCCGGTCCGGTCTCGGCGTGCTCGACCAGGTGCCCCGCCTCGCGCAGTCCCTTGACCACGAAGCCCGCGACCTCCCTATCGTCCTCGACCACCAGCACGCGCATGGCCCTACTCCTCCGGTTCGGCCGGTCGCTGTCCCACCTTGACCGACAGCTCGAAACTCTGCCCACCGCGGCGCACGCCGAGCTTGGCGGCGCTGCCGGGCGGGATGGCAGCGATCGAACGCACGAGGCCGGTGCTGGTCTCCATCTTGGTGTCGTTGACGGTCAGGATCGTGTCGCCGGCGCGGACGCCGGCGCGGAACGCGGGGCCGGTGCGGTCGACGCCCGCGATCGTCACCCCCTGGGAAGCCGCCCCCTGGGAAGCCGCCCCCTGGGAAGCCGCCCCCTGGGAAGCCGCCCCTTCCGCCCGGCCGGGCTGCTCGCGCACCGAGACGCCGAGCCAGCCGCGATCGATCCGCCCCTTGCTGCGCAAGTCCTCCACGACCCGGCGCGCGATCTCGCTCGGCACCGCGAACCCGATCCCGACCGAGCCCCCCGTCGGCGAGACGATCGCCGTGTTCACCGCGATCACCTGGCCCTGCAGGTTGAAGGTCGGGCCGCCCGAATTGCCCGGATTGATCGGCGCGTCGATCTGGATGAAATCGTCGAACGGCCCGGTGCCGATGTCGCGCCCCCGCGCCGACACGATCCCCGCCGTCACCGACGTGCCGACCCCGAACGGGTTGCCCGCGGCCAGGATCCAGTCGCCCACCTCGACGACGCGGCTGTCGCCCCACGGCACCGAGGGCAGCGGCGTGTTGCTCGTCACCCGGATCACCGCCAGATCGGTCAGCTCGTCGACGCCCAGCACCTCGCCCGGCAGCTCCCGCCCGTCCGACAGCGTCACGGTGATGCGCGACGCATGACCGACGACGTGGCTGTTGGTGACGATCACGCCCGACGGGTCGATCACGAACCCGGCCCCGGCGCCACGCACGTTCTGCCGCCGCAGCCGTTCCCGCAACACCCGCTCGGCCGGCGTGCCGCGCAGCTCGGGCGGGATCTGCACCGCCGATTGCGCGCCCTCGATGACGGCGATGTTGACCACCGCCGGCACCACGCGCTTGACCAGCGGGGCGAAGCTGCCCGGCTGGCCGGGACGGCCGAAATCGGCCTGGCCGGGACGGCCTAGATCGCCTTGCGCTTGGGCGAGCGTGCCCGGCGCGGCGCAGCCGGCGAACAGCAAGACGGATGCAAACAGGGCAGCGCGGAGGCGCTCGTCCATTCTGGTCTCCCGGCGGGGATGAGGGTGGCTCATGTGTGGCGCGGACTTCTCTGGACTGCAATCGCGCCCGGGTGCTCTGGCCAGTCGTGCCGCGGATAGCGCCCGCGCATGTCGCGCCGCGCGTCGGCCCAGGCGCCGCCCCAGAACCCGGCCAGATCGCCCGTGATCGCGATCGGCCGGCCCGCGGGCGACAGCAGCGACAGCCGCAACGGCACCCGCCCGCCGGCCAGCACCGGCGTCGCTGCCAAGCCGTAGAATGCCTGCGCCCGGGCCGAGGCGACCGGCACCGGCTGCAGATAATCGATCGCCGCGCGGCCGCCCGGCAGCGCCACGTGCGTCGGCAATTCGCGCTCGATCCGCCGCGCCCGCTCGGGCCCGAGGCGATCGAGCAGCAGCTGGTGCAGGTCGAGCGACGCCGCACCCGACAGGCGCGTGACGCCGTAGAGATAGGGCGCGAGCCATTCCTCGGCGCTCGCGGCCAGGGCGGCGTCGTCGAGCGGCGGCGTCTCGGCGTCGATATCGCGCCAGCGCGCCGCCCGCGCCTGCAACTGGCGCGCGCTCTCGGTCCAGTTCAGCGCGGCGAGGTCGGCGGCGACGGCGCGGGCGAGGACACCAGCGGTCTCGGCCGGGTCGGCGGCCACGGTGCGGTCGTCCAGGATCAGCGCGCCCAGGCGGCGGCGGCGGCGCGACAGCACCGAGCCGGTCGCCGCATCGAACCCGCTCTCGACGGTCTCCGTGATCGCCGCCCGCAACGCCGGCGGCAGGTTGTCCGGGTCCAGCGGGGCGGCCAGGCGGATCCGGGCCGACGCCTTCAGGTCGAGGCTCGCCACCGCGAGCAGGGGCGCGTGGGCCAGCTTGTCGATCGCGGGCAGCTTCGCGCCGCCGCCGCCCGAGAGCCGGAACGAGCCGACCTCGCCGCGGCGCTGCGCGATCCGGTCCGGGAACGCGGCGGCGAGCAGCGCGCCGGGGTCGCCGTCCGGCTCGGCGCGCACGCGCAGGCGCGAGCGGTACTGCGCGGCCTGCCGGGTAACGCGGTGTGCCACGCCGCGATCGATGTCGCCGCCGGTCGCCAGTGCGTCGAGCCGCAGCCGGATGTCGGCCGGCGGCTCGCGCCCGCGCATCGGGTCGCGCTCCTCGAGCAGGGCGGCGATCTCGGCGGCGAGCGCCTGGGCGCCCGGGTCGCCGGCGGTCAGCATCATCGCCGCCAGCCGCGGATGCGCGCCGAGTGCCGCCATCCGCCGGCCCAGATCGGTGATCTGCCCCGCCGCATCGAGCGCGCCCAGTTGCGCCAGCAGCGCCGACCCGGCCGCCAATGCGCCCGCCGGCGGCGGGTCGGGGAACGGCAGATCGGCAGGCGCCGTGCCCCAGGCCGCGCAGTCGAGCACCAGGCCCGACAGCTCCGCCTCGAAGATCTCCGGCCGGTCGTACGGCGCCAGACCCCGATGCGCCGCCGTGGTCCAGAGCCGGATCGCCACCCCCGGCGCCTCGCGGCCCGCCCGGCCGGCGCGCTGGTCGGCCGCCGCCCGGCTGATCCGCACCGTCGCCAGCCGCGTCAGCCCGCTCGCGGCATCGAGCCGCGGCGTCCGCCGCCAGCCGCCGTCGATCACGATCCGCACCCCCGGCACGGTCAGCGACGTCTCCGCGATGCTCGTCGCCAGCACGACCCGGCGCCCGTCCGGATCCGGCCGCAGCGCCCGATCCTGCTCGGCCGGCGGCAGGTCGCCGTGCAGCGGCAGCACCGCCGCGCCACATCCCGCGAGCGCCGTCTCGGTGCGTCGGATCTCGCCCATGCCTGGCAGGAACGCCAGGATGTCGCCCCCGACTTCGCCAGGGTGCTCGGCCAGCGCGCCGCGGATGGCGCGCGCCATCGCCTCGGGCAGGTCGCGCACGTCCGGCACGTCCCGCGCCGCGTGCTGGATGTCGACCGGATGCATCCGCCCCGCGCTCTCGATCACCGGCGCGTTCATCAGCGCCGAGAGCCGCGCCCCGTCGAGCGTCGCCGACATCGCCAGCAGCCGCAGCTCCGGGCGCAGCACGCGCTGCAGGTCGAGGCACAGCGCCAAAGCGAGGTCGCCCTCGAGCGCCCGTTCATGCACCTCGTCGAGCAGCACGGCGGCAACGCCGTCGAGCGCCGGGTCGGACTGCAGGCGGCGGACCAGCAAGCCCTCGGTCACCACCTCGATCCGGGTCGCGTCGGAGACCGCGCTCTCGAGCCGGGTGCGAAAGCCCGCAGTCTGGCCGACCCGCTCGCCGAGCAGCTGCGCCATCCGGCTCGCCGCCGCCCGCGCCGCCAGCCGACGCGGTTCGAGCACGACGATCCGCCCGTCGCCGCGCCAGGCAGCGTCGAGCAGCGCGAGCGGCACCGTGGTCGTCTTGCCCGCGCCGGGCGGGGCGACCAGGACGGCATTGGCGCCATCGTCGAGCGCTTGGCGCAGGCGGGGCAGGGCCTCGGCGACGGGGAGGTCGGGGAACATGTCTGAGCGCGTGCGTCCGAGGTGGCGATCTACTATATAGGGGCGATGCGGGCGCTCCTCCCCTTATTGCTGCTGATCGCGGCCGGACCGGCCTGGGCGGCGGAGAGCACGCCGGTGCGCGATGCCCGCGGCGTGGCCACGCTGGTCAGCGACACCGACCGGGTCGCGGCCGGGCAGCCGTTCCGGATCGGCTTGCGGCTGCGATTGCCGCCGGGCTGGCACACCTACTGGAAGAACCCGGGCGACGCGGGCGTGGCGCCCGACATCGCCGTCACCCCGCCCGCGGGCACGACGGTCGGCCCGATCGAGTACCCGGTCCCGGCGCGGCAGCCGGAAGGTCCGCTGATGACCTACGGCTATAGCGGCGAGGTGCTGCTGCCGCTGACGGTCACGCCCGGCGCCGGGCCGCAGCGCCTCGACGTGCAGGCAAGCTGGCTGGCGTGCGAGAAGATCTGCGTGCCGGAAGAGGGGCATTTCAGCCTCGATCTGCCGAGCGGCGCGCCGGCGGCCTCGGCCGAGGCGCCGATGTTCGCCGCCCTGCACAACCCGGTGCCGGCCCCGTTCGACGCGCGGGCCGCGGCCGACGGGACGCTGACGCTGACCGGCGCGGAGCTGTCGCCCGCCACCGTCGCCGACGCCTGGTTCATCCCCGATGGCGACGCCGCCATCGACCACGCGGCCCCGCAGCGCGTCGCGGTCGGCGACGGCGAGGTTCGCATCGGGCTGAAACCCGCGAGCCAGTTCGCCGCCGGGCCGCTCGAGGGCTTGGTGACGCTGAAGGCGCCGGGCGGCCAGGAGAGTAGTTTTCAGATCGCCGCGCTTCCGGATGCCGTGGCGACCGCCCGGCTGCCACTGGGCGAGGCGATCCTATTCGCGCTGCTGGGCGGGGCGATCCTGAATCTGATGCCGTGCGTGTTCCCGATCCTGGCGATGAAGGCGATCGGCCTGGCGCGCCTGTCGGGGAGCGATCGCCGCGAGGTCCGGTCCCATGCGGGCGCCTATACGCTGGGCGTCGTCGCGACCTTCACCGCGCTCGGCGGGCTGTTGCTGGCGCTCCGGACGGCTGGGGGCATGCAGGGCTGGGGCTTCCAATTCCAGTCGCCGGTCGCGGTGGCGCTGATGGCGTGGCTGCTGTTTACGGTCGGACTCAATTTGTCTGGCGTATTCGAGATTCCGTCGCAGTTGGCCGGGGTGGGGCAGGGGCTCGCGGGGCGCGGCGGCCACGCCGGCAGCTTCTTCACCGGGGCGCTGGCGGTGCTGGTGGCGACGCCCTGCACGGCCCCATTCATGGCCGCCGCAATCGCCGCCGCCCTCGCATTGCCGCCGGCGCTGACCCTCGTCGTGTTCGCGGCCATCGGGGTCGGGATGGCGGCGCCCTACCTCGCGCTCGCGCTCGTCCCCGGTCTCGCGCGCCATCTGCCGCGACCCGGTGGCTGGATGGCCGTCCTGCGCGGGGCGCTCGCGTTCCCGATGTATGCCGCCGCGATCTGGCTACTGTGGGTGGCGAGCCTGCAAGCCGGGGACACGGCGATCCTGCTCGTGGGCGGCGGCGCGTTGCTGCTGGGGGCCGGGGCATGGGCGTTGGGAGTGTCGCAACGCGCGGGCGGCCGGCTCGGCTCGGCGGTGGCGCTGGTGGCGATGCTCGGGGCGGCCGGGTTGCTCGTGCCGCTCGCGACGGCCGTGCCGGTTCGCAGCGAGAGCACCGAGGCGTTCAGCCCGATGCGACTGGCCGCGTTGCGCGAGCAGGGCCGCCCGGTGTTCGTCAACATGACGGCGGCCTGGTGCGTGACGTGCCTGGTCAACGAGCGGGTCGCGCTGGCGCCGGAGGCGGTGCGGGCGGCGTTCGTGCGCCACCGGGTCGCGTATCTGAAGGGCGACTGGACCAGCGGCGACCGGGTCGTGACCGAGTTCCTCCGCGCGCAGGGCCGTGACGGCGTGCCGCTCTACGCGCTGTATTTGCCCGGCCGCGACGAGCCGGTGATCCTGCCGCAGATCCTGACCGAGGCCGGCGTGCTGGCCGCACTAGGTGACGCGCCGGGCTGAGTTGACGGCGTGGCCGCCGGCTCTCAGATTGGCGGCGACTTAAGTGGAAAGATAACGAATTTGCTGAATTTCCTCATCGTGATCGGCCGGTTCGTGATCATGGTGTCGGCCGTGCTCGTCGTCATCGGCGGCGCCATTGGCGGCTGGAACGCGCCGCATCAGCCGGCTTCGATGCCCTATGGGCTGGCGCCGTTCGAGCCGCTGCGGATCGCGACGGCGGCCGTGGGCGCGATCGGCGGCATGATCCTGGCGGGTAGCGTGCTGGGGCTCGCGGCGGCGATCTTCGACATCCAGCGCCGGGTCGCGCTCGCGGTGCCACTCACGCCGCGGCGCTAGCTGCCTAGTCCTGGTCGAGGTCGCGGGCGACTTCGGGCCGATGCAGCAAGTCATTGATCTTCATCGCATAGTCGAGGCTGGCGTCGGCCTGGAACGAGAGG
>JAABUX010002026.1_pt1 | contig 29443 bp, 24 predicted proteins | sample 5561851 | NCBI WGS metagenome assembly JAABUX01 (sample SAMN10711883, study PRJNA513361) | rock metagenome | isolation source: Antarctica rocks | place: Antarctica: Victoria Land, Richard Nunatak red sandstone | collected 2016-01-03 | reverse complement strand
GATCCTGCGATCTGCAATCCAATCCTCCAGATTTGATTGAAGGATCTTGGTTTCTGATTTTTTTGCGATTTGCGATCCTGCGATCTGCAATCCAATCCTCCAGATTTGAAAGCCACACCTCCCCCTCGAAAGCGGGCCGAAGCATGACGGGACCTCTCATGCCCGAGAACCCGACCGGGGTGATCGAGGCGATCGAGCGGCGGAGGACCGCCCGGCGGTTCGACCCGACCCTCGATATCCCTCCCTCCTTGGTCGAGCGCCTGATCGCGCTGGCGACGCTGGCGCCGATGCCGATCCCGGTCCAGCCGGCCCGATTCCTGGTCGTCCGGTCGCCCGCCAACCGCCGGAAGCTCCAGGGCTGCACCTTCGGCGACGCCCGGCTGACCGACGCCCCCGTCGTGGTGGTGATCCTGGGCGCCCTCGACCCGGTCCGGACCGACCTCGAACCGCTCCTGAAGGCGCAGGTCGCCGCCGGAATCTTAACCCTCGACGAGTCGAAGCGGCTCGGGGCGACCGTGCCTCGGGCCTGGGGCCAGTTCGGCGACCCGGTCGGCCCGAGCACCCGAGCCGCGATGATGGCGGCCTCGACCTTGATCCTCGCCGCCGAAGGCTTCGGCCTGGCGTCGAGTTGGGTCGAGGCGTTCGACCGCGAACGGGTCCGGGCCGCGTTCGGGGTGCCCGACGACCACGCCGTCGTGGCGATGGTGGCGCTGGGGTATGCCGTCGAACCGGCGCCGTTTCCGGGTCGGCTGGCGGTCGCCCGCGTGGTCTTCGCCGAGCATTTCGGCCAGCCCTGGCCAACCTCGGGGTTGGGTGACAGGGTCCTGGCACCCGAGGCGCCTGGGGATTAGGATGAGGCGTCGGCGGCCCCCCGGTGGGCCGCCGACCGGCCCGGATCACCTCCCACCATCGAGCGAAGCGCCATGCGTTTGACCCTCCAGTTTCGCCAAGCTTGGCTGATCGCCGGGATGCTCGCGAGCACCTTGGTGACCGCCCAAGACCAACCCCCCAAGCCCGCCGAGGCCCCGACCCCCATCCCCACGGCATCGCCCGCCCCCTCGGCCGACACCACCCCGGCCCCCGCCGCCAAGCGAGAAGTCCCCCCGGCGGCCTCGGCGACGATCCCGGCCCCTCGCCCCGGGGTCTGGATCAAGCAGCATGAGGCGTTCCTGGACCGGGCCAAGAAAGGCCCCGTCGACCTCCTGTTCCTGGGCGACTCGATCACGGCGGGCTGGCGGAACGCCCCGGCGGTCTGGTCGCGGTACTACGCGCCGAGGCAGGCGGCCAACTTCGGGATCGGCGGCGACCGGACCCAGCATATCTTGTGGCGGCTTGAAAACGGCGAGGTCGACGGGATTCACCCCAAGGTCGTCGTCCTCATGATCGGGACCAACAACACCGGGTCGAACACCGAGGCCGAGGTCGCCGAAGGGGTCAAGGCGATCGTCGAGAGGCTCCGGAGCAAGCTCCCCGACACCAAGATCCTCCTCCTGGGGATCTTCCCGAGGGGATCGAACCGCGACAAGACGATCCCGAGCATCACCCCCGACCCCAAGATCGCCCGGATCAACGCCCGGCTCGCCGCCTTGGACGACCAGAAGATGGTCAAGTACCTCGACATCGGCGTCGCCTTCCTCGACGAAGCCGGCCGGGTCTCCCGGGCCGCCATGCCCGACTTCCTCCACCTCACCCCCATCGCCTACCAGACCTGGGCCGACGCCATCGAGCCGACCTTGTGGGACATGATGGAATCGAAGTGACCTGGGTTGGAAAACCTATCGCAAATCGCAGGATCGCAGATTGCAAAGGGGAGAATCGCCGGGCGTTGTCTCGATCCCTTTGCAATCTGCGATCCTGCGATTTGCAATCGTTGTCTCGATCCCTTTGCAATCTGCGATCCTGCGATTTGCAATCTTTCTCCTTGCCTCATCCCCGACGAACCTGATATCCGATCGCCCTGAGCACCCCCTCGGCAACGGGCAGATGGTCGCCCTGGATCTCGATCACCCCGTCCTTGACCGTCCCGCCCGAGCCGCACCGGCTTTTCAGCTTGGCGGCGAGTTCGGCCAGGTCGTTCCCCTCGGGATCAAGCCCCGAAACGGCGGTGACCACCTTCCCCTTGGGCCGCTTCTCGACCTTGATCCGGGCGGTCTGCGTGTCCGGCGGAATCCGGAACGGCGCGGCCACAATCGGCGGGCAGTCGCAGGCGGATTCAAGCCGGCCGCAGCGATCACAGGTCGGCGGCCGGTCGAACGGGGTCCCGGCGAACAAGCGTCCCATGCGGGCGACCTCCGACCCTTGATACTCTCGAACTCGCGGTCATCACCAAAGTTCCCGGGCGAACCTCGGGCGACTTCAACGGGATTTGACCGGGCGTGTCGAGTCCATCTCGACGCCCGGCGCGGTCGGTTCGACGACCTGTGAGGGTGCATCCTTCGCCCGAAATGAAAGATCGCCGGTGCTGGGGAACACCTGCAAGTCTCTTATCGAGATCGCCAACCCGTCGTCGAAGATCGCCTTGATCGGGATGGCATCGATTTTTTCTTGGATGTTGTCCAGGAAAGCGAACATCTGACCATTGACGACCTCCTCGAATTCCTCGAACAAGAGCCGAACCGGGGCAGGCGTCTTTTCGAGGTCGACGGTCCCACCGAAGTAATCGCCCTCATCGACGATTTGGGCCTCGGCCAACACGGTCTGAGATTCGTCGACAAGCTGGATGTGGTGACTATTCATCAATGCCCCATCGTATTGACAAAGACTTCGGCAAGCCTGGCGAGATTGGCGTCGTTGAATCCATCCGCACCCTCGGGGTGGATGATTCGGTGATGGTTTGGCAGCGCCAGGGATGGAGTGGGGATGACATCGAATCCGACGCCTCGAATTGCTTCCTCGCTCGCTGTCCCGATCGTCCCCGCTTGTTTCTGCAAATTTCCGGCCTTGGGGAGCCCAGACCGCAGCTCCTGGGCGGCGGCATCGGGCGTCGGTGCCTTGATCACCGAGATCCCAGGGTCATCGAGGGTGGCCTCTCTCGGCTTCAATCGAAGGTTCTCCACGCTTGCTCCACCGATGCGGTGAATGTCTCCGGTCCGTGTTGGCAGGGCTTCCTCCGACGCTCTTCGGGTTCAGGCGGTCTACGCCGAATCAAAACCCCGGGTTCGCGGCGTATCTCGGGTAGATCGCCACGCCGAGCTTGGCCCGCTTGGCGTAGAGGAACTTCAAGTGGTGGTCGAGGTGGTGAACCGACTTGACGACGATCTCGGCCAGGGTTTGCCGACCAAGCTCGGTGTGCGTCCCGGTCCGGGCGAAGTCGGCGTCGTCGAGGCCCCGGAGGATTCGGGCGACCCAGGTTCGGTTGGCGCCGAACAGGGCGGCGGCCTCGTCGACCGGCATCCGGGCCGAGTGGAGGCGGTCGAGCCAGGCGTTTTCGGGGAACGCCTGGAGCGTCGGGTTCTCCTCGGCGATCACCCGCTTGATCCGGTCGGCGTGGACGAAGTCCGAGTCGGCCAGGTGGGCGACCAGCTCGGCCAGGCTCCAGTCCCCGGGGCCGGGCCGGGCCTGGGTCTGTTCGGGGGTCAGCCCCGAGGCGGCCTGGACCAAGATCCAGCCGCCGTCGGCGTAGCGGTCGAGGATCGGCTTGCGGGCCTTGGCGGCCTCGGTGAGCTTGATCGTCTCCGGGTTCAAGACGGTCTCGTCGAAGTTCGGGTCGGTCACGGTCGAGGTCCTTCGATGTTGTCCTTCCGCCAGATCGCCAGGCGGGTGTCGGGATATTCCAGGAACCAGATCTGCTCCTCGACACCCAATTCCTCGGCGAACCGATGCGCGACCAGGTGGTTGACCACCTCGAGCGACACGTTCAGGAAATCGGTGCTCGGGTCGACCGGCTCGGGGAACCCCGTGTTGTGGAAGATGAACCGGATCACCAACACCCGCTCGTCGATCGGCCCCCACCGGCGCGAAAGGTACCGCCCGTCCATCTCGTAGATCGAGTAGCCCCCCGAGGCCCGGCAAAGCGTCTTGACCCAGGCGGTCTCGTCGAACGAAGCGTCCGCCGCGCGGCGGTCGGCGATGGTCTGCCGGACGAACGGGATGCCCCGGATCGCCGCCTCGTCGAATAGGTCCTCAAGCACCTCCTGGACCTTGCCGAAGTACCCCAATTTCTTGGGCAAGATCACCTCGTACATCCGGGCCGCTTTCGGACCTTCCAGCCGGTAACCACCCGTCATGCGACAGCCTCGATCGGGTCATTGCGAAGCCTTTGGAGGGGAAAGCGACCGCCATCCTACCGAAAAGTCCGCCCGGTTGACACCGCCCTCGATCGCCGAGGGGTTTGGTGATAAACTCCCCTCCCATGCGAAACCACCTCCTCGCCATCGGGATCATGACGGGCAACTCGCTCGACGGCGCCGACCTCGTCCTGTCGAGGTTCGGGCTTGATGGCGGGATCGAAGACCTCGGCGCGCACTCGGTCGCGTTCCCCGACGACCTCAAGCGCGAGCTTCGGGCGGTCCGCTCGGCGATCGGCCGGTCCGAGGGGCGGGTTGAAGCGGCGGTCGACGCCTTGGGCTTGGGGAGCTTCGATTCGGCCCTTGACCAATACACGAACCTCGTGGCGAGGGCGGTCGAAGACCTCCGGGCGAAGGTAGGGCCGGTGGCGGTCGACCTGATCGGGTTCCACGGGCAAACCTGCGGCCATCGCCCCCCTTCGATTGTCGGGACCGGCCGCCTCGGCGACGTCTTCACCGTTCAGGTCGGCGACGGCCAGAGCCTAGCCGACCTGACGGGAATCTCGGTGGTCTACGACTTCCGGTCGGACGACCTGATGGCCGGCGGCGAAGGCGCCCCCCTCGCCCCGGTCCACCACCGCCACCTGGCCGAGTCCGCCCGATCCCGAGGCTTCTTCCCGATCGCGTTTTGCAACGGCGGGAACACCGGCAACATCAGCATCATTTCCCAAGATGCCGAGGGGAAACCGGCGGTGATCGGCTGGGACACCGGCCCGTTCAACCACTTCCCCGACAGCCTAATGCGGCTCCAGGCCGGCAAGGCGTGCGACTTTGGCGCCGAGGTCGGGCGCCGAGGAACCATCCATTTGGGCTTGCTGTCGCTCCTGTTCCACTCCGCCGCGCGGACCCGGTCCGGTGAAAACTTCCTCCTCCGCCCCCCGCCCAGGTCGTCCGACCCCGAGTGGTATCGACTGTCCCTCGAACTCCTCGGCGAAGCCCCGGTCGAGGGGGTGATCTTGTCCTTCGAGGATCGAGTCCGGACGGCGACCTACTTCGCCTCCTACGCCTTTTGCCACTCCTTGGCCCTGATCCCGCCCGAAATTGACCCGCCCGCCCACTTCGCGGTCTGCGGAGGAGGGTGGCGGAACCCGCTCTGCTTGGGCGACTTCCGAGCCATCCTGCTCGGCCAGGGCCAAGCCCCGACCCTCCCCGAACACGCCGAGTTGTTCGACCGGCTCCGAGCTTGGACCATAAGCGCCGTCATCGCCCCCTCGGAAACTTTCGGCTTCGACGGCACGGCGATGGAAGCCCGGATCTTCGCCGACGCCGCCGTGTCCCGGATCAAAGGCGAGCCGTTCACCCTCCCCGCCACCACCGGGGCGGCGCAACCGACGGTCTGCGGGATCATCCGCTTCCCAAATCAGGACCGTTCGAGGGCGACCGAACCCCTCCGCGAGTGGCTCGACCACTTCGGGACCGAAGCGGCGACGGTCGACCTCCCGGACGTTTTTGAAGGGCGATGGAGTCGAGCCGGCGCGGGGTGGCAGGCTCGGCTGGTATCTCGCCATCCCGGCTGATGTTTGAGGTTGAGGATTCGCAAGTCCAAATTGCGAGAAAAGTGCCGACCTGGACCAACTTCGATTGACTAAACGCCCTGATCATCCGACACTGGGTTTGTACAAAACGAATTTCTCTTGTGGCCTTGAAGCTTCCGAAGCCTGGGTAGAAGGGTTATCGCATGCTCAGCATGACGACAAGCGAAGCGCGCCGAAATCTGTCTGATGTGATCCGCTAAGTCCGCAAGGGCGAAACGGTGCTCCTCAAGAAGCACGACAAGCCGGTCGCGGCCATCATCTCGATCGCCGACCTACGCCATTATCGCGCCTTGACCGATCAGAACGACGTTCGGGCCGCCGAGGCGGCGATGAAGGAAGCTGGAGAGGTTTCCTGGGAGGAGCTTAAGGCCGAACTCGACCTTTGACTCCGAGGAGGCGTCATGGCCCACAGCTTGAGGTTCAAAACCTCGGCGGCAAAGCAATTGGGCCGGCTTCCGAAAGAGGCTCGAATCCGGATTGGTTTCGAAGATCGACGGCTTAATCGAGAACCCGTTTCCGCCGAAGTGTACCAAACTGAGCGGTCATGCCTCGCTTTGGCGAATCCGTGTTGGAGACTACCGGATCATCGACACGGTTGGGGAAGTTGTCCTTCAAGTGCTCGTCATCGAAGTTGGGCACAGGCGCGAAATCTACCGCGACTATTGATTCCTGGGAACCGTCGAGGCGGGGCGAACGAACCAACCAGACGGCCTGCGGCCAGGGCCGGTTGATCGCGAGGCCATCGACGACTAGAATAATGGTTACAATCTTGATGCTGGAACTGATGTTTCCCTCGTGGTAGCCCAGATTGCAAGGGCATTCCCGCGACGCCGCCCCGACCGAGTCGAGAGGATGGATTCGATGGAGCCGAAAGTTCCCGCGATGCCGAAGCCGAGCAAGGTCGAGGCGATCAAGCTGGCCAGCCAGTTCTTGAAGGTGCAGGTCGCCGACGAGGCCCACAACGGCGTGTCGCACTTCACCGAGGACGCCGTCACGGTCCTCAAGTTCCACGGGAGCTACCAGCAGGACGACCGCGACCACCGGACCTTGCTCAAGCGCGAAGGGAAGGAAAAAGCGTATTCGATGATGGTCCGGGTCCGGATGCCGGGCGGCAAATGCACCGCCGAGCAGTATCTCGCCGTCGACGACCTGGCCAACACCGTCGGCAACGGGACGATCCGGATCACGACCCGGCAAGAATTCCAGCTCCACGGCGTCCCCAAAGATGACATGACCACGATGATCCGCCGTGTTAATGAGGTCTTGCTCTCGACCCTGGCCGCCTGCGGCGACGTCGAGCGGAACGTCCTCACCTGCCCCGCGCCGATCCGCGACGGTGTCCGCGACGCCATGCAGGCCGACGCCGACGCCTTCACCGCGCACTTCGCCCCCCGGACTTCTGCCTATTACGACGTCTGGCTCGACGGCGAGAAGGTCGACAACCCACTTCTTCCCAAAGCTGGACCGATCCGGGTCCCCACGGCGGGCGACGACCCGGTCGAGCCGATCTACGGCAAGGCGTATCTTCCCCGGAAGTTCAAGACCGCGATCGCCCTGCCCGACGACAATTGCACCGACGTCCTGGCCAACGACCTCGGCTTCATCGCCATCGTCGAAGACGGCGAGTTGGTCGGCTACAACGTCGTGGTCGGCGGCGGCCTGGGGACGACCCCGAGCGCCGAGAAGACCTTCCCGGCGCTGGCCCAAGACCTCTGCCACGTCGACCGGGCCGACTTCCTCGCCGTCGGCGAGGCGGTGATGAAAGTCTACCGCGACCACGGCAACCGCTCCGACCGGAAGCGGGCGAGGATCAAGTACCTCGTCTTCGACTGGGGGATGCCCGCGTTCCGGAGCAAGGTCGAAGAGTACCTCGGTCGGAAGCTCGAACCGTCGAAGCCCGTCACCGTGACCGAGGTCCAGGACCACCTCGGCTGGCACGAGCAAGGCGACGGCAAGCTCTTCCTCGGCCTGCCCGTCGAGAACGGCCGGATCAAGGACGTCGGCGACTTCCGCCTCCTGACCGGCCTCCGGGCGTTCTTCACCAAGTACCGGACACCGGCGCGGATGACCTGCCAGCAGTCGATCATCCTCGCCGACCTCGAACCGTCCTGGCGCCCCGCCATCGAAGCCTTGCTGGAAGAACACGGGATCGCGCAGGTCGAGCGGTTCTCGACCGTCCGACGCTGGTCGATGGCCTGCCCCGCGATGCCCACCTGCGGCCTGGCCGTGACCGAGGCCGAGCGCGCCTTGCCGACGATCATGGATCGCCTCGAAGTCGAATTGGCGGCGATGGGCCTGGGCGAAGACAGGTTCACCGTGCGGATGACCGGCTGCCCCAACGGCTGCGCCCGCCCCTACAACTCCGACATCGGCCTCGTCGGCCGCTCGGCCACCCGGAACGAAGACGGAACCCCCGGACCCGGGACCTACACGGTCTTCCTCGGGGGCCGGACCGTCGGCGACCGCCTGAACGTCGAGTTCAAGGACTACGTCCCGTTCGACCGGGTCGTCCCCGAACTGGTCCCCGTGTTTGCCCGCTTCAAGGCCGAGCGCGAGCCCGGCGAAACCTTCGGCGACTACTGCCACCGCGTCGGCGTCGACCAACTCGCCGAGGGGAGTAACTCTCGATTCTGGTAAAACCACTTCGCTCTCGGTAGGAAGGAGTTCATCTTTATAACCCGGGAGGCGAAGTCGTGGAACGAATTGTTACCGTCCGGTCCGAGTTGGAATCGATCCTCGTCGATCAAGCGTTGGCGATGGCCCGTAAGCTGGAGGTGGTGACCGAGGCCGCCCCCGATGGGCAAGCCTTCGCCATCGCCGAAGCGGCGGCCCCGCGGACCGGGCGCGAATCGACTCGGGCCGCCCTTGGAAGCGGCTTCGCGGCGACAAGCCGAGGCGGCGGAAAAAAAAGCCCCGACGAGAGTCCGCTCGCGCGGCGGTCGCCGCTTGGTCGAGAACAAGGCCCGTGGGACCACGGTCACGACCACCGGGCGGGTCGCGCTTCCGCGTCGCTCGTCGCGGCGTCCCGCCCGCGAGGTGACGGTGTCCCCGCTCGATCGACGGCTCGGCCGGGACGAATCCTCGAGCCCGCGGGCGGCCCGGATGGGCTGTCGGATGGTCACCCTCGCCTCGTTCGCCGCCGCCTCGGGCCATCTCTTCGAGTCGACCGGATTGCGTCTGGGTGACGAAACCTCGCGGCGGGCGTGCCATCGGACGGCCCGGCACTTGGTGCGACACCGCGACCGGGCGGCTCCTCGAGCGGAGTTCGCCGAGGCCGGAGGGGAAGTCGAATTCCTCGCCGACGGCGTGATGGCCCCGACTCGCGACGGTTGGCGGGGAACGAAGATGGCGATCGACTTGGAGCGACCGCTCGGACCTTCGGCGGGGCCGTCGGCCCGGGCGGGGCGGACCTTGCCCGACCCGACGATCCGGGTGGCCTATGCCGCGCCAACGCCGGTCAGGTGCTCGCCATCTTTCATGCGATGCGTCACGTCGCCTCGGCGACCACGGCGTCGCACGGCGAGTCGAGCCCGGCGGCCCGGCGAGGACCGACCCGGGTCGCCAGGCGTTGCCGGCCGACGGCCGGCCGGGCTTGCTCGACCACATCGGGGCGACCCCCGTGGCCGTCCCCACCGCCGCCGGCCAAGCGGGCGTCGACCGGTGGATCGGCTACTTCGCCAAGCACACCGATCGCGTGGGCGACTTCGGCCGCCCGCCGACCGGTCGGTCGATCGGCGGCGGTGGCGTGGAGGGTTTGGCGAAGCGTCTCGGGGTGCGTCTGAAGGTCGCGGGTCGAGGCCGGCGCGTCGATCATCCGGAAGGCATGGCGGCACTGGTCGTGACGGTCAACACCTCCGAGTGGAATCAGCCTTGATTGAAACAAGCCGCCTAAAATCCAGAATCGAGAGCTACTCCCGGACCAGTCCCGGCGATCCGCCGAGGGGGCGGGGCCGATCCCTGAATCGCGAACCCAGACGTCCGCTCGTCTCGGACAAGAAGAGCGAACCTGGCGGAACGAGGGGGATGCCCACATATAGTTCTTGAGCCGAATTAAAAAGTCTGGTTAGAATGTCCGAACGCACGGGGAGACCCACCCCTTTACCGACGCTTTTGGCGATCTTCGAGGGACATACGCAAGATCAATTTCAATCCTTCGCGTCAAAACGAATTCAACCAAAGAATTAATACGCGCTCAAATAGGCATTCGCACTGGCGGACCGCCCTCGACCTTGCGAGCGAAAACCGAAGTTGCCCGAATTGTCATCCGACGCGAATGAGCTTGCTTGCATGGGTCGGTCATGAAATTTTGCGAAGGGTGTCCCGAAATCGCAACATGCCCGTAGTTGAGTCGCACCGGGGAAATAAAAAAGCCCCTGGGGAGGGGCTGGTGGGGAAACAACTGGAATTACGCCGGCAGGAATCGAACCTACGACCTCCAGGTTATGAGCCTGGCGAGCTAACCGCTGCTCCACGGCGCAAAGACAATATACACCGAGGCTTCACATGAGGGAAGAGGACTGGTCGCGATTTTTCCCGAAATGTTCGCCGACCCATCCCAACCTATTTTTCTCGAGCCAACCCAGGCAGTCGCCGCATCCGGCTTCGACCGGGTCGTCAACGCCCCCGGAGCGATTTGCCAAGGGCCCCGAAACGAGTCGGCGCCGATAACTGTCGACGACGATCGGAGTTTTCGGTCGCCGAAGATCGAAGACCCCCCGAAGCCAAGCTTGCTTGAAGGAGCCGACCCCTTGCACCCGACCATCGCCCAGTTCCTCGACCACCTCAGGGTGGAGCGAAACAGCTCGAACCACACGGTCCGGGGCTACGAAGCCGACCTCGGCCAGTTCCACCATTACCTGGTGGAGACGATCGGCGAAGCCGCCGACCCGACGACCCTCGACGCGAAGCGGCTCCGAGGGTATTCCGCCTGGCTGAGCGGCCGCTCCTACGCCCCGAGCACCGTGGCCCGGCGACTGGCGTGCTTGCGGTCGTATTATCGCTACTTGAGGCGAGGCGGGGTGATGACCGCGGACCCGGCGGGTGGGCTTCGCAACCCGAAACAGCCGAAAAGGTTGCCGAAACTCCTCTCGGTCGATAAGGTCATTCAACTGCTCGACTCGATCCCGACCGACGACCCGCCCAGGGTCCGCGATCGGGCGATCCTCGAAACGCTCTACGGCGGCGGTCTCCGCGTCGGGGAACTCGTCGGGATCGACCTGGAAGACCTCGACCCGGAAACCGAACTGGTCCGGGTCCGTGGGAAGCGAAAGCGCGAACGGCTCTGTCCGCTGGGCCCGATCGCTTTCGACTGGATCGGCCGATACCGGTCCGTCCGGGTTCCCCTGGCGTTGGGCGATCCCGCCCTGTTCCTCAACCGGCGCGGGACCCGTCTGACATCGAGGAGCGTCGGCCGCCTCTTGGAATCCCACTTGCTCCGCGTCGGGCTCGACCTGACGGCCAGCCCCCACACCCTCCGCCACAGCTTCGCCACCCACCTGCTCGACCGAGGGGCCGACCTCCGCAGTGTCCAGGACCTCCTGGGACACCGGAGCTTGACCACCACCCAGATTTATACCCACGTGACCCAAGAGCGGTTGATTGATGCCTACAACGATGCCCACCCTCGCGCCTGACCCCCCCCCCGGGGCGGAGCTTCGGCTTCGAAGCGGCACGCCCCCCGTCCCGCCTTCGCTCGATCGCCCCGCGAGTGGGCGAGGCGCCCCCAAGCGCCTCGTCCGCCCGAGCCGTTGGAGTTCGTCCTTCTCGGCCGGCGAGCCGACCCCTCGGGTCGTTCGTCGGTAAGCCCCGGATCGGCCATCGCGGTCCGGCTTCGGGGCTTGGATTTGGAGGGGGCTGCTCGTGAGCACCTCCCACTTTCTCAAGGAAGACCCACCGACCTTCGGCCGCCCCGGCGGGCGCTTTTCGCGAGAGAATGGATCCATGAGCCAAGCTCGAGTCCTGATCGTCCACCCCGAGCCTTCGATCCTCGCCCTGCTCGGGTCGATGCTCCAATCGCTGGGTCATCAGATCGACGAAGCCGTCAACGATCGCGCCGCCGTCCGCCGCCTCGAAAGGGGCGGGATCGACCTGATGATCGCCGGGGTCAACCCCGCCGACCCCGAGGCGATGGAGCTGGTCTCTTACGCGAGGCGGAAACACTCGCAGGTCCCCCTGGTCCTCCTGTTCCCCGGCGCCCACCCCGAGCGGGCCCGAGAAGCCATGCGGCTGGGGGCGACCGCGGTCTTGAAATTCCCGATGCCGGCGACCGAACTCCGCGCCGCCGTCACCCAAGCCTGCGAGCAGAGCTTCTTCACCCCCCGGGTCGAGTTCAACGGGACGGCCTCGGCCAACTATCGCCGGTTCGACGAAGAACCCAAGGGGCTGAACGGGACCAAGGCCCACGGCTCGTCGAACGGCCGATCGCTCGAGCCGTCCGCCCGGGTCGAACCGAATCAGGTCGTCAACGCGATCCAGTTCGTCGGCGACGACCCGACGTTCCGACAGGCGGCCAACCTCGCCTCGACCGTCGCCCCGTCGCGGTCGCCGATCTTGATCGTCGGCGAGCAAGGGACCGGAAAAACCCTGATCGCCCGGATGGTCCACCAGCAGAGCGGCCGGGGGGACAAGCCGTTCATCGAGATTTCGTGCGGGGGGATCGACGAGCTGGGGCTGGAGCGCGAGCTGTTCGGCCAGAAGTTCGAGGAAGACCCCGCCTCGGAGCGCCCCGGCCGCCTGGTCCGGGCCAACGGCGGCTCCGTCCTGCTCGACGAGGTTGCCGCCCTCTCGATGGCCTTGCAAGGGCGGCTGCTCCAGGTCCTCCGCGACGGCGAGATCGAGCCGATGGGGTCTTCGCAGGCCATCCCCATCGACGTCCGGTTCCTCCTCTCCACCCGGGAAAACCTGCCCGCGCTCGTCGAGCAAGGCAAGTTCCGCCGCGACCTGTTCGAGCGGATCAACGACATCTGCTTGAAGCTCCCCGCGCTCCAGCGGCGGGGCGGCGACATCCTCAACCTGGCCGAGTTTTTCCGGGACAAGGCGGCTCGGGAATTCGGCAAGCCGGCCTCCGGGTTCACCGCCGACGCCGTCGAACTCCTGGCCCGCCACACCTGGCCCGGCAACGTCCGCGAACTCGAAAGCGTCGTCCAGCGCGGCGTCGCGCTCAGCCAAGGGGCCAAGGTCAACTCCGCCAACCTGGCCGTCGGGATCACCCCCGCCCGCTCGGCCCGACCGGCGAACGGATATTCCGCCCGAAGCTACGGCACGCCCAGCGCCGGGCTTCGACCCCTCAAAGAAGCCCTCGAAGAACCCGAAAAGCAGATCATCATCCAGGCGCTTCGGGCCCTCAACTGGAACCGCCAGGAAACCGCCCGGGTGCTCGACATCAACCGGACGACGCTCTACAAGAAGATGAAAAAGTATGGGTTGCTGATCGAGGAACCGGCCCTGCTCAACTGAGGAAGCGGGGCCGGACTCGATCCCAAGGTCCGTAGGGTGCCGCCGACCCCGCCCGTTTCGGTCGGAAAGGCAAATTTGATTTGAGCCGCGGATGGAACACGGATAATACTAATCCCAGGAATTCATAACAGATCGCAAATTGCAGATTGCAAACGGAAAGTCAATCAGAGTAATCCTTTGCAATTTGCAATCCTGCAATCTGCCATGCAGGAAATTCCCGGGAACCATGTAAGATTCTTTTTTCCGCTTCCTATCCGTGTTCCATCCGTGGCTGAATTGCATATCACCCGAGTTTTCGGGTGACGTCCCGCCCGTCGCCGAGGACCCGGATCGTGATCGACGTGGGCTTGCCCTCGCCGCCCCCCGCTTCCCAAGGGTGGGCCACCTTGTCGAACAACTGGTCGGTGGATTGGCGGCGGGACGGCCCGAGCACGAGCTCTCGGGCGTTGATGGCGCGGGCGATCCGGGCCAGGGCCGAGAACGGGTCGTCGGTCGGCACGACCAGCGGGATCACCGGCTTGCCCACCAACTCGGCCATGTGGACGACCGAGGTCAGGAGGGTCTGGTCTTCCTTCGACATCTCCTGGGCGGGGAGCGGCTCCCGACGGCGGATCACGTCGGCCGCGACGACGACCACGTCGGTCTTCTCGGGGTCGACCTCGCCGAGATACGTCTTCAGCATGTCGAGGCTTTCCTTCGAGCGAATCCCCACCAGGACCCGGTCGGGTTTGCTCAGGTGGAGCGAGTCCACCGAGAACTGGTCGACCGACTCGACCTGGAACTTTTCCGGGTGGTCGTCGCCGGACTTGGGCCGGTCTTCCTTCGAGTTGACGTAACGCTCCATGCCGACGAACAAGGCGAACAAGGTCGCCGAGAAGACGCCGCCGCTGATCGTCGCCACCGGCTTGGTGAACAGGTTGACGATCGCCGCGGAGATCAGGACCAGGAAGATCAACGACAGGCCGATCGGGACCTCGACCTGGCCCACCTTGATGTTGCCGGGGACCATGAACGCCCGCTCGCCGGGCCGGCGGAACCGGAGCACGAGCATCGACGCGGTCATGAAGACGAAGCTCCAGATCACGCCGAAAGCGTAAGCTTCGCCGAGCACGAGCACGTTGCCGCCGCTGACGAAGATCGTGAACAGTTGCAGGCCGAAGATCAGGTTGAGCACCCTCGACGAGGTCCCGTACTTCGGGTGCGGCTTGAGGAGCCAGTCGGGCAAGACGCCGTCCTCGGCCACTCGCTGGAGCACGCCGTTGGACCCGACGATCGCCGTGTTCACCGCGCCCGAGAGGACCAGGAAGCCGACGATCACCACGAAGCCGTGGAGCAGCAACCTGGCCCAGTGCGGCCCGACGACGCTCATCGCCAGGCCGCCGATCAGGTTGTCCTGGAACGCGCCGATCCGCTCCTTGTCGGGGATGATCATCACGGCGAAGAAGCTGATCAACGCGGTTAAGACCAAGCTGTAGAGGAAGACGATGAACGCCGCCTTCTTGAAGTTGGCCAGTTTCGGGCTTTCGACCTCTCGATAGACCTGGGCCAAGGTCTCCTCGCCGCTCATGGCCAGGACTGAGTGGCCGAACGCGATCAAGATCCCGAAGACCCCGATCAGGCTGGTCCAGTGGAACGACTTGGGCTCTCGGAGCGACTCGGCGACCGAGGTCTCCCCGAGCCAACCGAGCGGGTCTTCCTGCCGGCCGGTGATCTCGTTGATCGCCGGCTTGCCGTCGGCGTCGACCTTCTTGGTCAGGTTGGGCGTGGCCGGCGGGATATGCCGGGTTTCGGGGCGGACTGCCAAGGTGATCCCGCACCAGACGAGCATCACCCCGGCCATCACCGTGGTCGCCGTCATGATCTTGAGGGCCTTGCCGGTCGACTCGCGAAGCCCCCGGACGTTCGACCTCCAGAAGTAGAACGTCGTCAGCCCCGCGATGACCGCCGCGCCCTGGTTGACGGGCAGCGTGTGCTTCAACCCGAGGTAGCGAAGCCCCTCGTTGGCCAGTCCGAGGAGATATTGCCCCGCCGAGACCCCGCTGATCGGGCCGGTCAGGACGTAGTCGAATAAGAGCGCCGACACCGAGAGCTTGGCGGGGATGCCCCCCATCGCCTGCTTGACGACGCGGTAGACCCCCCCCCGGACGAACATGGTGCAGCTTTCGATGTAAACGCTCCGGACCGCATAGCTGAACAGCATCACGCCGAGGATGAACCAGGGGGCGGCCTTGCCGACCTGGGCCTCGACGATCCCGCCGATGTAGAACGCCGTGCTCGCCAGGTCGCAGAGCACGACGGCGGCGGTCCTTCGATACGAGATGAAGGCGAGCATCACCGTCGAAACGACCAAGATCCGGCCGACGTCGCGCGAGCCGCCCGCGGCCGGACCGTCGTCTCCCGGGTTGCTCGAAGCGTCCGCGTCGGATTTGTGCGTGGAATCGCCGCCGGCTCCCGTCGAAGGGTTGCCGTGATTCATCGAGGTTACCTTTTTGAAGCGCGAACACGGAAGCGGCGGGGCTTCGGCTCGACGGAAAGGGGAAAGCCGGTCAGCCGGGCAAAACACGGACCAACTCGCGTCCGACCCCGATCCGAATCAGGTTACTCGCGAAAGATCGATCGGGTCAAGCGATCTGGCCGACGCTCGTGGGTGTCGCTTTCGAATTCGGAGATTCGTAACTATTCAGCCCCCCGCAGGCGTACACCATTGGCCTCCTTATGCGAGTCATCGGTCAGTTTGCTCAGATCGCCCAGGTCACGCTCCTTTAGGTGCATGCTGGGAACCTGTCCTGTGCAGACAGCCAATACTTCCAAGCTGGGCGGTGATCATCTGCTATGGGCTGAATAGTTACGGAGATTCCGATTGCAAATCGTAAGGAATAGAAAACTCAAGTAAACTCAACCCCCGATCCGCGCGAAGATTCCATGAAGACCGGCTTGCGTTTTCGCGGTCGATCCTCACCAATCACTGGTTGCAGCAATACTTTGTGTCAAGTTTTGGAATAATGATTTTTCCACGCGATGGAAAAAACCGACCAATCACGGAACAACTTGGTTGACCTCGACGCCGTAAACGACGACTATGACAAGCCGTGGGACTTCACCCACGCTTCAGTTCACCACAATGAGCATACCTCCCATAAAGCGAGCGCTGAGCCGCAAACCGAGGCGTTTCACGCTTTCGAGCCAGGACTCTCACATCCTGGAACCACGCTATCTTCTGACCGCCGTCAACATCGGATCGTTGACCGGCGGCCTGCCGCAGCCGAACCACGCCGGGCTGTCGATCGGCCACGCCGTCGTCCCTGCCACGCATACTCCCGCATCCGTCGGAGTCCATGCCGCCCTCACCACGGGCACCTCGACTCATGGCGGCGGTGCGACTACCCAGCGACTCGCGGCGACCCATCATTCCACCTCGACCTTGGCCTCCATCGTGACCGCCCGCCCCTCAGCGACCAAACACGCTGGCGCGGCGACCGCCTCCCACGCGGGGCAGGTCAAGGACGCGGCCACCGGGCTGACCTTCTATCGCGCACGGTCCACCGGCCACACCACCGCCCAGCCAGCGCTGAAAAGCTCCTCGGCCGTCCCTATCGTCCCGAACCTCACGGCGCAGACGGCAACGGCCGCCAGTCCCAATGCGTCCTCCGCCTCCTCCGTCATCGTGGATTGTGCCGCGCTTGCCGCGAAACTGCAAGCCGGCATCGACTCCGACCGGGACTCTTACAATCAAGATGTGAGCGATTTCAAACAAAATCTGATTATTTATCAGAACGATGTCATTAGTTGGCAGCTTGACCGGAATAGTTTCCAGATCGCTCAAGGCGCATTCAATGCTGATGTTAGAGCATTCGATGCCAAGTACGGCAATGCGCTCAACCTCAGCGCCGAAGCTGCAATTGGTACTGGTTTGCCCGCACTTTCCGTGAAGCTGAGTGTTGACCTCACCAAGCTCATGAAGGGATTTGATCAAAACTCGATTGAGCAGCAGATCGCAGCTTTTCAACAACGCCTTGATGGCCCTAATGGTCTCAACGCCACTTTGGGTTCGCTGCGATCGCGAAGAACTGGGTTGGACAGTGAGGGTGCTCAATTGCAATTGATCGGCAAGGCTCTCCACGCCCAAAAGTCAAAGATCGACCAAGAAGTCCAACAAGCAAACGACCAGCTCGCAGCAAGTGGGTGCGAAGAGCGAGTTGCTGAAAACCTGGATGACGCACCTGATGTCGTCATCGCGGACCTGCCAGATCCGCTTGATGGAATCATGTTCGCGTGAATAATAAAGCGCTGCCCGTTGTGGCACGAATTTTAAACTTTGTCACACAACGGCCAAGCATCATTTTTAGACCTGCGATCACACAAAGAACATCGTTGCCCCTTACCGCCAATGGTCCACCAAGTTAAAACTGCAGGTCGCTAACCGGCCTTGACCGCCAAAACGGTGACGACTGACCCCGCAAAATTCGGTTGGTGGACCACTAGTGCATCAAGATCATACGGAACAAGTGTAGGAGTTCATCCCGATGAATTTTCGGAAAATCTCGATCAGTTTTTTGTTCCTTCTGGTGGCTGTTTTTGCAATTCTTTTTGGACTCTATTCCCCGACGCTCAAGCGGCAACGCGATTTTTACTTATGGGCTAGTAGTTTTCACAAAAAGGAGGCATATAAAGAACAGAATATTCTTTTGAAGTACCAAGCGATGGTTGATGCCAACGTTTTGAATCCCGAAGATTCTTTTAATAAGACTTATTATCAAGTTCATCAAGATCGTGTGGGTTATCATTTAAAGATCAGTAGCAATTACCTGTATTTGTCAAGTCGGCCTTGGGAAGAAAATCGGTTAGTATTGGAGGAACCTGGGCAGGAGATCAAGCTCGATTTCGACTTGAACAACCTGCTGAATGATGGTCCAAAAAACGTCAATCAGCTCATCAACTCTTTGCCAACGCCATCCAGATAACCGCACTTTGCCAGAACTGCCGCCGGTCATCCGGCTAGCCTGAGGATACGATCGAAGAAGGGCAGGATTTTCTCACTCAACGGCTCCGCGACACCCAGACGTAGATATTTCTCGCCCCGCATCGCCCGCCGTGATGCTCCACGCCGGTCGGCGTGCGAGGAGCGACGATTCGCATCATCCCATGGACGATTCTTGCGGTCCCTCAAGGCCGAGGCGTCTTGGTCCCAGCCCCACACCTCGACCAGCGTGTGCACCCACAAGCTCAGGTTCAAAGCCCCCACGTTGCTCCAGACCCGACGCGACTGTACCTGCTCGATCCGTTCGACTTCCTTCAGGTCGTCGTAGTTCTGCTCGATCGCCCAGCGGTCATGCACGGCTTGAACGATCGCCTCGACGCTGGCCCCCGGCTCGCTGTCCAAAAACGCCCGCCACGAGTCGTCCTTCGCCTTGAGGATCACCACCCGGATCACGCCACCGGCCGGGGCCCAGGTCGCCAGGAAGGTCTTGTAGCGTTCGACCACCGGGCGACCCGCGGTGGTGGTCGTCATCACCTCGGCCCCGCCCCGGGTCTGGCCGGCTCGCTTGGCCAGGCTCAACGAGTTCTTGCCGTGGATCGGCGGGCGGCGGCAACATCTTGGGCAGGTCGAAGAGGGCGGCGTCCTTGCGGAGCCGGGCCACCACGACAAACCCGGCCTTCATCGCCGGGCGGAGGAACTCTCGCTTGGCATAGGCCCCATCGACCACGGCCCAGGGGGAGTTCTCAGCCTTGGGCAACTCCGAGCCGAGCCAGGTGAGCATCGCAATCGCACCGGCCATCCGGAGCTTGGTTTCAAAGGAGACCTTCGTCTCAGCCGGCAGGCCTGGCACGTCGGTCTTGCGGACATACAGCCAGCTTGCCCGGCAGGGGCAAGCCGATCGAGCCAAAGCGGTCGTGCTTGACGACCTGGCTGAGGGTGACCCACGAATGGCCGTGGAGGAAATTCGACGCGGCCGGCCCGGTAGTAATAAGAGCGAATGCCGGTAGTGACCGCGGCGGCTCGGCACCAATTCGTGATGGTTCGTCGTTGCGAGGCGAGGAGGATACCGGCGACGACGATCCGAAGCCGCCAGGCGAGCCGGCGATGGAGCGGGGCCGCCAGTTTGGCCACCCAGAGGCTCCACTGGGCCAACAGATTACAGGTAGACACCCTCGTCCCTCTTCGGTCTGAATGGGGTCGTGTAGTACCCACAATCGTGCCGGGAGGGCGAGGGTTCCTTCAAGCCTCAAATCGCTTGACAGCCGTCAGAACTGGCAAAGTGCGGGGCGAAAGCGACCGCGAAGATTTGTCATCGGGAGACCTTCGCCTCGGCGAGCATCAACACCGCCTCCTGGCGGGTCCCCTCGGCGGCGGAGTCGCCCCGGAGCATGGCGGCGATCTCGAGGACCCGGCCCGCCTCGTCGAGCGGGGTGATCGTCGTCCGGGTCCGGCCCGCCTCGGTCCGCTTGCGGATGATCCATTGGTGGTCGGCATAGCTGGCGACCTGCGGCAAGTGGGTCACGCAAATGACTTGATGGTGCTTCGACAACTCGGCGAGCTTGCGACCGATCGCCGCGCCCAGTCGACCGCCGACGCCGGTGTCGATCTCGTCGAAGACCAACGTCGGGACGCGGTCGGCGGCGGCCAGCGCGGTCTTGACCGCGAGCATCACGCGGGACAGCTCGCCCCCCGAGGCCACCTTGCGGAGCGGCTTGCTCGGTTCGCCGAGGTTGGGCGCGAACTGGATCTCGACCCGGTCGAACCCCGACTCGGGGGCCGATGACGCGAACGGGTCGTCGCCGGTCGGGTTCGTCGCCAGGTCGACGGTCAGCCTCGAATCCCCCAGGCCGAGGGCCTTGAGGTGCGACTGGACCGCCTTGGCGAACCCCTTGCATACTTTTTGGCGGGCGAGCGTCAAGGCTTCCCCCGCCCGGACCACCTCGACCCAGGCCCGACGGGTCGGCTCGTCGAGCGCGAGGAGGTCGGCGGACGCCGTTTCGATCTCGGCCAGTTTGCGGGTCGAAACTTCGAGGCGATCGGCCAGGGCGTCGGGCGAGCATCGGTGGCGGGCCGCCAGGCGTCGATAGAGCGACAGCCGGGTTTCGACCTCTTCGAGCCGGTCGGGGTCGTCGTCCCACCCTTGGCCGAACTTTCGGAGGGCGTAGGCGACCTCGCGCGCCTCGTCGGCCAGCCGTTCGAGGTCGGCGCCCGCGTCGGCGAACTCGGGGACGGCGTCGGCCAGCGGGGCCAGCGTCCGGGCGACCTTCTCGAGCAACCCTTGGGCGGAGCGGTCCGACTCGTAGAGCAGGGAAAAACCGAGCTGGGCGGCGGATCGGACCTGCTCGGCATTGCCCAGGCGGTGGGCCTCGCGGGCGAGTTCGTCGTGCTCGCCGATGCGGGGTCCGGCGGCGGTCAACTCCTCGGACTCGAAGGCCAGGAGCGCCCGCTCGCGGTCGCGCTCCCGCGAGGCGGAGATCAAGGCCGTCCTCCGGTAAAGGAGCGCGGCGTGATCGGTTCGGGCCGCTTTGAAAGCCGCCAGGGTCGGTTCGACCGCCCCGAAGGTGTCGAGGAGGTCGCGCTGGCGGTCGGGGTCGAGCAAGGCCCGGCTTTCGTGCTGGCCGTGGATGTCGATCAACCGCTCGCCCAAGGCCCGGAGGGTGACGATCGGGACGGGCAGGCCGTTGGCGTGCGCCGAGGTCCGACCCGATCCGGCGATCCGACGGGTCAGGATCAGTCGCTCGTCGTCGACCGGGCCGCCGAGGATCGCTTCGAGGTCCGACCGCAGCGAGGGGTCGCCCAGGTCGATCGCCACGGCGGCTCGGGCCTCATCGCGACCGGCCCGAACGAGGTCGCTCGACGCCTTGCCCCCGAGGACCAGGCCCAAGGCGGTCAAGAGCAGGCTCTTGCCCGCGCCGGTCTCGCCGGTCCAGGAGCAATAGCCCGGCCGGAGGTCGATCCGGGCGTCCTCGATCAAGGCCAGGTTTTGCACGGAAAGCTCAAGGAGCACGGCGCCTGATCCTCTCGATCGGTGGTCGAGCTTGGGGACGGACGACTCAACTCGACTCAAGTCAACTTCAAGTTCTTCCGGTGGAACGCGATGGCCTCTCGGACGTGACAATCCCAATAAGCCCAGTCGTGGCCGCCGGGGAACTCGTGGTATTCGTGATCGATTTGTCTGGATTCGAGGAGCGCGTGGAACGCCCGGTTCTGGCCGAGCAAGAAGTCTTCGGTCCCGCAGTCGATCCGAAGCGCGGGGATTGGGCCAGGGTCGATCTTCTCGACCAGGGCGAAGGGATCTTCCGGGCCGTTCTCGGGATTTTCGCCGAAGATCTTCTCGAACTCGGCGGCGAACTGGCGGATCTCGACCGGTTTGAGTCGGGCGAACGCCAACGCCCCGGAATGCGAGGTGACGCTGCAAAACAGCTCGGGGTGCTTCAGCGCCAGCTTCACCGCGCCGAAGCCTCCCATCGACAGCCCGCCGATCGCCCTCGCCGAGCGGTCGGCCTTGACCGGGAACGTCCGCTCGACCAGGCCGACCACGTCCCGGATCAGGTCATCTTCATAGGCAAGGCCCTCGATCGCGTTGGTGTACCAGCCCCGGCCGCCGTCGGGCATCACGACGACCAGGGGCATCCCGGCGACGTATCGCTCGACGCTCGACCGCCGATGCCAGGTCGTGTGGTCGTCCGACAAGCCGTGGAGCAGGTAGAACGTCGACCAGGGGCGAGGCACGTTCGCGTCTTCGGGGAAGATCACGTTGAATGCCGACGCCTTCTGGAGGGATCGGCCCTGGTAGTGGATCGTGGCGAACGCCATCAGGTGGTTTCCGTTGAGGGTCGAGGGTGTGTCCGGCATCCGACGTGGACGGACCCGGCGATCGGCGAGGCCCAATCCTCCCGCCAGCCCAGCGACCACGATCCGGGGTCTTCGGCCTCCGCGTCGAACAGCCCGGCGCATTCGATGAAGGCCCGGCTTCGGAGCGAATCGCGGTCGGCCCGGTCCAACAGTGCCCGGAGGTCGACCCGCTTCAAGGTAGCCTGCGTGATCGGCCGCTTGCTGTCGGCGAACGTCAAGCCTCGCAGCAGGTCGGCCGCCTCGGGGCCGTTGAGGACGGCGGCGATCGTGCAAGCCGCCTCGGCACTTGGGACCGGCAAGAAATAGGAGGTGTCGTCGACCAAGGGGACTCGACCGTCGACCGGCCCGATCGCCCGGAACCGGAACGACTTGTGCAGTCCCGAGATCGCGACTTTATAGCGGCTGAAACTATAAGGGCCGACGCCGAACAAAGAGAACGGCGGACGTCCCCGGTAGATCGACGACTTCCGAGCCTCGAAGCGGTCGGCATGCCCCTGGAGGTAGGCCCAGAGTCGGGGGCTACCTTGGGCGAGGGCGCGGGGGTCGTCGCCCAGCGCCCTCTGGGGGATCAAGACGGATCGCCTTGGTCGGGGAGAAACCCCTCGGGCGAGGTCGGTCGCCTTGAACCAGGGGTAGACCCGGTCGGCTTCGACGCTCACCGGCTCGCCCAGGCCGTTGACCCAACCGCCTTCGTCGCCCGGAACCAGCTCCATCACGCTCGAAGCGTCGTGCTTGACCCCTTGCCGCCAAGGGATCGGCCCCGCCCCGTCGGCGAAGCGGGACCGCCGGTAGGCCGCCAGGTCGGCCACGATCGACCCGTCATCCACGCCCCAGGTTGTCTCGGGGTGAGACGCTGCCAAACCGGAAAACACCGGGACCTCGGCGACCTTGGGGCCGGGGCCGACCTCGACCCGGAGCAAGCCGGCGGCGACCGAAGCCCGGAACCACCGAGGCGCGTCGATTTTCCAGAACGTCGCCGAGGTCACGGGGAGGTCGTCCCCTTGGATCGACCGGAGCAAGGCGCGGGCGACCGAGGTCTTACAGAGGAGGGCGATCGTCGGCCGCTCCGGGGCCAGCTCGCGGATCAGCTTGATCCAGACCGCTTCGGCCAGGTCGAAGTTCGACGCGCCGGTCATCGCGTCGATCCCCCGGGCGCGTCGGGCGTTGCTCCGGGTCGGGCCGGGGTTCCGCGCGGTCCCGCCCGATGCCCCGAGGGCCGCGACCGTCACCCACGGCGGATTCCCCACGACGAGCAATCGCCCGCCGCCGAGCCAGGCCAAGTCGCGGCCCAGGTCGAGGCGAAACAGGTCGGCGGTGACGACCCGCCCCCGATCGCCGACGACGGCTCGGGCCGCCTCGGCGTGGTCGGGCTGGATCTCGACCCCTCGGACCTCGACGGGCGAATCCTCCCCGGCCAGGACCCCGGCCAGGAAGTGCCCGCGCCCGCAGGTCGGCTCGAAAACGCGGTCGAACCGCCCGCCGTCCGCCCTCAGACGGGCCAGGATCTCGGCCACCAGCGGGGCGGGAGTCTGGAAGTCGCCGAAGTCTTTGCGGCCCGAGTCTGCCGTCGACGGCGATTGGGCGATTCCAGGAGCCGTCATCGAGAAAGTCCCACCAGGCCACCGACGACACCATCAAGAGGAACCGATCACCGTCGCGTCGATTATGTCTGCCGTTCTCGGTGAACACAAGAACAGTTTAAAAATAACAACAAAGCTGGCGAGGGCCGGTTCGCTCCGTTACGATCGAGGCTCGACCTGAAGCTCAGGGTCGATGGCATCCACGTTTCGCGTGATGAAAGCGTTGTTCATGTCGCTTCCCGCTGGCGCCGTCCTTCGATTAGTGGGGCCTTTGATCGAGGTCATCTGCCTGGCCTTGCTCCAAAAGTGGGGCGGTCAAGGGCGGACGGTCGTCGGCGTCGCGGTCGAGTACCCGCTTTATGGAGGTTTGGCGTTGGGTTTGGCGATGGTCGTCGCGGGTTTGACCTGGTTCCGGCCGAGGCGACGGGTCGCGGGGGATCGGCGATGATCGATCCGGGTCGACGATCCTACCCGGACGAGCCTCGGCGCTCGTACCGCTATTATGACCTGATCATGGCCGCGTTCGTCACGGTCTTGATCTGCTCGAACTTCATCTCGGCGCCGAAGCGGGTCACGCTCGGCGGGTTCACGTTCGGCGCCGGGGTCTTGTTCTTCCCAATCAGCTACCTGTTCGGCGATATTTTGACCGAGGTCTACGGCTATGCTAGGTCGAGAAAGGTGGTTTGGGCGGGGTTCGGTGCCTTGATTTTCACCTCGGCGGTGAGTTGGGCGGTGCTCCACCTCCCGGCCGACCCGTCCTGGACGAAACAGGCCGCCTACGAGTCGGTCTTCGCCGGGGCGCCTCGGGTCGTCCTGGCGTCGATCCTGGCGTTCTTCACCGGGGAGTTCGTCAACTCGATCGCGATGGCCAAGATCAAGCTCCAGACCCGAGGCCGGTTCTTGTGGATCAGGACGATCGGTTCGACGATCCTCGGCGAAGGGGCCGACTCGCTGATCTTCTACCCGGTCGCCTTCCTCGGGGTCTGGGATCATGAGAGTCTCGTCAAAGTCCTGATGACCAACTATAGCCTCAAGGTTGGTTGGGAGATCGCGGCCACGCCGCTGACCTACGGCGTCGTCGCCTATCTCAAGCGCGCCGAGGGGGAAGACTTTTACGATATCGGCACGAACTTCACCCCGTTCTCGCTGAAGACTTGATCGAGCGCGGGCGAGGCAAGGAGGTTGACCCTGATGTGCGGAATCGTCGGATACACCGGGGATCAAGACGCGCCGCCGATCCTCTTGGCGGGCCTGCGGCGGCTGGAGTATCGCGGGTACGACAGCGCGGGGCTGGCGACGACCGGAGGCGGGCGGATGACCCTTCGGAAGCGCGCCGGTCGCGTCCAGGCGCTCGAAGATGCCGTCCGGGATGATCCGGCGATCGGGAGCTGCGGGATCAGCCATACCCGGTGGGCCACCCACGGCCCGGCGAACGACCAGAACGCCCACCCCCACGTCGGAGGGGCGGGCGAAGGGACGGTCGCGCTGGTCCACAACGGGGTGATCGAGAACCACTCGACCTTGAGGGCGGGGCTGGAAGCGTCGGGCGTCGTGTTTCGGAGCCAGACCGACACCGAGGTGATCGCCCACTTGCTCGCCCTCGAACTCGGCGAGGGCGACGACCTGTTCGGGGCGCTCCAGCGGGTCTTGCCCAAGCTCGAAGGGACCTACGGCCTGGCCGCCGTCAGCCCCCGGTGCCCCGGCCTGGTCGTCGGGGCGAAGCTGGGGAGTCCGCTCGTGGTCGGGCTTGGCGACGGCGAGCACTTCCTGGCGAGCGACCCGGCGGCGATCGCGCCCCACACCGCGAGGGTGGCTTTTCTCCAAGATGGCGAGGCGGTCCGGTTGACCGCCCGAGACTTCGCGATCCGCCACCGCGACCGAGGGTCGATCACGCCTCGGATCGACCGGATCGACTGGTCGCCCGACCTGGCCGAGCTTGGCGGCCATGCCCACTACATGCTCAAGGAGATCCGCCAGCAACCCGACACCGTCCGCGACGCTTGCCGGGGGCGCATCCGCCGGAGCGAGGCCACGGCGGTCTTCGGCGGCCTGAACCGGACCCCCCGCCAGCTCCGACAGGTCCGCCGGATCGTCCTCGCCGCGTGCGGGACCAGTTGGCACGCGGCGCTCGTGGGAGAATACCTCATCGAGCGGCTGGCCAACCTCCCCGTCGAGGTCGAGTACGCCGGCGAGTTCCGCTACCGGAACGCCCCGCTCGACGACCGGACCTTGGTGTTCGTCCTCAGCCAGTCGGGCGAGACCGCCGACACTTTGGGAGCCTTGCGTGAAGCCAGGCGGCGGGGCCACCCCAGCCTGGCCATCTGCAACGTCGTCGGCAGCACGATCGCCCGCGAAGCCGAAGGGGGGATCTACCTCCACGCCGGCCCCGAGGTCGGGGTCGCCAGCACCAAGGCGTTCCTGGCCCAGGTGACGGTCTTGACCCTGCTCGCGCTCCACCTGGGTCGGCTCCGGAACCTCTCGTTCACCGACGGCCTCGCGGTGATCGACGCCATCGAGGCCGTGCCCGAGGCGATCGCGCGCGTCCTCGAATCCGAACCGGCGATCATCCAAGCCGCCGAGCGGTTGAGCCGGGCCAGGAGCGTCATCTACCTCGGTCGAGACCTCCACTTCCCGGTTGCGCTCGAAGGGGCGCTCAAGCTCAAGGAGATCAGCTACCTCCACGCCGAGGGCTACCCGACCGCCGAGATGAAGCACGGCCCGCTCGCCCTGATCGACCCGGAAACGCCGACCGTCTTCGTCGCCCCCCGAGGCCCGTTGCACCCGAAGACCTTGAGCAACGTCGAGGAGGTCAAGGCCCGCCTCGGCCCGGTGGTCGCCGTCGGGACCGAGGGCGACAGACGCTTGATCGCCCTCGCCGACGCCTTCTTGCCGATCCCCGACGTCCCCGAGATCGTCCAACCGCTCGTCGCCGCCGTCCCGCTCCAACTCCTGGCCTACCACGTCGCCCGGATTAGGGGCTGCGACATCGACAAGCCGCGCAACCTGGCCAAGAGCGTGACCGTGGAGTAATCTTGGAGCGGAAAAGGGGTGGAAAAGGGGTCAGGTACCGATTCACGAGAACACTCGAATCGGCATCTGACCCCTGTTCCGCTCACATCCTAGCTGTATTCCGATCAATTTGATAAGATAGTCCAATTAGGATCATTGACGCTCACCCAAGGTTCAAAACGTGCATGTGATCGCCAAACCTTTCATCCTCGCCTTCATCGACGACTACCCGGACTCCGCGTCGTCGCTCCTCGCGTGGCATCGCGAGGCCGAGACGCGGACCTGGACGACGCCCAACGAGGTCCGCGAGTCGTTCGCCACCGCCAGTTTCGTCGGCCGCCTGGTAGTCTTCAACATCGCCGGGAACAAGTACCGGCTGATCACCGACATCCATTACAACATAGGGAAGGTCTACATCGATCAGATCTTGACGCATGCCGAATACGATCGCGGCCTCTGGAAGCGAGGCTGAACGATCGCCCCGTCCGGCAAATCCTTGATCGGGTTCGCCGGGCTTTTCCCGGAGACGAAACTCGGGCTTTCACCACGAACCGAACGGAAACCGCCGCCATGTCCACCGCCGCCGCGAACAGCAACGCCGCCCGCATCGAATCCGCTCCCCGTCCTATCTCGCGTTACGTGGAGCTGGTCGAAGCCTTCCCGCTCCGGCCGATCCGCACCGACGACCAGCTCGCCGCCGCGACCGTCGTCATGCGGTCCTTGCTCGGGATCGAGCTTTCCGCCGACGAGGCGGATTACCTCGATGTCCTCGGCGACCTGATCCGGGCCTACGAGGCGGAGCATCACCCGATGCCGCAAGTCACCCAGGGCGACATCCTCCGCGCCTTGCTGGAGGATCGGGGCGTCAGCCAGGCCGAGCTTGCCGCCGCGACCGGGATCGCCGATTCCAACATCTCGACGATGCTGGCCAACCGTCGCGGGATCAGCAAGGCGAACATGGTCATGCTGGGCAAGTTCTTCGGGGTCGAACCGGGTCGCTTCCTGGTCTGATCCGGCCCCCGACAACGCGAGCATGCAGCCAGGGAAGGGAAAAGGAGTCGGGTACGAATGGCACTTCCCGAAGCGGAAAACCTAATGGGGACGAGGGGTTGCGTCGATCGATAGTCCGTCTGGAACGTCGGGCGTTTCTCGAGTGAAATTGGCCGCACCTTGTTTGGCGGGAGTCATCCGATCAGCGAGTAGACGATCGATCGATTATCCGTCCGGCTTGGGTTGTCTAAGTCATTTGAAATGAAGGAGTTGTGGTATAGGAAGTGCCATTCGTACCTGACCCTTTTTGTCTCCAAACATGAAATAGATGCAACTTGCGAGTGATCATATTAATTGGCTTTGTTCAAAAAATAGACGAGAACTTGGGACGAGAACTTGGTGTCAGTTCTTGTTTCCTCCCTCGAAGACGAGAACTTGGGACGAGAACTTGGTGTCAGTTCTAGACGAGAACTTGGTGTCAGTTCTTATTTCCTCCCTCGAGACGAGAACTTGGTGTCAGAGACGAGAACTTGGTGTCAGTTCTTATTTCCTCCCTCGAGACGAGAACTTGGTGTCAGTTCTAGTGGGTCACTTGCCCCGCTCGTCGCCATCGCTCAGCGCAAGTCCAGGCCAAGAAACCGCTGTGAAAAGAACTCGGTGTCAGTTCTTATTTCCTCCCTCGAAATAAGAACTGACACCGAGTTCTCGTTCTCGAAATAAGAACTGACACCGAGTTCTCGTTCTTTCCTCCCTCGAAATAAGAACTGACACCGAGTTCTCGTTCCGAGTTCTCGTTTGAGGGCATGGAAGGTGAGGCCATCGTCATTCGATCGCAAAGGTCGTCCCATGACCCCGAAATTACCAGATCGAAGGGACGAACGCCAACGAAAAATGAATTGACACCATTTTCATTTCATTTTCACCATTTTTTCCCGAAATTACCAGATCGAAGGGACGAACGCCAACGAAAAATGAATTGACACCATTTTCACCCGAGCACCCGCTCCGGCCGATGTGGAAGACGGCGTTGACGATCTCGCGGAGGGGGTAGGTGCGAGGTCGCCCACCCGGCCCCTTGCCGGGGGCTTTGGGTGGGGCGAAGAGGTGCTCGATGTTGGCCCACTGGGCATCGGTCAAGTCGGTGGGGTATCGCTGTCGCTTGCTCTTGGTGGTAGCCATACGATAATCTTAGCGGGGCAAAAAACCGGGGCAAGGCATCGTTTCTAGACGGCCTGTAAGGTCCAGGTTGTCGTCGACAAGTTCAAGAACAGCACCGACATCGAATACACGTTTAAAAGCAAAATTGATTTGGAAGTGGGCGTCGAGACGAATCTCGGTTTGGACGGCAAAGTTGTCACGGGTGGCATCAAGGGAAGTTATACTCCTCGCGGCTCAAGATTGAGGTTCGCTCGCCGCGAGTCTTCGACCGATCAGCCACGAGCCTCGAATCGGAAACCTCAAGTTGATCCCGCGAGGAGTATACAAGAAGACGGAGTCCCTGGAGAGGTCCGTTACCATCAAGATCCCGGCGAACACGACGATCTCTCTCGTCGCGCACTACAATTTCACGCTCGAAAAGACGCCGGGCTGGGGTCCGAAGAACTGGTTCTCTAAGAAACTATCTCGAAACCGCTCTTGATTAGCAGTTGGCGTCGGGCTTTAATGGATGAAACCTCACCCATGAGACTCACCCATGACGACCCAAGCCAGACCTAAAGCCAAGAAGCCCGCGCCCGACACGATCTGGGAACTGCC
>JAABUX010002025.1_pt1 | contig 29456 bp, 6 predicted proteins | sample 5561851 | NCBI WGS metagenome assembly JAABUX01 (sample SAMN10711883, study PRJNA513361) | rock metagenome | isolation source: Antarctica rocks | place: Antarctica: Victoria Land, Richard Nunatak red sandstone | collected 2016-01-03 | reverse complement strand
CGAGAGGAGTTCTCGAAAGAATAGCGAAGAACGAGAAATCGACTAGTTTTCAAGATAGAACTAAGAATAGAAGGGTAGGAATCGACCCCCCTAAACCTATTCTATTAAACGCCTAATACGGCTAGCGCGTTAACTAGGGCGAGGTCGTATTTATCTTCGGAAGTTAATTAGTTAAGAAGAGAAATCGTAAAATCTAATAGAGCTTTTTTAAGAGTAGTTAGACTAGAGAGCTTCCGGGAATTTTTCACTGGAATTCGAGTATTCTCTTTATCTTCTTCCTCTTTATCTTCTTTCTTAGATTCCGAGCGAGACCCTTCTAGGCTAGACTCGCTCTTAGAATTTCTTAACGAGACGTCGGATTTTAATTTCTCTCTAAGATCTTCGAGGTTTTTAACCCTCGAGGCTAGCCGAATTAGCTAAGAGTAGAAAAATCGTTGACCCTTAGTAAAGTAATACTCTAGGAATTTTTCCGAGCTAAAACCCTCTTAAGTTCGAATAAAAAAGCTAAGTAGTTATTTCTAGGGCTAGGAATATATTAAAAGACGATCGGATTTTTAGTAGGGCTTTAAGGGTTTAGCCCTAGACTAGTTTTTTTCTATTCGAACTATCTTAAATCGACTGAAAAAGCTAATAATACTAATAGCTTCGTGTAATTTCCAGGCTAATTCATTGAAAATTAACTAAACGGCTTCTAGTAGAAGGGAAGTTAGGTCCGCTACTAACTCGAGTAGGTCTAGCCTATCTAGTCCGCTTAGATAGGTAGCCTATTAAGTTCTTTCTATTTATAGACTTAGGTCGTCGGTTTAATTAGCCTGGATTTTTCTAACCTCGCTTTTCTAGAAATCATCGAACTTTAAATCTAGAGTAGACTATTCTAGATCCTACTTCGAGGGGTTTATAAAGTAAATTAGTAATAGAAGAATAGTTAATTATAGATATAATTACCTTGACTTTCTATAGAACTAACTCGAGATCTTCTTGAAATATTCTCTTCCTCCTTACTACTCCCTCTCTCTACCCTTAAGCTAGCCGCTCTAGGTATAGTTATAGACTCCCTTAATAAAGGCTTTTTAGGATTAACCCTAAAGTATTACTAACTAGGTGTAACCCGGAAGAATTATTAAACGCTAACGCCTAAAATTTAAAGGACTTCTATTTCCCTATTTTTCGGAGTTTACCCCTTTCCTTTCAAGTTTTCCTACTTATAAAGAGATGAAAAATATAACTAAATACTATTTCTATTTCAGGTATAATAGAGACAGTCTAAATACCTAAGTCTATCCGAGTAAAGAGCTAGATCGGGAAAGAAACAAGGAAAAGAAGTAGGAATTTCGATATCTACTACCCCCTTTCAGTCGTTTACTAAATAAGGGTATTTGGCTACCTTAGAAAGGATACGAGAGCGGTTATTAGGAGGTAGCTTATAAGGGCTTTATATAAAATAACCTTCTAGACTAACGGGAAGTATAGCGTACTTATACTCCTTATAAGCTAGGAAGCCCGTATTTCTAAGGATTAAGATAAATTCTATTATAAATAAAAGAGCTATATTAATTTCCTATATAGGACTTAAGTTAAGTTAAAAGCCTTAAGAATTCGTTGAGATATTAAGGAAGAATAGAATAATATTAATAAGAATAGGTTAAAGTATAACTCCTAGCGGTTATTAGGCGGTTAACTTAGGGGTCGGGTCGGCTATTTCCTAGCTACTAGCTAATATACCCTAGCCGAACTTATAAGCGAGTATCTTAAACTTTTTATTAAGGATAAAAAGAGTAACCCTATAACTTTACGAATATAGCTCTAATCTAGAAACTTAAAACGCCTAAATTTTATTAATTTTAGGGTCTAAAAATAGATAGTATAAATTTAAGCGAAATTCCTACTATTTATAGTATCGATCTTATAGTAAAAAGGGAATTTATTTGAATTCTTTATAACTTTCGTAATATATAACCGTTTTCTATAATTTTTAAGGCGTTTTAAAGCCTAAAGAGATATCTATATATCTATTTAAATCTTATAAATTTTAAACCTTAATTCGGATAGAGGAATAACCGGAAATAATTAACCTTTCCTTAGTTATTAATTAGCTATCAGGGTCTAAATATTAAAAAAATCCTAACTTTATAAAAATTATTAAAAAATACTCTTAAGAATAATTAACCCCGTAGTAGATGTAATTTATAGGGCTAAGTTTACACTTTAAAATAGTATACTATCTCTATAAATATTATATAGAAAAATTATAAATTATATTTAAAATAAGAAAATTAAATATAATCTACTTAAATCCTTAGTAGGGTTTAGATATAATCTATATAGATTATATTTATCTCTTTATAATAGTATTAATAGTAGACTTATAAATTAAAGTAAGGTAGATAATAGCTATATTATATATTACGCGGAGGTAATTATTAAAGTAGAGGAAGATACTCTTACTTATAATTACCTTATACTTAATAGCTTACCTTATAAGAGGTAGGAAGATTTTACTTAATAGATTAGAAAGTAGTTATATATAATAGATAGGATAATATAATAGATAAATCTTATTTATTCTAAGTTAGTAGTATATATAAATATAGAAATATTATATATATTAATAGGCTAATATAATATACTTCTAAAACTTTATAAGTTAATATCTATTCTAAGCTATTATAATTATTTTATATTATTAGATAGCTTAAGTAATAAATTAACTCTAATTAAAGATATAAAGTTTTAAGCTATTACCTTTCTAAGAGTTAACTTTAAACTATACTACTTACTTTTATAATAGTAGTAGATTATTATATATAATAGCTTAGTTATAAGTTATAATAAGTTACTAGCTTAATAAGTAAGATAAATTACTTATATAAGTCTTAATAAGTATATATTATAACTAATATATACTTTAATTTAAATACTAATAGAGATATATACTAATAAAACTCTTATTAAAGATATATAAGAAATATTAAGTATAAGTTATAAGGATATAAAAGATAAGCTAGGGAGGTTAACTATTATAATACTTAATAATAGCCCTTAAATATAAGTAGAATAAGATACTAGGATTAATAGCGCGTTATACTAGATATTAGAACTAGTAGAAATAGTATATATACTTAAAAGGATATATTAAATAGTAATATATAGTATAATAGAGGTACTCTAACTTATAATTTAAGTAGATAGTAAGTAATACTACCTTTCTTACCCTAGATAAGCTTATATACTAGGTAAGAGAGGAGTCTCCTAGAAGTTCTAAAATCTCTAAGTCTTTTTATACTAATAATTAAGGTTAATCCTAGAGAATTAACTTTAATTATATTATATATTAGTATTATTTCTTTAATAAACTAATAGAAACTACTTACTTTAAAGATTTAGTAAAAATTAGATTAATTCCTAGAGATTATAATATTAGGTTTTAATTATTATATAGTAGAGTAATATTAATTATAATTAACTTTAATAGGAAAGTAGTAAGAGAATATATACTTTAATATTAGACTAGATAATACTAGATAATAGGTTAGCTTCTAGGAAGGTATAATAGAAGGCTAGTTAAGTTAAGAGTTCTTTAAAGGCTAGAGCTAGGTTTAAATAAGCCTTTAATTATTATAGGAAATAATATAAAGTTAATTATAATTAATATAAAGAGGGATCTCTTATAAAGACTAATATATAAAGAAAGGTTAGAATATAAATAATAAGGGTTCTTTAATTATATACTAATACTATAAGGTAATAATAGTAGAAGGTACTTTCTAAATAGTATAAGAGGTATATTTAGTTATTAATTAGCTTAATAATATCTAAGAAGTCTAGTATAATTAGAAGTAGTAGTTTAATAAAAAAAATATAAGGATAATATAATAAGTAGAAGAGGGAAGGAGGGAGTTTTTTAGTAGAGGAATAGTATTATAAGATAATAGAGCTAATAGATAAAAGGTACTTTAAAGTTAGAATTTTTAAGTAGTAGTAATATAAAGTTTATTTATAACTCTAAGTTTATTTATAAGTAATAGTAGATAGTATATAATAGAATATTACTTAATATATAATAATAGAAGTAATTTAAATATAATAGAAAGAGTTAAGGTAAGAGGTATAAGGCTCGCGTTATTAGATAAGCTCTTTAAAATCTCTACTTCTTTATATAAGACCCTTTTTAAATAGTTAAATATATAAAAGGTAGTAAGATAATACTAGACTTCTACTAATATAGTAGTTAATAAATATATAAAATAGGGATAGTAATAAAAAAAAATTAATAGGGTAATAAGGGGAAATAAACTTCTACTACTAAGGAATATTATATAATATCTTAGTTTATACTTTATATTATAAGTTACTAATAGTAGTTAAATATATAAATCTAAGGTTTCTAATTAAATAGCTAGATATATTAAAGTTAATTAACTACTCTTATAACTTTTTATAACTAGATTTAAGGTAGTAGGTATAATATAATAGATATTTATATTAAAAGAATTAGCCCCCTCTATTAAAATAATTTATCCTAGTTATATAAGTACTATACTATATCTTAGTAAGCCTACTAAGAGTATTAACTTTATTTACTTATAATATTAGTAATAGAATAAGACTTAAAGCTAGGAATAAGACTTATTACTAGATTCTATTACTATAAGTAATATCTATCTTATTTCTAGATAGGTAATACTATTAGAATAATCTATATTAATATATTCTTATATTAGCTAATACTATTATATTTATATTATCTACTAATATATCTATTAATATATCTAATATTAATTTAAATAAAAGGAAATTATCTTATTACTAGATATAAAATACTATTAGAATAGGTATATATATATAATTTAACTAATACTATTATATATATAAGCTATCTATCTATCTACCTACTAATATATCTAATATACTTCCTACTATTTATATTATCTATTAATATATCTAATATTAATTTAAATAAGAGGTAATATCTATCTTCTTACTAGGTATATAATACTATTAGAATAATATATATTAATCTATTAATATATATATATAATATAACTAATACTATTATATTTATAAGCTATCTATCTATCTATCTATTAATTTATCTAATATACTTCTTACTATCTATTCTATCTACTAATATATCTAATATTAATTTAAATAAAAGGAAATATCTATATTATTAATAGCTTATTATATCTAATATACTTCTTACTATTTACTCTATCTACTAATATATTTAATATACTTCCTACTATTTATATTACCTACTAAATACTAGATAGTAGAGGTAATTTTCTAATATTAAAATCTTAAATTTTTATAAGTATTTTCTAGTTAATATATAATACTCTTAGTTTTAAAGCTAAAAATCCTAGATATTAAAATACTTATAACTACTTATTAATATTAAATCTTCTAGTTATCTAATAATACTTATTATCTTAAACTAATCTAAGAGGTAAATACTTAAATTAAGGTAGATTCTATCTACTTTTAAACTAGGTTAGTAGGTTAGATTTATTAATAAATAATAGAACTATTATAAATAGTATATTATTTAGTTTTAAAGATTATCTTTATAAGTAAAGCCTTATTAATCTATTATATATATAATAGCTAAGATTAATAGATAATAATATAAAGTATAAAATTTTATAAGATAGTAATAGCTTTATTAAAGGAAAATAAGCTAATTATAATTATATAATATATATAGAAAATAGGGATTTCTATATTATAAGAAAATTATAAGGAAATTATAAGGCCTTAAAAAGATAATATATAACTCTAATAATAATAATAAGAGAGGAGGAGTAATAGAGACCTAATTATAATAGGGATAGAGAGGGATTTTTTATAATTATAATTATTAAGGAGATTAAGAGATAGAAGGGGAATAAGTATAATAGAGTAGATAGAATTTATATCTAACTACTTAAGACTTTAATAGAGACTTCCTTTCTAGTAATCTTATAATATTTATATATAAAGTACTTATAAATTAGTTAAACCCTCTTAATATAAAATAAAACTAAAATCTATCTTTTAATAAAAGATATAATTAAGCCTTATAATATAAATAACTTATACTTTATTACTCTTATTTATATCTTTTAAAAGCTTTTTAAGTAACTCTTATTAAAATAGTTTAATTATTAGAGGTAGGTAGTACTTTAACTAGTATAAGTAGAGTTTTAAAGTTATTACTTAACCTCTATTAATATAATAATTATCTACTACTTCTTAAAGATAAAGTTATATTTATAAGTAGTCTTTATTAATTTCTACTTTATCTTTAATATAATAAATTATAAGAAGTTAATAGAACTATTATATTAATAAGATTATCTAGTAGTAATTTATATAATAATTAAGGGTTTAATAGTATAAAAGATTAAATTATAAGTCTTAATTAATAGATAGAAATCTAATTAATTTAAGTAGATTTAAGAGGTTTTATAAGGCTTAATCTTATTAATTATACTATTTAACTTTTATATTAATAAATTAATTAAATAATTAAATACCTTAATAAAAATTATCTTATACTCTTTATTTTATACTAATAATAGAGTATTACTAGAAATATAAGAAGAGGACTTATAATTAATAATAGAGATTATTAAAGGTTAATTAGAATAGTAGAAAATTAATATAAATATAGATAAATATAACTATATCTCCTAAGATAATAAAGTAGTACTAGTATTATAAAAGAGAGGAAGGATTATTTAAATAAATAGATATTAGTATTTTAGATTTCTAATAATAATAACTAGAATTAATTTCTAGTAATATTTAAAGGCTTATATAAATATAATAGTAAGTTAGGCGTAGTATCTATTAATCTATTTAAACTCCTAGAGCTCTATCTATTAACTCTAAGTATATAAATAATTCTAAGCTCTAATATATAATTATAAGGCTCTTTTAATAGATATATAAATATAAGAATAGCTAGTAAACCTCTAAGTATTTTATAAGGTAGTTATAAAGCTATTCTAATAACTAATAGTATAAATTACTTATAATAAAAGGAAATAATATTAATATATAACTAACTTAAAAGGCTTAGTTTTAATATAATAATAACTCTAGTTAATATAAATAGTATATTAAAGGATTCTTAAATAGACTAACTAGAAATATATCTTATAATAGGTTCTCTAATAAAAGTTAAGTAGAAGAGGTTTTATAATAAGCTTTATAACTTATTTAGAAAGGAATATAAATTATTTAATATTTAAGGTAACTAGTTAATTTAAATTAATAGTAATAATTATATTATAATATTTCTTAAGATAAAAGTAATCTAAGTACTTTTAATAAGAGGTAATAAAAGTAGCTTTAATAAGACTAATTCTTTAAACTACTTATTATATACCTAGCTTATAAAATATAAATATATATTTATAAATTTAATAATAAGATAAAAGGTTTTTCTAAAATATTACCTTAAAATATTTATATATAATACTATATATAAATATAATATACTAGGAAAGTTTTATTAAAGATATAAATATTATAATAGATTATAATATCCTATCTAATTAAGTTAAAGGAAATAAAAGATAAAGAATAAAGCTTAAATATAGTTAAAATAAGATATTACTTATACTAAAATTATTTATTTATTAAATACTAGTTAGTTTAATTATACTTAGAAGGCTTTAATAGGAATTTATATAAAGTTACTTATATTTTTCTATTAGAATTAAAGAGGAGGAGGGGACTTATCCTAGAAATAATAGTAAAAGACCTAGTTCTAGGAATAATAAAAAAAGGCCTAGTTCTAAGAAAGATAGAAAAAGACTTAATTCTAAGAAAGATAGAAAAGGACTTAATCTTAAAGAAGATAGAAAAAGACTTATTTTAAAAGAGGTAGTAGATAGCTTAAAGAAGTACTAAGGAGGTAATAATATTACTTAAATAAGTAAGATTATTCTAATAAGAGAAGTTATAATTAATATAAAAGAAGGAATAACTAGAAGAGAATTAAATTCTTAATAGTTAAAGAAATAAAAATAAAAGACTTTAATAAATTTAAAAAATAAAAAGGATCTATTATAATAATTAATATAAGAGATAAATAAAGAAGAATTATAAGGAGATTAAAAACTCTAATAAATAAAGCCCTTACTTAGAGGTATATAAAGACCTAGGATTTAGAATTCTAAGAGATAAGTTATAAGTAAGAAGCTTACCTTAAAGTAGAATATAAAAATAGAGATTTAATAGAAGGTAAATATATATTAAGCTTCTATTTAACCTTATAAAGAATAGATTATTATTAGAAAAACTAGAACCTTAATTTAATAAGCTATTTAAAAGAATTATTATTATACCTTTAAATAGATTTACTTAGAAGGAATAGTTATATTAAATAATAGGAAAGGATCTTATATATATAAAGTAGTAGATTATATACTCTTAATAATAAGATTAAACTTTAACTCTTAATAAAACTAAATAAATTATATAAATAAAGAGAAAAGAAAAGGAAGAATAGAGTTCTAAGTAGTTACTTAGATAGTATTATAGAATTTAACCCTAAGTAAAGATTAAGATAAACTAATAGAGGATTAAATCAAGAGATAGAAGAGAAGATTAGATTATATCTAGGATAGAAACTTAACTTAACTAGGCTTTATTAAATAGTATTTATCTACTAATAATAGAAGATAGCTTAAAGTATAATAGATAAGCTTATTTAATTAAGAATTATAAGTAGAAGTCTTTATAAGGTAATACTAAGAATTTATAAGTAAGAGGGACTTATAACTACGTAGTTATATTATATATAAAGTAGATTAGATTAAAAGTCCTTTACTAACTACTATTAAAGTATAATTAACTACTCTTAATTAGTACTATATAAATATAACTAAATAAGAAACTTCTAATTCTAAGTACTATCTTTATAACTTTAATATAAGACTCTTTATCTTAGAAATAGATAAGAATATTATTTAACTAAATAATATATATAATATTAAGTAGTCTTACTAGAACCTTATTAATATATACTTAAAATAAGGTAGATATATTAGTAAGTTTAAAAGATATAACTATATATTTAAAATAGCTATATTATATATAAAATATAATCTTCTATTTATTACCCTTTCTTATTTATAAGTAATAATATATATCTTTAAGATCTAATTTAATTAAGTACTTAATACTAACTAATCTTATTAATATTCTATTAATTAATAAAAGTAGATAGTAATTCTTAATTATAATCTTATTAAGTACCTTATAATTAATATATAAATATAATATTCTATCCTTTTTTAATATAAAAAGGATTAATATACCTACTAGATTTATAAAATAATAAATCTATCCCTTTTTAAAAGCTTACTTAAAGTACTTTCTTAGTATATATAACTCTTTCTCTAATAGATTATAAAGTAGATTAAAGGAAGGTTCTTTATTCTTCTTTATATTAATTATATAATTATAATATATATAAGCTAATAGTATCCTAGTATTCTTAGTTAAAAAGATATCTTAGAATTCCTAAAATTCTAGAAGAAGCTTAACTTTAAATAGTAGGCTTTTATTACTTACTTCTAAGTATATTATAATTACTAGCTAGAAAGATATAAGATATCTTATAAGATATCTTATATAAGATAGTATAAGATTATATAATAAGATAGGTAGATTAAATCTTAATACTATATCTTTATAATAGTATAAGATAGAAATAAAATAGGATTTTTTAATAGAATAGAGTTTTTATAAGACTACTTTATAAGATAGAATATTTATAAGATATCTTATAATTAGTAAGTATATAATATAGTATTTTTAAAAAATATATTTTTAAAAACTTCTTTATATAAAAAGTTATAACTAGAAAGATAACTAGAAAGCTAATATTTATCTTTCTAATTAACTTTCTAGTTATAATATTTTATATAGTAATAATTCTAGAATATTTTTAAAAAATATTATATTATATACTTACTAATAGTAGGATTTCTTAGAAATACTCTAGAATTATTACTATATAAAATATTATAACTAGAAAGCTAACTAGAAAGATAAATATTAGCTTTCTAGTTATCTTTCTAGTTATAACTTTCTAGATAAAGAAGATTTTAAAAATATTTTTTAAAAAAATACTATATTATATACTTATTAATTATAAGATATCTTATAAATATTCTATCTTATAAAATAGTCTTAAAAAAATCCTATCTTATAGAATTATCTTATAAAAACCTATCTTATATTATAGTAAGTCTAGTATCTATTATTTTTTAGTAAAGACTATTAAATTTCTAACTACTTTATAGAAATACTTTAATATACTCCTTCTAATATAATATTCTATAATAAAAATATATATTCTATATTCTATAAATATATCTAGATCTTAATACCTTTTATTATTTATATTAATTCTAAATAGAGTTAATATAAAGCTCCTAATATAAATAGTAAGCTATTTTAGTATTTAAGAACTTTAAGTAAACCTTAGTACTATTAATAAATACTATACTATAATATAAGATATTATTCTAGAATAGAATAAAATTAAAATAACTAATCTTATATTATAATATAGTATAATAGGTAAGACTAATATCTTATACTATCTTATATCTTTCTAGCTAGTAATTATAATAAATATAATACTATTAAGCTACTCCTTTAAAGCTTTAATAGTATTAAATTACTCTTTAATATTACTTTTCTTAATAGGAAATTACTAGTTTTATATAAGTTAATCTACTTAAGAATTTTATTCCTCTAATTATAAATACTTAAGATAGAAGTTATAATTAAGATTTATTATTATATAAAAGGCGTCCTTATAATATTATATAATACTATTAGAATTAATAAGTTTAATTTTTCTTATATAAGAACCTAGTAATAATATTAAGTTTCTAAATTTATTATATAAGATATTACTAGAGTTAAGGTCTATTTCTTAATTCTACTTCTTTACTAAATATATATTAATATAATTAGTATCTACTCTAGAATTAATTAGTATAATAAATTCTCTTTATAAGCTTTTAAGCTCTACTTGTATTAGAATAATAAGTTATTATATCTACTTCTTTCCTTATATTATAATTATAGATATAATTATAATACTTAGGAGTTTTTTAAATTTAAGCCTTTCTTAACTAGCTTATTACTAGATATCTTATTAGTTATAAGCTTATTAGTTATAATACTTATAACTATTAATTTTATACTTTAGTAATTCTTAGTTATATATCCCTTTTTAATAATTATAATACTTAATAGTAGAAAAGTTAGATTTAAGTCTTTAAGGAAGGTATAATAATATATTAATAGTACTTTATACTTCTTATTTTATATATAAGTTATTATCTCTTTACTCTTAGAAATTCCCTCTTCCTCTTTAAGGATATTAACTTCTAATAGAAGTATTATCCCTTTAATCTTTATATATAAGTAGTATTATATAAGGTTTTAATTAGATTACTAATATAATAAGAGTATCTCTTATCTTTAAGATATTAGATTATATTATAAGTTAATTATAAAGATCTTTATATAACTTATTTAAAAGGTTATTATAAAGTATATACTTTATTAATAGCTTAAGTTATCTTTCTAATCTAGTAAAATAATTTATAAAGTTTATAATCTTTTAATATTCCTTTTACTTAGCTTTTAAGTAGTATTTACTAGTTATAAGATATTAATTTCAAAGATCTTTTATTTACTCTATTAAGAAACTATTAAAGTATTTCTAGAACTATTTATCCTTTAATATATTCTTTATATACTTATATTATATAGCTTTAAAATCTAGAGTTATATATTATAATATATATTAGATTTTTATAAAGCTATTAAGAAAATAGATTATACTTATTTTAATTATCTTAACTATATTATTAAATTATTCTTAATATTCTTATACTAACTTTTTATTATATATATATAAGTCTTATAATCTAAGAATATAAGTTTTATATTAAGAATACTTTAATTCTAATTCTTTTATTAATAATAAGTAATAGTAATAATCTACTTAAGTAGTATTATTAGTATATATTTCCTACTTTAACTCTTATAAATTTTATTATAAATTTTATATCTATTACCTCTTAAAGACTTTTTTCCTAAGTTCTTATATTCTTTATAATAGTACTTCTTAGGTTTTAAGTAGTAAGAACTAGGTTTCTAACTCTAAGTTACTTCTAGATAGTTAGTTATAATTATAATATATCTATTATTAATTTATTAATTAATTCTTAATACTTACTTTCTTTATAAGCCTAGTCCCTTATATTTAAGTAGGTTATTTATACTAGTTAACTAACCCTTTTATCTTATACTTATAATAATTCTTCTCTACTTATCTTATTAATAGTTAAGCTACTACCTTTAAATAGAGTAGAGTAATTAGAATATAAGGGTACTATATAATAATATAGCTATTAAGTACTATAAATAGTATATATATATATATAAGAGAATTAGATATTATCTAATAGAGTTTAAGAAGGTAAATATAATTATCTTAAAGAAGTTAAAGAAAAAGAACTACTTAAAGCTAAAGTTATACTATCTAATTACCTTACTTAATACTTTAAAGAAGGTATTAAAGGTAGTTATTATAAAGAAATATAAGCTACTACTCTTATAATAAATAAGAGTAAGGAAGGGAAGGTTAATAGTAATATCTCTTTTAATAATAATAGAAGTAGTATATATAATATAAAATTATAATAAATCTAATATAATAAGTATATTATTATTAGATATTATAAGAGCCTTTAATAATATCTCTTATAAAAGGTTACTTTATAACTTAAAAAGAAAGGGGTCTTAATCTTTATTATAAGGTAGGTATAAAGCTTCCTAATAAAAAGAGTTATAATAATTATACTAGGCTAGGAGATAAATAGAATAGAGATAGTAGAGACTAGAATCCTTTAAAGATCCTTAATATTATTATTTTTATTATTATTTTTTAACTCCCTACTTATAAAAGAATATATAAAGATAAAATTCTAGATATAAATTAGAGGCTTTATTAATAATATTTACTTAATAATATATAATAAAAGTATTAAAGAGAATTATAAGATCTTAATAAAAGTATATAAAATATATCTTTATTAGATAAATTAGGTAAATATATATAAAGTAACTTTTACCCCTTATAAGTATAAGCTAGTCTATTTATTAAAGAGCTTAAAGAGGTTTAATATAAAGGTAATAATAGATCTTAAAGTAATAGTAATATACCTTAAAGTATTAATATAAGTCTTTAGACTTTATATTAATAATAAATTAAAGTAGAGCTTATATATTAATAAGATAAGATTAAAGATAAAGATATAAAAGCTAGCTTTATTAATTATTATTAGCTTAATATAAGGTATTATACTTAATAAGATAAGATAGATATATAATATTATAATCTAGCTAATAATAACTTATATAATAAAGATATAATATAACTTAAAAAGGATATTAAAGATAAAGAAGATAAATATTATAATATTAAAAATTATATAAAATAGGTACTTAAAGATAGTACTTAAAGCCTTTAAAGTAATTAATATATAAATATTAAAAGTAGAGTTAAGGGTCTTATTAATAAATATAAGCCTTAATTAATTAATTTTATAAATATTAATAATATAAGGGATCTATCTATTAATTAAAGAAGGGAATATAAGGATCTATTATAAGTTAAAAGAGAAGAGGAGAAGAGAGAAGAGGGTTATAAAGACTTTAATAAAAGAGAAGTAATCTTAAATAAAAGGAACCCTCTAAGTAGTAATAAGAGGAGGAGGTATTAGAATAGTAGATTAGAGTCCTAGAGGTAGAGAAATAATAAGGAGGGATAACCCTACCTTTAAAGAGATTAAAAGGTAGGTAAAGGAGAAGTAAAAAAAGAGTTAGTTAAGATATTAAAAGGGTATTCCTAATTATATAAAGATAATAGTATAAAAAGGAGAAGTTTAAAAGATAAGAGTTAACTTTTATATAAGGCTTTTTAAGGTTAAGAGTTCTATAAGTATTTAATTATATATAAAGAAGATAGGATTATATACCTTTTTATATAAAAGGAGGGTACTTAAAGTTAATAATATTAATTATAAATATAAATAAAGGTATTAAGATATTAAGTATATACTTATATTCTACTATAATTATATAAAGAAGAGGAGGTAGATACTTTAAAAAGTAGGGTTAAATAACTTCTATTAAATAGTATTAACTTTAAAAGGATTAAAGGTAGTAATTAAATAAATAATTTAATAAGGTATACTTAATTAATTTATATTAATAAGAGAATAACTCTTTAAAGTAGTATAAGAGTAGATAAGCTTTAATTAAAAAGTAAAGGAATAAGTAACTCTAATAAAAGAAGAGAATAAGATAGTATAAAAAATATAAAAAAGGGTAGTATATAATATCTAGAGATTTAGAAATATAATAATAAATAAAGTAGGAGATAAGGTTTTCTTTTATAAATTATAGTTTCCTCTAGTAAGTTAGATATAAACTACCCTTATTAACTCTAAGTAGCTAGATAGTAGAGTATAAAATATAAATATAAATATAAATATATATATATATATATATATATAGAACTCTCTATTCTTATTAATAGTAAGACTAATTACTATCCTTCTCTTTAATAGGGAATTCCCTCCTTTATATATTATAAGTAAAGGGGTAGTATAATACTACTATATATTATAAATACTATATTAATAGTAGTACTATATTCCTACCTAGTTATTATAACCTATTTACTTTATTTTTAATACTCCTCTTTATAAGATTTATAGACTTATTAATTCTAGAGATAACTAAGTTATTATATATAACTTTTTAATAAAGTTATCTAAGATACCTTAAGTCTCTAGTATAATAATCTTAATTATTAGTTATATAATTAGTTATATAGTATATTAATTAGTTCTACTTTCTTATCTAGCTTTATACTATATTATTAGAGTATATACTACTAGTCTAAAAATCTCTTTAAGAACTTAAATCTTTAGTTTTCTAGAATATAGAAGTATATCTAACTAGCTACTAGTAAGGTATAAGAAGAAGATAATCTATATCCTATTTAGTTATAATCGTAGTTCTAATACCTAAGGGCGAGAAGTTTGTAATAGCGAATCGATGAATTTAGACTATTAGACTATACTAGTGAAGCTCGATCTCCTCGCCGGTTATAGTCTTAATATTGTTGAGAGATAGCTGTTAACTCAGTATTCCTACAAAACTTACTATACTGATATCTGGCGAGACGTAGGCGTTCCAGACAGTGTCCAATCGACAACGCCGGAACAGATACTTTGTCGCACCTCATGATACTTCCCGGCTCTTGTACCGTTTACCCAATAGTCACCTCAAGACTACGTCGATCCAGCAGCCAGAATGACTGTCCAACGATCAAGAAACTACCGGGCTCTGTTTTGGGTCCATGAGTCCACCTTGTTCCCTCCCCAACTATTGGCAACCGACACGTTTAATCGTGCCAGACAGTAATTTTCTAACAAACCCGAGGGTCCAGTATTGACAAGAGGAGTGTACGTTTGAACCCAACTTGCCGCAAGTGATACTTCTTGACTCAGTTTCACAAATCCCACGTCCGGATCGCGAGGAAATCCATGGTCGAATTCCAGGCTTTGGCATAAGGTGCAGCCAGTGGGAAAGTTCCTTGCATGAAGACAAAGCCTGCTGCGTGATCCACACCGCTGTTGGTATAGAACGGCCTGGATCCAAATGGAAACACTGATTGCAATTCACAGATCGCGGCACCTTCGAAGAGAGATTCTCCACTCGCATAGTTACCGGTATACATCTTTTGCAGGATCTGAGAAGACTGCTTGACATCCGTTTTTCCGTTCTTCAACAAGAGGTAGGAGCTGTTGTGTGCTTGGCTGTACCAAAGGTTCGCGCACAGATCGAATTGGTCAAGCGCTCCTCGGCACCCGAGGTCTTTCGACTTGGCATTACAGCTTGAGCCTGCCCAGCTTGGGCAATTGCTCGTTGGGTCACTGTAGATCGCGGCAGGATTTAGGCCTGGGATGAGTACGGCGTAGAAACCGTTCTGGGCTAGAAGGGTCGAGATCAGATACGTGTTCAATGTCGTTGACAGCTTGGGAAGAGTCTCGGAGGTGTCTCCCTTTAGTGGAAGCTTGTTACCGCTGTCGGAATACTGGCCTCCCCTAGTGAATTCAAGAAAGTCATCGTAATCGGTCCGGCCAAGCGCAATTTCCACGCCTTGTAGTAGCGCAAGAGTTGTGTTGATGTTGTAATCGAGGACTGACTGCACGCTTGAATTGGTCGTTCCATTCAACAGGCTTGCCAGCTGATTGTTTTCAAGCTCCTGCAGATCCTCAGGATCTCCTGACGCGGTCGACCATATTCTCCTTGTGATAGCTGGAGCCCGGCCTGCTGGATTTTTGACTGCTTCAGTGAGGACCAACGATGCTTCCGGCCCAACTCCAGGTATGAGAGCGATCGCGGTGGCCAAAGCTGTCGCAATGAAACTTCCGGCCCATTGATGTTTGGTTTTCCCATCGGAGTCTACTACAGCTGTGATACCGCTTATGTCACTCGCAGCCTGATGGATGACAGCGTTCATAGCATCTCGCCACGAAGAGATGAATCGCCAAACTGCTACTTTCAATTAGTGCACATTGCAAGGAAGACCTTCAGCATTTGAACCTACAGTAAATAGTATATGACGTATACGCGTATCTGGCAAAGAGCAAGCGTTCCTGACGATTCTCAGCCTTTCTTGGAGCCACGTATACGGTATTGGCGCATGATTCCGATCCAATGTACCAGCACTCACGATTTGGACCCCAGCCAGCGCTCGCAAGAAAAGTCTGCGTCCACGGAGGTACTGTGGAACTCGCAGTCTGGCAAGTGGCGTCGATGGCGCAAAGAATATTAGCTTGTACCCATTGGGGTATCCATTTGGATAGCTGCAAAGCTGACCAGCAGTCTCCTTCGAAGTGATTGTCTAGCGACAAGCACTTATCGGGAAATTGGGCCGCGTCGCTGTCTGTGTAAAGAGACAGGGCTGGGCTCAGAGGGTTTGGAGCCGAGCTATTGGCAGGTTGTCCCTCGTTGGGATTGAGGGGCGTACTACCATTTTGTTGCCAGAACAATGACGGCGAGATAGAATCTGCCACTGTGAAATGCTCGCTTTCGAAGCCCGCATTCATCCCTCGGAGGGGTTGGTACATCTTCATGTAGCAATCATTGCCGGTACTAAATGCAAGGGTAAAGTTGAATAACCACACTCCATTATTTGTACCAGTGAGATTGTTCACCGAATACAAGACTGTGGACAAGTTAGTAGTATTCTTCATTGTGGACAAGCCGACAACTAACCTGCGCACAAACGGGGCGAGCAACATAGATACTGCAGATATGTGTTCCCTACCGAAGTTTGCTAATTCAATTGAAGAACATCCTGCACGTGATATGTCGGCTTATAGCCATTGGAAGATAGGGGATCCTGTGGAAAGAAGAAGAGATCTTTGGAGGCTCCCGCGTTTTGGGCTGTAACAATATTGAGTATCGAAAGTGTCCATAAAGATAGCCACACGACCAAAGCCATCATGGGTTTCGTTTCAGCGCTGTGAAGATGAGGGTATCTGTTTGGGTGGAGTGAGTGAATACAAGAGGGTGGGTACACAAGTAGACTGAGCTGGAGGGTCGAGCATCTTATGGAAATTAATATGTCTACTAAGTTAGCCTTTCGTTAAGTAGGTTATCGCTGATTGACTATAGAAATATCGGCGCTTAGTTTCGTGCAGATCTTGTTCCGCTTCGCAGAGCTCAATGCTACAGGACCAACCCAAATCTTTCAGCAGCCCTCTCACGGATATCCAAGCTGTATGTCTGATCTTACTGAAGTAGACGAGTCAATGAACGATAGCGGTATTTCAGCACCGGAGCGAACGAGGCGAATGAGCCAATACCCGGAATCGCGAATGGGTGCGCCAATTCCGAGCGGAAATAGTTGCATATCTCTTCAGTCTGTCCTACCGTATCGTGGTATCAGGGTTACGTTGCATGCTGCAGTCAGCATGCTATGCGGGATACTTATCAGTGTCACAGCGATAGCTCTCGAGGAATGTGACAGGAGGAGGTGCGCGTCGATTGAGTATACAGGGACAATGCCTCCAGCCGAGCCCCTAGGATGCCAATGGGAATGCATGAGCTGATCATCCGTGAAGATATAGCGCGGTACTGCCGAGCGATGTTGAGTACGTTTGTTGCGACACCACATGGGAAGCTCTGTTGTGTATCTACAGGCATGCCGAGCACCAATGGACGACTTCGTCTAATACCTTGTAATGGCTCTGGTGGCATTCCATACAACAAGCGATACCTCGCCAGTTGTTTCACACTCGATAAGTCGTGGGGTCCTGCAGTAGCTTTCTCTGCCTCGTTGTGGAAAAAGATCTAGTACTTGCACTGCTGTAACCTAAACATTTGGTCCAGTAATAGAACCAAAGACGCAGGGACAGTATGAGAAATATGTAGTACATCGCCGGGAGTGACTTGCCACGCTGACCGTTCGGCCGGCATCATCACATTAATCGACCATATCTGCGCCTTCTATATGTGGTTCAAGACAGATAGACCGCTTCCTCACTACTAGCTTTGCATTCCGAGCTCTGAAGAGTAGCCTTCACGAGCCTTTGGCAATATCAGTTATATCCTAATCGATTTGTAACGAATTTGGACTCGCCGAATGGGCCTCCTCCATCAACTATATGTTACGAAAGCAGGGGGCGCGAAGTATAAGAGCGGACATCTCCACTACTAACCTACCTATAGATCAAATTGAGCGGATCAGATAGTTCGGTACCATTGAGAAGTAACTCTGAGGTTGATGAGCCGAAGTAAAGGCTGTTATCTGGTGGGGTTGTGTTCTGATTATTGAAAAAAGTGTTCGTTGTATTACCTAGCTGCAAGTCGACGTTTATGGACTTGAAGAAGGTTGAGTAGGCTTGGCTATAGTTGGGGCGGTTAAAGCTCGTAATTTTATAGCGATCGCTACTAGCACAGGAAATATCAAGGTATAATGACTCAGCAGAGAAGTGTGAGGTCCCAAGACCTCCAATCATGAGGCCGTTGAGAGGGACCCAGATTGTATTGTTTGCATGAATATCTACTAGGCTCCATGGCTCGCCATGGACGCCTGAAGACGTATATGAGTCTTCAATCAGGGGGATCTTCACATTGTTCCATTAATCGACGGGCGAATTCAGAGCGACTTCAGACTCTATGAAGCTGGCCTCCATGAGGGTGCTAAGTAGAGAGCAATACGTTAATTGAGTTTCCTGTCCCAGATTGATAAAACTTTTGTTCAGGCTTGTGATTGTATTTTGTGTTGAAGTATTTGATGGTGTTGTTCGTCACAATTTCGGTATCAGTCTTGGAAAGGACTCGGGAGGACCTCCAAGCGGCGATAAGAGCCAAAGTAGCAGGATAATAATACTGAAAGTTCTGAAGGGGCGAAGCAGCCCAGATCTCTCCACAGTACTAGCCAAGCTTTGGCTCTCAACAAGCTGCTCGAGGATCTGATGATTAGCTCCGTTTGACGTGATATTGAAAGACTCGAGTCGTATTTATGAGTGAGACCTACCCCAAGTGGAGATCCCTTCTCGGAGCGCCGCAATGCTAGAGCCTTGATAAGACGAGCCACAACACTAGCGAAGAGTATTGGATGTATAATTTGGCCATAGCGAATAGCCTTAAGAAGCTGGTCTCCAGTTGTTAATGCCGGTCTCCCATTAGATGCCAGCGCCGCGATGCCTATCGTTAATACGAGGCTCATTACCAATAACCTATGATTAGATGTATTTTTGGGGCGATGTCGAACATCAGCATTGCCGCCAGCTGTTTCAAGACGACTTACCAAGGAACAACGCTGGTAATAACATGATCAGGATATCGTACAATGTCGATAATCCTGTCTATATAGTCCTCTCTCTTAACCTTTCAGGCCTACTAGGCGAATCTCTTCAAAAGCTGGCGATTGCTGCTTCTCGGAGGAGATATCTGTATTTAACGTAGGGTACCGTGTTGCCGTCTCAAGAAAAGGCTTCTGTGAATATGGGTTTTCCTGTCACACTGATCGTGGAGGTAAAGGAGACAGCGCCATAGTATACTGTGGACGCTGATGGGCAACGTCATCAGCAATATCAGAAATGCCGTCTATTCTAGACTATTCCAGTACGATTCGTCTCTATCGGACGATGTCTCTGCTTTGGAGATAACCCGATGTTGCATGTATGAAAATGGGGGGCAGCAGCAGTTCGAACTAGAGGTTTGAGGTTCTGATGAGGGCAAGAAGCTAAGGGCGGCTAATTTCTCGAATGGCCACCTTGTGGAGCCTGATAGCTAGCTCGGCTCCTTATTATAAGGACCTCCTCTGGTACGAAAGAGTGCTGTATATAGGCCCATTTCAAGATTTATGCAGTGCTCCTCGTGGAATAATAAGGCTGGCCCCAAATAGAGAAATGTGTCAACGCCTATTTAAGGCTTACTACTCACACCCCCGCAAAGACGTAGTACATAGACTATTAAACCTAATAGTAGAGCGTGAGATAATACCGCTCTTAAATTTGTCTTTATATCTATTTCATACTCTTCAGGCAACTATATCTTTCCAGCCTTAAAACTACGAGATATTACCTAGTTACTATGAAAAGTACTCGGTTATAGTTATTTGTAAAGCAGTTAACCCGACGCTAGTAGGCTATAAACTAATAAAGCTCCCCTACTAAAATTAGGTAGTAAGGCCTTAATAATATATAGTCTATATTATAACCTAGAAATATTATTAATAGATATTTAAATAAAGCTCTAAATTATACTATATACCTAATATTTAATATTCTTACTATTACCCTTACTATTACCCTTACTATTACCCTTACTATTACTATACCTCTATCTATTATACTAGCTATTAGGAAGTATATTAGATATAAACTAAAGCTTAGCTATAATAATAATTAGATTACTACTATATATAAGGTTAGTATAAGTATAATTAAGTATATAAGGTAAATATAAAAGAAGTAAAATTTAGTTTATATACCTTTTTATATACCTTAGCCTAGATAAGACTATATTATAAATAACTTATTATAAGAGGAGCTTCTTATCTATCTAGACTAGTATCTAATAGTATATCTAAATAAAATAGCCTAGTTCTTATAAAATAAGTTTAAGGTTACTATTAATAAGTTAATAATCTAGTAGTATTTATAATAGCTAGGCTAGTTAAGAAAGAATATAAGGAAGATAGCTTAATAATATAACTAAGACCTTAGAAACTTATAATTTATATATCTAGCTAGCTAGTAAGCTAATTAGCTTATCTTATTTAATAAGAGTACTATATATAAGTATACTAGTAAGAGACTTTATTAGGCTCCTTTTAATTATATTCTAATAGTAGTATCTAGGTAATAGGTATTATAGATAGGTACTACTTACTAAAATATTATATTAGATATAAAGCTTAAAATAGTTAAAGAGGTAAAGTATATTACCTATATTTATAATTAATAGCTACCTCTTATATCTTATAGATTAAGGTTTAATTAGGGCTACTATATTTAATAACTTTATCTACTACTAGGTCCTCCCTTACTATAATTATATTATTAATAGTAATCTACTATTAATAATTATAATTAATAACGCGAGTATTTATTAGAATTAAGAGCTTATTAATATATTAGATAAGGCTAGGGTTAAACTAGCTTATTTACCCTTATATTTACTAGATTTAAATCTAATTAAGATATTATTTACTATTCTTAAGGTATAGATAAGGAAGTATTAGGATATAACTACTATATATAAAGAAGATAATAGATATAAGTACTTTTTATAAGTAGTAATAGAGGTATAAAGGGGATAAGCTAATTCTAGTAATTTATTTTAAAAGTTAGGTACTATACTTTAGTAAACTAGGAAGTAGAATAGAAAATATAAAACTAGAAAATCTATTAAAAGCGTATTTTCTAGGTAAAATATTAGAAATAAATAGGAAAATTTTAGGTTTTTTTTATTCTAGCCTAAAAGTCCTATATATAAAAAATCTGGATTCAAGGCCTTAAATCCGTAATTTTCCTCTAGTACTAAGAAGAAATAGGAAGCTTACTAGAGTTATAATAGCTATATTATTAACGCTAGTATAATATAGATTTTAAATACAGTTAATTTATATAGTTTATATACGCGTAGAGTACTCCCCCCTAGCCTAGCCCTATTTCCTATACCTATATTATACTTATAATTAATTCTCTTACTAAGTATTAGTACTATTAGTTATTAATAAGACTTAGTACCTTATTATAACTACCTAGTTAGTACTAGCCTAGTATAGTTATATTATAGCTAATTAGTAGGACTTATCTCCTATTAGTCCTATTACCTTATATTTCTAAAACTTACTAAATATATATTTAGTAACTTATAGTATTATTCCTAGCCCTAGGGCTAATATATAAGCGCGCTAGTTATTTATATATTTTCCGTATTTTTCTATATTATTCTATATTCCTAGTTTACTAATATATATAAGGGATAGTATATAGAAAGTAGAGATTATAAGCTAATTTAGTACTAATTACTTTATAAAACTTATATATAACCTTACTATTATAATATTAACTTACTACTTAAATATAATAGTTTATTAGACTCCTTTAAAGATAGTTAATTCTTATAAAGGTGGTTATAATTATTAAACCCCTTAACTTCTATACCTTCCTCCTACTTAATAAAAGCTAAGATTATACCCTCTTTAAGTACTATTATAAGTTATAAGGGGTTAAAGTTAAGTAGAATATTAGAAGATTTAATTAAATATCTAAGATAGTAAGGTAAAGGCCTTATAAGAAGCTTTAATATATATAAGGTATTTCTATCTCTATTATAATCCTATTAATTAATACCTCTAGCTAGATATATATTAATATTATACTTAATATTAAGGGAGGCCTATTACTCTTTATTAGTCTTCTACTCTTATATTAAGTTAATAGTAAGACTTTAATTTATAAGCTTTTTATATATCTTATCTAGATTATCTATCTTATATATAAGCCTCCTCTTCTTTATCTACTTAATAAAATCTAAAAGATTACCTTTAATAGGACTACTTTAAAGGTATATTAATAGCTCTAGGGTAGTAGAAGGTCTTAGTATTATAAAAGGTCTTAGCGTAGTAGAAGGTCTTAATATATAAAAGGCTCTTATTAGAGTTATTAATAAGTAAGTTTAAAGGTTTAATAGCTCTCTTACTTACTCCTTTAACTCCTTTTATAACTTAGATATTTATATATTTTATAAGGTAGGAGGAATAATAAGTAGGAGTTAAATTAATAGAGTAAAAGTTTCCTTATAAAGAGAAAGATATAGAGAGGGAGTAGGTAGTTAGAAGACTTCTTTATAAGAGTTATATTAATTATATAAGGGAGTAGCTTAAAGATAACTTCTATATAAGAGGGGTATTCTAATTTACTACTCCTTTAATTACTCTTTCTCTTTTAGTCTTTATTTTCTCTTTATAAATACCCTTATTTTAGTTATAAGAGTTATAAGAGGGGTATTCTTTATAATCCTCTTTATACTATCTTATAATATAGTACTAGCCTAAGTTAAAGCTCCTTAAGTTATAAAGAAGATATACTTAATATTACTATTAATATAATAGAATACCTTAAGACTATTATAATTCTAATAATATTTATTAGTATATTTTTATAATACTAGGATTTCCTTATATAACTTCTTTACTAGAGTCTAATTTCTAATATTATATTCTTATAATAGAGCTTTTATTAGATTACTTAAAGTAGGAGTAATAATCTAGCTATTAAGGTAGATAGGCTATTAATAAGTTATAATAGACCTATTTATAACTTAAGTAGTATATCTATATATAATATTAACTTTAAGGCTAGAAAAATTATCTTATTAAAAATTTATAAATCTCTTACTTTATATTAATTTACTTAGATTTATTAATAATATTAATAGTATACTTATATATCTTAAGTAATTTATTATAAAATAGGGTAGCTTTAATTAATACTAGATAAGCTCTTATTAAATAAGTAAGAGTAAGTATTTAAATAGAAGTTTCCTATTTATATTTCTATATTCTAAATAGTAGCTAATTATAAGATAGGTCTTATAAGAATAACTTCTTATTAGTTATATTATCTAGTATCTCCTTCTTAAGAATAGCTTTTAGATATATCTTAAAGCTTACTAGCTTAAAGTCCCCCTTATTTATAATTTATAAGGGAGTAATAGATATAAGCTTTTTAATAGTAGTAGAAGCCTTAATAGTAGTAATATAATTCTTAATATTTATTAGATCCTAATTAATATTAGGTTCTTCTACTCTCTTATAAGAACTAGTTATATCTTTTACTCTTATAAAAAGATTACTAGTCTAACTATTAACCTTATAATAATTATAATTATATACTAGGTACTAAGAGCTTAAGATATACTCTTATATTAACTTTATATTACTCTTATCCTTCTTCTCTAATTAATAGTAAAGCTAGTAAGGTAGATTAAAAGCCGTAGAAGATATAAATAGTAAGGGTAATAAAAATTTAAGATTATCTCTTACTTATTATTCTAGACTTATTACTTATTTATAAGTTAGCTAGAAACTTAAATAACTAAAAAGAGTAAGGAGAAGAGGTAGTAGTATACTTAAATAAAATATATTAGGAGGGGGAGGGAGTATAAAATTATATTAAGAGTTATACTAGAAGCTTAATAAAGGTTTTAAGTTATTAAGTTATAATTATAATATTTATAAATAACCTTAAGGCTTTATATTAAGTCTTAATCTTAATATTTTAGTTATAAAGGTTACTCTATTAGTAGATAGTATTTCTAGTTTATAAGTAGGCCTTAGAGTATTAGCCTTAAGTTAAAGTATAATATCTTTTAACTTATTATTAGAAGTATACTTTTAAGTAGTCCTCTCTATCTTAAGAGCTAATAACTAAATAGAAGTTTAACTAGGCTATACTTTAAACTTAATAAGGAGTTTTTAATTAGACTTAGGGGGCGCTTTACTAGTATATTTAAGAGGAATTATAATCTTTATAATTATAAAGGAAGTAGGTATTTAAGTAAGATATATATAATAAATATAGTTATATAAATATACTAGACTATACTACTATTATAAGGCTACTATATAAGTAGTATATATTATAGTATATTATAGAGCTATTATTATATAATTAGTAGGATAGTAGTAGTAGTAATAATAGTAAGTAGATAGACTAGAAGGAAGACTTTATAAATTAGGTATATAATATAATTTAAAGCTTTATTTAGATATCTATTAATTATATTTCTAGGTTATAATATAGACTATATATTATTAAGGCCTTACTACCTAATTTTAATAGAGGAGCTTTATTAATTTATAGCCTATTAGTATTAGATTAACTACTTTATAAATAACTATATACTAGGACTATTAATAATCTATATAATATTATAACTATTTAAGATTTAGCTACTAAGTAATATATATTATATAATCTAATTTCCTTAAGAACTTTTCTTTCTAGTATTATAGTATAGTTATAGTATAGTATTCCTTATAATATAGCTATTATATTCCTTATAATATAGTTATAGTATAAGTATAGTAGTTCCTATAATATAAGGTATAGTATAGGTATAGTATTAGGGTATAATATAAGGTATAGTATAAGTATAATATAGCTTATAGTAGTCCTTATAATATAGCTATAATATAGTTATAGTATTAGTTATAATAGTCCTTATAATATAGTTATAGTATAGGTATAGTAGTCCTTATAATATAGTTATAGTATAGCTGTAGTATTAGTTATAGTAGTCCTTATAATATAGTTATAATATAGCTATAATATAGGTATAGTAGTCCTTATAATATAGCTATAGTATTAGCTAATAGTATAGCTATAGTATTACCTAGAGTATAGCTATAGTCTTATAGTATAACTATAGTATAGCTATAGTATTAGCTATAGTAGTCCTTATAATATAGCTATAGTATAAGTATAGTAGTCCTTATAATATAGCTATAGTATAAGTATAGTAGTCCTTATAATATAGCTATAGTATAATTATAGTATTAGTTATAGTAGTCCTTATAATATAGTTATAGTATAGCTATAGTATTACCTAGAGTATAGTTATAGTAGTTCTTATAATATAGCTATAGTATAAGTATAGTAGTTCCTATAATATAAGGTATAATATAGGTATAATAGTCCCTATAATATAGGGTATAGTATAAGGTATAGTATAAGGATAGTATAGGGATAGTATAGGGATAGTATTAGTTATAGTATAGGTATAGTATAGATATAGTAGTCCTTATAATATAAGTATAGTATAAGTATAATAGTCCTTATAATATAGGTATAGTATAGGTATAATAGTCCTTATAATATAGGTATAGTATAGGTATAGTAGTCCTTATAATATAGATATAGTATAGGTATAGTAGTCCTTATAGTATAGGTATAGTATAGGTATAGTAGTCCTTATAATATAGGTATAGTATAGGTATAGTATAGGTATAGTAGTCCTTATAACATGAGGTATAGTATAAGGTATAGCACCCCTAGAATTATAGATCTTAGCGGGTTTTTAGGGAGCTTAGCCCCTAGAGTACTTAGGTTTCTAGGGAGTCCCTAGCTTAATTACTAATCTCGCACCGAGATAGCGACCCTCTAGTTAATGAATACCGTACTTGAAGTACTCTCCCTAGGCGTCTAACCCGCGTGCCCGCCACGCCCGTAACTTAACTTTGCTACCCCTATTCTAAAGTCTTGGCAGGGTCTAGACCCCTCTAACGTGCAGTCGTACTCCCCCAGTTCCACTACCTCTTCCCAAGTACAGGAACACATACTTCTTGCCCTCTCTGAGCTCGTCTCTCATGCCTCTCGACTCTCCCTGGGCATCTTGATCCTCGCCCCTCGCTGGATCCGACATCCACCAACACTTCTCCGGGCCACCGCGACAGTGGTCCTCGGCCTCCTCACCATCGCCGCCCTCCCCACCACTATAGGCATAGCCCAAGGCATCTCCCATCACGACGAAGGCAACGCCGACACCCGCGACAGAATTGAGCAGCAAATGCGTAAATTCACCCCACAAGCCTACCTTAAATCCCCCACCGGTCGCACGCGTGCCAATCCTCAAGAATTAAAAGATATACTTCGGATCAGCCACCTCAAAACCAGGGAAGACGGGGGAGGAAAGGAACAAAAGAGAAGGCCGCTATGAAGGTTTCTACCTCGAGTATCCGGACAATGAGTTACCGAAGCCGCTGCCATTAGATATGGTGAGCATGGTGTCTGATACCGACCTACCGACGATGAATGGGGGTAACGCTTGAGGAGCTTGATGGCGCTGTGGCTATACAGATGGCCGATAGTAGTGGGTTGTAGGAGGTTAGACTTAAGGATGGAGATGCTGGGGTTGGGTACGTGGGGAAGAGGGTAAGGGTAAGGGTAAGTGGGAGTCTAGGGAGGCAGATGTTTATTTGGGAGGAGAGGGATGAGCCGGGATAAAGAGAGGAAGAGGCAGAAGGAAGAGGAGGAGAGAAAGATAAAGGGTAGACGAAGGCGAAGAGGACTACTGAAATAACTAGGAGTGGGTTTGTGGATTAGTTGAGAAATGAAGAGGGTAGGAAGGAGAAAAATGAGATGGTGAAGATGACTATAGCAAGAGTTAGAAGAGTAAAGGCGGGGAAGAAGAAGGGTCGAAGCTGGAGGTCAAGGGTGAGACTACTACGAGGCCGATGAAGGAGGGGTGAGGAGAAATGCTCTTTAGCAAAGTCCATCCACAGTTGATGGAACGACGCTTCTACTAGACATTCATGATGCCACACCAAACTTACTCTGCTTCCGGATCTGTCGTCCACATATCTTAAACAGATACGACATAGGTACTAGCACCGCCTCAGGCAGCCGAGAAGAGTAAGGGTTCACTGCACCCCTAAATTCTTGTAAGGCAGGATAGCGACCTCGACCATTCTACCAGCGGAGATATATCAGATCAACATCACGCTGGCAAGCGCGCTAGCCGAGTATATCTCGTACGTATCGATTATACATTGGTACCTTGTAATGGAGATGCAAAGGATGCCATATCCAAACCGAACGCTAGCGGCTAGTACTAGTTAACCAGTATAAGATGGATGATTCCATCATCCAGCCCATCCCGAATATCGAGATTATTATTGTAACAGCTGCGGTCGCAAATATCCCGTAACAAAGGCGTAGATCTGAAGCAGCCTAGACCCCCCCGCCTTGATCTGTGATCTTCGCGAGGTCTGTGTTTGAACCCAGATGTATGTACACGGCTGGGACTTACAGGATGCCAGACACAGACCAAGTCCAATGCTAAGGGAGCATAGGTAGGCTAGTACATCCCTTACTAAAACAGTATTCTATATCTCTATAAAGATAAACGTATACCCGTTTAAGAATGTAGAGAGGAAAATACATATGACCGAATCCCGAAAAATGCACCGCTCGCATGTCAGGCCTTGCTACTTACCTTACTTATTTTCGAAGGGAGAACTTCTTCGACATGCGGCCCACTAGCGTCGGGCCACTGCATTCAAATCGTGGCGGAGACACGGGATGCCCAAGTATAGGAATTATGCGTCCAAGCGGGTATAAGACCGCGTACCATGCTTCAAACACGTTTCACACCGCCGCCGACCCCTTGGCGAAAGGCCTCAAGTTTGACCAACACTTATGTTTAGGTGATCGGGGCCCCCCTAGTCGCGGGTCGCGATTAGAATAATAGGCATGCCGGCCCCTTCCACATGGTGGTAGGTATATGCGCTCGCCGTCAGTGAGGGGGGATACGGAGCTGTTTTCCAAACAGTGAAGAAACGGTGGACTGTGTTTCGATCAGAGATTCGAGGAGAATCACAGGTATGGAGATTACTATAGAAGGCCGCGGATACCTATGATATTATGGATCTTTAACTTGCTATCGCATTGCGAGATCACGTTACCGCGTTGTCGTGCAATTCAGACATAACGAACCACACAGCCAGAGTCACCACGCAATGTCATTCCTGATCTCCCTCCTCGGCTGCGTCGCTGCTCTCGCCCTCACCAACGCAACACCAACTCTCTCTCCACGCGGCAGAGACCTCAACACCATAGTCGATCACCGGCCCGATCTGGGCGGAGACCTCATCAACTTCGCCCCCAACTGGCCCACCTGCAGCAACGACAAGAACATGAAGAGCATCGGATTGAGTACGACCATCACCGTCAAAGTCAGGCCGGACTGCGACACCGTCATCGACAAAATCTGCGTCGCCGCCGCGGCCATGGCCAGCCGAAAACCCTACGAATTCATGGTCC
>JAABUX010002022.1_pt1 | contig 29468 bp, 30 predicted proteins | sample 5561851 | NCBI WGS metagenome assembly JAABUX01 (sample SAMN10711883, study PRJNA513361) | rock metagenome | isolation source: Antarctica rocks | place: Antarctica: Victoria Land, Richard Nunatak red sandstone | collected 2016-01-03 | reverse complement strand
GCCCATTGATGCTGGCCTCCGCCCAGCCAGCATCTTGAATCCGATCTCAACCAATTCGGGAATCCCCCTCGCGATTCAGACTCAAGTCATCCCGCTCTAGAGCATCTTCCGATCGGGTGAAATCACCCGATCGGAAGTAATGCTCGCTAAAACAGTGAAGTAGAGCACTACTTCCGAGCCAAGCGGCTCGGAAAGTGCTCTAGGGCGGGGCGCATGTGGGTCGGGAGGGAGGCGAGGCTCTCGACGGTGTCGAAGTCGCGCAGCACGGCGTCGCCGAGTTCGACGCGTTCGAGGACCTCGTCGTGACGGTCGAGCAGGGCGCGGGCGCCGGCGTCGCCGGTCAGCGCGGCAATGGCGGGAAAGAAGCTGCGGTCCCACAAGACGGGGTTGCCGAGCTTGGCGTGACCCGTGGGGGCGACGACGAGGCGGCCTTCGTCGGCGTCGTGGGCGTCGATCAGGCGGTCGATCATGGCGCCGGTGACGAGCGGCATGTCGCCCAGGCAGATCAGGGCGGCGGCGGTGTCGGGCGGGAGCGCGGCGATGCCCGCGCGCAGGCTGGCGGAGAGGCCGGCGGCGTAGTCGGGGGCGGCCACGAAGGTGACCGGGCGGGCGCCGAGGGCGGCGCGGACCTCGTCCTCGCGATGGCCGGTGACGACGACGACCGGGCGGGCGGCGCTGGACAGCGCGTTGTCGACGACGCGGGCTATCATCGGTTTGCCAGCGCGGTCGGGGACGAGGAGCTTGTTGTGCGGGGCCATGCGCGAGGAGCGCCCGGCGGCGAGCACGATCGCGGCGACGACCTTCGCCCGGGAGGGTTCAGGCGCGGGTTGGGGAGCCGGCTTGGTGGCCTTGGCGCGGGGAAGTGGGCGGGCGGCGACGTCCTTGAGCAGTCCGCCGACGCCCATGCGGGCAAGTTCGGGGCCACCTAACGGGAGTCCGGCGAAGAGACGGGCCAGCACCCAGTCGATGCCGTTCAGCTTCGGGCTGCGGGCGCAGCCGGGCAGGACGAGGGCGGGGCGATGGCCGACGCGGCCGAGGCAGATCAGGTTGCCGGGGTCGACGGGCATGCCGAAATGCAGGATCTCGCCGCCGGCCTGGACGATGCCGGCCGGGCCAACGTCGCGGCGGTCGACCACGGCGCTGGCGCCGGCGACCAGGAGGATGTCGGCTTCGGGGAAGCGGGCCAGCGCGGCGGCGATCGCGTCCGAATCGTGCTCGCAGACGATCGGGGGCAGCATCGTGCCGGTTAGCCCGGCGATCCGGGCGCCGGTGGCGTCCGCGGTGCCGGCCAGAATGCTGGGTTTGAGGCCGGGGAGCGTGCTCATCACGAGGCCGACGGTGAGCGGGCGGAACCGGTGCAGGGCGATGGCAGGGCCGGCCTCGTGGAGGGCGCGGTCGAGGGCGGCGCTGGCAACGGCGAACGGAATTACCTTGATGGTGGCGATCATCTCGCGCGGGGCGACGACGGCGTAGTCGGGCAAGGTGCCGACGGTGAGCGCCTCGTCGACGGCGTTGATCGCGTCGATGCGGCCGGCGTCGATGCGGAGCAGGCCGGCGGCCTCGGCCTGCAGGTTGACCCGGCCGGTGCCGGCGGCGGTGCGCGACAGGCCGGGGGTCAGCAGGGCGTCGGCGAGGCGGCTGGCGGCCTCGTCCTCGGGGACGTCGCCGGGCTCGAGCCGGGCGGCGATGACGGCGGGGATGCCGGCTGCGGCGAGGTCGGCGAGTGCTGCGGCGTCGAGGATCGCGCCTTTCTTCAACACCCGGCCGGGCAGGCGCTGGGTGTGGGCCAGGACCGCGCCCTCGGCGTCGGCCAGCGCCACGCGGCCGAACTTCATGGCGTTTGCCGCCGGACCTCGACGATCTGCGCCAGGATCGACAGGGCGATCTCGGGCGCGGTGACGGCGCCGATCGAGAGCCCGACGGGGCCGCGGATGCGGGCCATGTCGGCGTCGGTGTGGCCGAGATCACGCAGGCGATCGAGGCGCTTGGCGTGCGTGCGGCGCGAGCCGAGGGCGCCGATGTAGAAGGCGCCGGATTTGAGCGCGCGGTCGAGCGCCGGGTCGTCGAGCTTGGGATCGTGGGTGAGGGTGACGATGGCGGTGCGGGTGTCGGGGGCGAGCGCGTCCATTGCTTCGTCGGGCCAGTCGGTGCTGACGGTGACGCCGGGGAAGCGCTCGTCAGTGGCGAACGCGCCGCGGGGGTCAACGACGGTGATGCCGTAGCCGAGTTGGGCAGCCATGGGGACGAGGGCCTGGGCGATGTGGACGGCGCCGACGACGACGAGGCGAAGAGGCGGATTGTAGGCGTGGAGGAACCAGGTCTCGTCGCCGATGGTGGCGGTCGTGCTCTTGTCGTGACGGAGCGCCTGGGCGGCGGCGTCGAGCAGGGCTTCTGGCGCGTCGGAGCCTGGCAACAATTCCTGGGCGCCGTCGGGCAGGCGCGTGGCGAGGACGACGGGGCGGCCGGCGGCGCGGGCGGCCTCGAGGCGTTCGAGCGTGTCGGGGGTCATCCGAGCTTCTCGACGAACACCTTCAGCTTGCCGCCGCAGGCGAGGCCGACGTCCCAGGCCTGCTCGTCGGTGACGCCGAAATCGAGCAGTTGCGGGGCGCCGGACTGCATCGTCTGCTGCGCGATGTCGGCGACGGCGCCCTCGATGCAGCCGCCGCTGACGGAGCCGGCCATGCGGCCCGACTGGGTTACCGCGAGCTGGCTGCCGGGCGGGCGGGGCGAGCTGCCCCAGGTTTCGGTGACGGTCGCGAGCGCCACCGTCTCGCCTTGGGCGAGCCAGTCGCGCGCGGTGCGCAGGACATCTTCAGCGACGTTCGGATCAGGCATCGTGGGCGCTCCAGGCCGGCCTGGTCCGCGAGGGGGCCGGGCGCGACAGCAAGTCGATGAGCGCGCGCAGGCTGTCGATGTTGTGCACGGTGCGGAACTCGTCGACGTGCGGCAGCATGGCGCGGATGCCCTGTGACTTGGGCTGGAACCCCTGCCAGCGCAACAGCGGGTTGAGCCAGATCAGACGGCGGCAGGAGCGATGCAGCCGGTCCATGTTCTCGGCGAGCCCGGCCGCGCCGTCGCGGTCGAGCCCGTCGGTGACGAGCAGGACGACCGCGCCCTGGCCGAGCACGCGCTTGGCCCAGCGGCGATTGAACTCGGCCAGCGCCTCGCCGATGCGGGTGCCGCCGGACCAATCCGGGACGGCGTGGGCGACCATCTGGAAGGCGACTTCCGCGTCGCGATGCTTGAGCTGGCGAGTGATGTTGGACAGGCGGGTGCCGAACAGGAACACGTGGACCCGGTCGCGATCGTTGGCGACGGCGTGCAAAAAATGCAGCAATACCTGAGCGTATCGGGCCATGGAGCCGGAGATGTCGCACAAGACGACCAGCGGCGGCGGGCGAACGACGCGGCTGGTGCGGGCGAAATCGGTGATCTCGCCGCCGTGGCGCAAGCTCTTGCGCAGCGTGCCGGCCAGGTCGATGCGGGGGCCGCGGGAGTCGCGTCGGACGCGGCGGGTGCGGCGCAGGTCGAGCGGCAGGCGCAGGCGGCGGATCTCGGCCTTGGCATTGTTGATGTCGGCCGCGGTCATCTGCTCGAAATCCATGTCCTGCAGCAACTCGCGCTCGCTGACGGTGAGCACGGAGTCGAGTTCGGGCGGCGTGTCCTCCTTGGGACGGGCCTCGCGCGGGGCCGCCATCGCCTCGGCGACCCGGCGCTGACCGGGGGCGGGCTTGGCCTTTTCGCGCGGGACCTTCTCGCTGAGCATGGCGAGCGCGGTCTGGGCCATGGCGGCGGCCGGGTCGCGCCAGAACAGGGCGAAGGCGTGATCGAACACGTCGTGATGCTCGCGGCGATGGGTCATGATGGCGCGGAGCGCGGCCTGCACCTGGCGGCGGTCGCCGATGTCGACATGGATGAGCGCCTGGCTCGCGGCGATGGTTTCGGCCGGGCCGACCGGGAGCCCGGCGCGGCGCAACAGCCGGGCGAAATGCATGACGTTGGCCGGCAGCTTGCCCCCCCCTCCCGCCGGGAGAGGGCTCATCATGCCGCCTTGACCTCTTCGAGCAGGCGGGCGGCCTCGGCGCCGCGGACGCGGGCGATGTCGTCCTGGTATTTGAGCAGGACGCCGAGCGTCTGGTCGACCGATTGGGCGTCGAGCTCGTGCTGATTGAGGAATTGCAGCGCGCCGGCCCAGTCGATCGTCTCGGCGACGCCGGGCAGCTTGAACAGCTCCATCGAGCGCAGGCGCTGGACGAAGTTGACGACGTCGTTGGCCAGGTTCTCGGGTACGCCGGGCGCCTTGGCGGCCAGGATCGCGCGTTCGCGGGCGGCGGTCGGGTAGTCCACCCACTGATAGAGGCAGCGGCGGCGGATCGCGTCGTGCACCTCGCGGGTGCGATTGCTGGTCAGTACGACGACGGGAGGGTGCTTGGCGCGGATGGTGCCGTATTCGGGGATGGTGATCTGGTAGTCGGCGAGGAGTTCGAGCAGGAAGGCCTCGAACGGCTCGTCGGCGCGGTCGAGTTCGTCGATCAGCAGGACGGCGGGGGGCTGGTCGGGATCGATGGCGGACAGCAGCGGACGTTCCTGGAGGTAGGAGCGGCCGAAAATATCCCCCTGGAGGCGATCGCGATTGGTGTCGCCGGCGGCTTCGGCGAGGCGGATGGTCATCAGCTGCTTGGCGTGGTTCCACTCGTAGGCGGCGGCGGCGAGGTCCATGCCGTCGTAGCATTGCAGGCGGACGAGGCGGCGGCCGAGGCCCTCGGCGAGGACCTTGGCGATCTCGGTCTTGCCGGTGCCGGGTTCGCCCTCAAGGAACAGCGGCCGGCGCATGGTGAGCGCGAGGTGGATGGTGGTGGCGAGCGCCGGGTCGGCGATGTAGCCGCCGGCTGCCAGCAGGCTGGCGGTGTCGGCGACGCTCGCTGGCAGGCTGGGTTCAGAGTCCGACATAGGTCTTGAAGACGAGGAAGAGGACCATGAGCCACAGGACGAAGCCGATGATGGCGATCCGCGGGAAGCCGAACGGTTCGGCCGGGATCAGGTCCCACATGCTGACCTTCGGCATCTTGGCCGGCTGCAGCGGGGCGTGGGCGGGGCGTGCGGTGCTGGCCGCGCTGCCGGTCATGGCGGCGATGGCACCGATCGGGCCATCGGTGGCGATCGATGCGGCGGTATCGTCGACCATGACGACGCCCGGGGAAGCGACCGGAGAGGCGGCCGCGGGAGCAACGGTCTCGAGCGGCGTGGCAGCCGGCGGCGGGGCGACGAGCATCGAAAACCGGTCGAAGAAGATGTCGGCCATCTGCTTGCTGGTCGCGTCGATGAGCCGCGCGCCGAGCTGGGCGATCTTGCCGCCGACCTGGGCATTGACGACATAGCTGAGCCGCGTGCCGCCCGCCTCGTCGGCGAGATTGACGTTGGCGCCGCCCTTGGCGAACCCGGCGACGCCGCCCTGGCCCTCGCCACTGATGCGATAGGAGGTGGGCGGGTCGAGGTCGGTGAGCTGGACCTTGCCGCCGAACTTGGCGCCGATCGGGCCGATCTTGATCGAGGCGGTCGCGCGCAGCTCGTTATCGCCGGTCTTCTCGAGCGTCTCGCAACCGGGGATGCACTGCTTGAGCACCTCCGGGTCGTTCAGCGCGTCCCACACTTTTTGTCGCGGAGCGGGGATCAGCCGCTCGCCTTTCATTTCCATCGGTGTCGCACTCCATCCGTTCGGCGACCTTTAAGGGCGCGCCGCCCCCCGTGCAACCGAGCGGCAGTGCTGGTAAAGCGGCGTAAACGCACCAGTTCCGCCACCGACGCCGTCCGAGGAGCCCTGATGTCCTATCTACTCGCCGCCGATATGCCGACCCTTACCGCGGGAGAGCGCTTCCGCGCCCTCGTCGAGCGCGGCGGCATTGTACAGGTACCGGGCGCGCACAACGGCATGGCGGCGCTGCAGGCCAAGGCGGCCGGCTTCCCCGCGCTGTATCTCTCCGGGGCGGCGATGACGGCGAGCATGGGGCTGCCGGATCTGGGCATGATCACGGTCGACGAGGTCGGCTTCTTCATCCGCCAGGTCGCCCGCGCGTCGGGCCTGCCGGTGCTGGTCGACGGCGATACCGGGTATGGCGAGGCGCTCAACGTGATGCACATGGTGCGCGCGTTCGAGGATGCCGGCGCCGGCGCGGTGCATATCGAGGATCAGCTGCTGCCGAAGAAATGCGGCCATCTCAACGACAAGAAGCTGGCCGACGTGCAGGACATGGCGGCCAAGATCGCCGCCGCCCGCAAGGCGCGCCGGCACCTCTATCTGATCGCGCGCACCGACGCGGCGGCAAGCGAGGGCATGGACGGCGCCATCGCGCGGGCGCAGCGCTACGTCGAGGCCGGGGCGGACGCGATCTTCCCCGAGGCGCTGCACTCGGCCGAAATGTTCCGCGAGTTCGCCCAGCGCATGCCGGGGGTGCCGCTGCTGGCGAACATGACCGAATTCGGCCGCACGCCGTTCTTCACCGCCGCCGAGTTCGAGGCGATGGGCTACCGGCTGGTGATCTGGCCGGTCAGCAGCCTGCGCGTCGCCAATAAGGCGCAGTCCGAGCTGTATCAGGCGATCCGGCGCGATGGAGGCACCCAGGCCATGGTCGAGCGGATGCAAACCCGGGCCGAGCTGTATGCCACGATCGACTACGCCGGCTACGAGGCGCTCGACGCCAGCATCGTCAGCACGGTCGTGCCGTAGGGCATGCCGCAACGCCAATAACGGTCGTGCCGTATGGCATGCCGCAGCGTCAGTAAGGGAGGCGACCATGGCCAAGGGATATTGGGTGAGCTGCTACCGCGCCGTGCATGATCAGGCCGCACTCGGCGAATATGCCAAGCTCGCCGCCCCCGCGGTCGCGCAGTATGGCGGCCGCTTCATCGTGCGCGGCACCGCGGCGCAGGCCTACGAGCAGGGCGTCGCGGGCCGAACCACGATTGTCGAGTTCGACAGCCTGGCCCAGGCCTATGCGGCGCGCGAGAGCGCCGAATACGCTGCCGCACTGGCCGCCCTCGAAGGCGCTGTCGATCGCGACTTCCGCATCGTCGAGGGCGTCGGCTGAGCCCGGCGCCGCGCTACATCGGCAGCGAGATCTACCGCCGCTCGACCTACGGCGCGACGCATCCGCTCGCCATCCCGCGGGTGACGACCTGCACCGATCTATGTCGCGCGATGGGCTGGCTGCCGGACGGGCAGTTCGAGACCGCGCCGATGGCGGCCGAGGCCGACGTGCTGCGGTTCCACACGCCCGATTACCTGGCAGCCCTGCGCCGGGCCGAAGCGGACCAGGCGGTCTCCGACGCCGATCGGGAGCGGTATCGCATCGGGGCCGAGGGCAACCCGGTCTATCGCGAGATCTACCGCCGCCCGATGACCTCGGCCGGCGGCGTCATGCTGGCCTGCCGACGCGCGCTTGAGGGCGGCATCGTGCATTGCCCCGGTGGCGGCACCCATCACGGCCGCCCGGCGCGGGCCAGTGGGTTCTGCTACCTCAACGACCCGGTGCTCGGCCTGATGACCTGGCTCGACGCCGGGCTCGACAATATCGTGTACCTCGACATCGACGCCCATCACGGCGACGGCGTGCAGGACGCGTTCCATGACGACGAGCGGGTGCTGACGATCAGCATCCATGAGGCCGGACGGTGGCCGTTCACCGGTCTGGCGGACGATCGGGCGGGCGGGGCGGCGCGGAACCTGCCGGTGCCGCCGGGCTGCAACGATAGCGAGATGGCGAGGCTGATGACCCACGCGGTGCTGCCGCTGATCGCGCGCCGGCGGCCGCAGGCGATCTTCCTGCAATGCGGCGCCGACGCGCTCGAGGAGGACCCGCTGGCCAAGCTATCGCTCAGCAACAACGCGCATTTCGCGGTCGCCGCCGCGCTGCGCGACCTGGCGCCGCGGCTCGTGGTGACTGGGGGCGGCGGCTACAACCCGTGTACCGTCGGGCGTTGCTGGGCGGGGGTGTGGGCGACGCTGAACCGGATTCCGATCCCCGAGCGCACCAGCCCGGCGGCTGAGGCGGTGCTGCGGGCGCTGGTCTACAATCGCGCCGCCGGGCGCAACCCGCCGGCCCATTGGTTCACCACGATCCAGGATCAGCCCCGCGACGGTCCCGTCCGCGACGAGGTCAAGCGGCTGGCACACCTTACCCTGCTCGAAAGGCTTGACGCATGAAGCGCCGTTTCCTCCTCCTCGCCCTGCTCCTCCTGGCCGGCTTCGCCCTGCTTCCCACGGCGCGGGCGCAGACGGCGATGGAGCCGCAGCCGGAGCTGCCGAAGGAGAAGCTGACGATCGTGACCAAGGACGGCCAGCGCCACGAGTTCCAGGTCGAGATGGCGCTGACGCCGGCGCAACAGGAAACCGGGCTGATGTTCCGCAAGGTGGTGCCGGCTGACACGGGAATGCTGTTCGATTGGGGAGTACCGCGCGAAACGGCGATGTGGATGCGCAACACCGTCTCGCCGCTCGACATGATCTTCATCAACGAGGATGGTTCGATCCGGCGGATCGCAGAAAATACGGTGCCTTACAGCTTGGCCGAAATCGCCGCCGGTGGGCCGGTGCGGGCGACGCTCGAAGTCGCGGCGGGAACCGCGCGTCGGTTGGGGATCCATGTCGGCGACAAGGTCGAGCAGCGGATCTTCGCGCGGAAAACCTGACGCTTGCGCGGGCCGCCTCGCCCGCCTAGCTTCCCGCCGCTCGGGGTGTAGTACAGCCTGGTAGTACGCCTGCTTTGGGAGCAGGAGGCCGGAGGTTCGAATCCTCTCGCCCCGACCAACACGCCAGCGCCACGACGACGCTGGCGCTGATCAAGTTACTGACGCGGAGCGACGTTGCCTTGGGCGTCGGACGGGGCCGCCGTAGTCGGGGCGCCGCCGAGTTGCGAGCCGTTGAGCTGGTCGGTCTTGTCGTCGCCGGTCGGGCCGCAATTATCGACCTTCTTGTCGCAGTTCGCGTAGGGATGATTGGCGTTGGCGGCGAGCGCCGGGCTCGAGGCGCTCAAGGCCAGGATACCAGCTAGAGCAATAAGCGTCTTCATCGGGGCTCTCCATGTCGTTGGTGACGTACGGTCTCGGAACGCACCCGGCTCGACCCCGATGCGGGGGATCACGCCAGTGTGACCCTCATGCGGGCGGGCGGGCGGAACACCGTGCGGCGCTCGCACGGCGATTTCGTCGACCAACTCCCAGATCCGGGCGGCCTGCATCGGCACGTCCGGATCGTTCAGCAGCCGGTCCAGTTCGGTCTGTCGTTCGTCGCTCTCGTCTGCCATGGCCTCGCTTCCTGGACAGCTCCGCTCGAACCGGCCCCGATTAGCTCGCGCCCGATCAACTCAGTACTGTCATATAGCAGCAGGAAACATGGCAGATTTATGCCGAGTTCACGATCGTAGGCGGCGATGAGCGAAAGTTACCAAGTCTCCACCATCACCACCTCGGCCGCGTCCTGTGCGGCAATCTCGATCACCGCCTCGTCCGTGACGGCGACGCCGTCACGGGGTCCGGCGACGATGCCATTGACCGTGATCGAGCCCGTCGCAGGCACCAGATAGGCCTTCTGGCCCGGCTGCAGCGCATGACGGATAGTCTGGCCCGCCTCGATCCGCCCGGCCAGCACCGCGCCGTCGGCATAGAGCGGCAGCGCGCCGTCGCGGCCGTCGCCGGAGGCGAGCGCGCGCAGGCCCTCGCCGGCATCGGGAAACGTCCGCGTGCCCCAGCCGGGGGCGACGCCCTGGCTGTTGGGCATCAGCCAGATCTGGAAGATCCGGGTTTCGCTGGTCTCGCGGTTATACTCGCCGTGGACGATGCCGCGCCCGGCGTGCATCACCTGGACGTCGCCGGCCTCGGTGCGGCCCTCGTTGCCGAGGCTGTCGCGATGCGTGATGGCGCCTTGGCGGACATAGGTGATGATCTCCATGTCGCGGTGCGGATGCGGATCGAAGCCGGTGCCGGCGGCGATCTGGTCGTCGTTCCAGACGCGCAGCGGGCCGATGCCCATGCGCGCCGGGTCGTGATACTGGCCGAAGCTGAAATGGTGGTGGGCGTCGAGCCACTGGTTCTGGAACCGGCCGAGGCTGTCGAAGGGACGGATGTCGATCATCGCTGTTCTCCAATCGTTCGGTGACGAACGTTAGGTATATCGTTCGATATCGAACGTTAGGTATATCGTTCGATATCGAACGTTAGCCGCCATCTAGTCCGGATCGGCCTCGCGTTCAAGGGCCGACGCGGCCAAGCCCAGCTTGCGCAGCAGCCGGTCGAGTTCGGCGAGTTCGGCCCCGCTGAGGCTGGCGAAGGCGGCGGCGATGTCGTTGGCGTGGCGCGGGAACAGGTCCGCAATCAGCATGCGCCCGGTCTCGGTGAGCGAGACGAAAACGCTGCGGCCGTCGCGCTTGACGCGGTCGATCAGGCCGCGTCGGGCGAGCTTGTCGAGCACGTCGGTCATGTTGCCGGCGCTGGTGAGCACCTTGCGGCCCAACTCGCGCTGGGTCATCGGCCCCTTGTGCAGCACGGCCTCGAGCACGCCCAGCTGCGTCAGCGTCAGCCCGGCCCCGGCGACCCGGCCCTCGACGGAGGCCAGCACCGCCCGCGTCGCCCGATTGAGCTTGACGTAAGCGCGGACCGCGTCCTCCGGTCCGCGCACGCTCACCGGTTCATCATCACCGGCATGGTGGAGAATTCGAGCACGTGCCGGGTCACGCCGCCGAGGATGAGCTGGCGCAGGCGGGAGTGCGAGTAGGCGCCCATGGCGAGCATGTCGGCGCCGAACTCGCGCGCGGCGGCGAGCAGGCCGCGGCCGACGTCGCGATCGACCGGCTTGAACAGCGCGGCCTCGGCCTGGATGTCGTGCAGCGCCAGATAGGCGACCATCTCGGGCGCGCCCGGGCCGCGGCGCTGATATTCGTCGGCGAACAGGACCCGCACGGCCTGCGCCCGCTGCATCCACGGGATCGCCGCCTGAGCCGCCGCCGCACTTTCGGCGGTGCCGTTCCAGGCGACACAGACGCGGGTCGCGATCGCGGGCGGCGCCGTCTGCGGCGCGATCAGCACGGCCCCGCCGCTGTCGAACAACACGGCGTGCAGCGCGTCGCTGCTGCTGACGTCGTCGCCGGCCTCGGGATGCGGGACCACGGTGAGGTCGGCCAGGCGGGCGAGCTGGGCGACCAGATCCTCCTCGCGGCCGGTCACGCTATAGAAGCTGGCGGTCGCACCCGCGTGGGGATGCGCATCGGCGACGGTCACGCCGTGCTGGGCGACGAAGCGGTCGAACATCGAGCGGACGGCGTTGCCGCGCTCGCTGCTCTCCTTCTCGGTCGCCGACATCATCTCCTCGATCATCGCGCCCGACAGGCCCTCGCCGGCGAGCGGTGCGACATCGCGGCTGTCGATGCGGACGTGCAGCGCGGTCAGGTGCGCATCCCATTTGCGGGCGACCATGAGCGCGGTGGCCAGGGCCGCCTCGCCGGCCGCCGTGCCGGTCAGGGGAAGCAGAACTCTCCGGATCGGCATCACGCCCCCCTGCCGTAGCAACACTGGTTACATAAAGCGGGACGGTGCTCAGGGATAGAGCGTGCTGCGGCTCCAGGTGTCGCCGGCGCGGGCGTAGAGACGGCGGTCGTGCAGGCGGAACGGCATATCCTGCCAGAATTCCATCGCCTCGGGGCGGACGCGCATCCCCGACCAATGCGCCGGCCGCGGCACGGTGTCGCCGGGATACTTGGCGTCGGCCTCGGCGACCCGGCGCTCGAACTCGGCCCGCGACGGCATCGGCCGCGACTGGTCCGACGCGAGCGCGCCGAGCCGCGAGACGCGGGCGCGCGAGGCGAAATAGGCGTCGGCCTCCGCGTCCGAAACCGGCTCGACCGAGCCTTCGATACGAACCTGGCGGCGCAAGCTCTTCCAATGGAACAGCAGCGCCGCGTGCGGATTGGCGTGCAGCTCGCCACCCTTGCGGCTGTCGAAGTTGGTATAGAACACGAACCCCCGCTCGTCGGCGCCCTTGAGCAGCACGGCGCGCACCGAGGGCCGCCCCTCCGGCGTCGCCGTCGCCAGCGACATGGCGTTCGGGTCGTTGATCTCGTGCGCCTCCGCCTCGGCCAGCCATTGCTCGAACAGACGCAGCGGGTCGGCGATATCGGGGACGCCTTGGGCGGGGGGCGCGATCGGAGTGTCTGGCATGATAGTATCATGGGGTGCGCGCGCCAACCTGCCATCCCGCCCCGGAGCGAGCAAGGCGCCGGGCCTTCCCCTTCGCCCCCGCCTGTGTCACCACCCGCGTTCGATCATTTCCATCCCGAGGTGCGCCCATGTCCGAAGCCCACAAGCCCGTCAGCGGAACGCTGATGCAGGGCAAGCGTGGACTGGTCATGGGTGTCGCCAACGAGCGCTCGATCGCGTGGGGGATCGCGGCGGCCTGTGCGGCGCAGGGGGCGGAGCTGGCCTTCACCTACCAGGGCGAGGCGCTGGAGAAGCGCGTGCGCCCGCTGGCGGCCAGCATCGGCAGCGAGCGCGTGTTCCCCTGCGACGTCTCCGACGACGCCAGCATCGACGCCGCCTTCGCCTCGGTCGCCCAGGCTTGGGAGGGCATCGACTTCGTCCTGCATGCGATCGGCTGGGCGGACAAGGCGTATCTGCGCGGCCGCTATCTCGACACGCCGCGGCAGGCGTTTCTGACCGCGCTGGACATCTCCTGCTTTTCGTTCACCGCCGTCGCCCAGCGCGCCGTGCCGATGATGCGCCCGGGCGGCTCGCTGCTGACGCTGACCTATCTCGGGGCCGAGCGGGTGATGCCGCATTACAACGTGATGGGCGTGGCCAAGGCGGCGCTGGAGAGTTCGGTCCGGTATCTGGCGGCCGACCTGGGTGGTCAGGGAATCCGGGTCAATGCGCTCTCGGCCGGGCCGATGAAGACGCTGGCGGCGAGCGGGATCGGGGATTTCCGCTACATCCTGCGCTGGAACCAGTACAACTCGCCGCTCGAGCGGAACGTCTCGCTCGAAGAGGTGGGCGGCGCCGGACTGTATCTGCTCAGCCCGTTGTCGGCCGGGGTGACCGGCGAGGTGCATCACGTCGATAGCGGCTATCATATCGTGGGCATGAAGAATCCGAACGCGCCCGACATCAACGTCTCCGAGTCGTGAGCCACAACAGTTTCGGGCATCTTTTCCGCGTCACCACCTGGGGTGAGAGCCACGGGCCAGCCATCGGCTGCGTCGTCGATGGCTGCCCGCCGCTGATCCCGCTCGCCGAGGCCGACATCCAGCCCTGGCTCGATCGGCGGGGGCCGGGGCAGTCGAAGTTCACCACGCAGCGGCAGGAGCCGGACGCGGTCCGCATCCTGTCCGGCGTCTTCGAGGGGCGCACGACGGGCACGCCGATCGCGCTCGAGATCCAGAACGTCGATCAGCGCAGCCGGGACTATGGCGCCATCGCCCACCAGTTCCGGCCCGGCCACGCCGACCTCACCTACGAGCTGAAATACGGCATCCGCGACTATCGCGGCGGCGGTCGCAGCTCGGCGCGGGAGACGGCGAGCCGGGTGGCGGCGGGCGCGGTGGCGCGCAAGATGCTGGGCGCCATTCTGGGCGAGGGGGTGCGGATCCGCGGCGCGCTGGTCCAGATCGGCGCCCGCGCGGTCGATCGCGCGCGGTGGGATTGGGACGAGATCGAGCGCAACCCGTTCTGGTGCCCCGACGCCGAAACCGCGCCGCTGTGGGAGCAGGAGCTGACCGAGATCCGCAAGTCGGGCTCGAGCGTCGGCGCGGTGATCGAAGTGGTGGCCGAGGGCGTGCCGCCGGGTCTGGGGGCGCCGATCTACGCCAAGCTGGATGCCGACCTGGCCTCGGCGCTGATGGGGATCAATGCGGTCAAGGGGGTCGAGATCGGCACCGGCTTCGCGGCCGCGGCGCTGCGCGGCGAGGAAAACGCCGACGAGATGCGGATGGAGAACGGCGCGGTGCAGTTCGCCGCCAACCACGCCGGCGGCATCCTTGGCGGCATCAGCACCGGGCAGCCGGTGGTGGCGCGGTTCGCGGTCAAGCCGACAAGTTCGATCCTGACTCCGCGCCAGTCGGTGGACCGATCCGGGGCCGACGTGGACATCGTGACCAAGGGCCGCCATGATCCGTGCGTGGGCATCCGTGCAGTTCCGGTCGGAGAGGCCATGGTCGCGTGCGTTCTCGCGGACCACCTGTTGCGCCATCGGGCCCAGAACCCGGCGGCGCCCGATCACGCACGTCTGCCGCGAAACTAGTCCGTGGGCGGTCTCAACACGGCATTGATCGACGAATTCATCGCCTTGTGCGGCGCCCGGCTGTGGCGTCAGCGCGTGGCCGAGCTGCGAACCCGGGCGACGCAGACGACGCGGCTGGGCCGCCAGGTGCAGCAGGTGCACTCGATCGAGCTGATGATCGATCGACTGCGCGGCAATGCGGGCGATCGGCCCCGGGTGGCGGCCGAGACCCTGATCCTGGGCTATGTCGCCGAGGCGGTCGCGCTGGCGGGCCAGATGGCGGCCGACGGACGGGCCCGGCTGCAAACGGCGCTCGGAACGGCGCTGGCCGACGAGAACTCGTTGATCCCATTGATGCATCTGGTGCGGACCGCGGTGTTGCAGCGCTCGCGCGGGTTCGAGGTGAGCTTCGCCGCGCTGGAGGAGGCGGCGCCGTTCGATCTGATGATCCGCCGCGACGGGGCGGAGGCGGAGATCGCCTGCGACGTGATCTCGGCCGAGGATGGGCACGGCGTGCACCGCGGCGCCTGGTTCCGGCTGGTCGACCGGATTGATCCGGAGCTGCAGACCTGGCTGCGCGCGCATCCGGGCCGGTATCTGCTGAAACTGACCTTCCCGCTCGGCCTGCGCCTGCCTGCCAAGGACGACGACACCCTGCTGCCGGCGCTGCACGCCCGCATCACCCAGATGCTGACCGATCAGAAGCGCTCCGATTCCGACCCGGCCGCCGTCCTCCGGCTCGACCCTCTCATGCTCGCGGCCGCCCAGGCCGACGAGCTCGGGCTGATGCCGCGGCTGCGCGAAGAGTTCGGGCCCGAGGCGCATCTCTCGGTCACCGCCGCGGGCGGGGGCGTGTTCGTCATGGCCGCGCGGGCAGGCCGGCAGAACGAGGTCGCAGCCGCGGTCCGGCGCCGGATGGCGGCCATCGCGCCGGCGCGTCTGACCGGCTCGCGACCGGGGATCCTCGCGATGTTCGTCGAGGATACCGACCGGCTCGAATGGCGGCTGCTGCGCGAGCGGCTCGAACTCGAGGGCGAGGCGCGGCAGTTCCTGACCCATCCGGACGCGCGCCCGGTCGTCGCCGTCACCTGCAGCTCGCGGCTCGAGCTGTTCGGCCTCGGCGAGCCGGACGCGGCGGCCGACGGCGAGCTGCGCTTCCGCAATCCCGCGCACCCGGCGGCCAAGCGGCCGGAGCTGGCCCCGGCCGTCCTATCCTCTAGCTGACCCCGCAACTATCGCGACCCCCGTCGCGTAGTCACCCGGATTACGGAGGCGCGCATGGCACGCAAGGGCGACAATCCAATGCTGGTCGCCGCGTTGGGCGCGGTGGGGTTCCTGCTCCCTGCGATCCGTCCCAAACGCCCGGCAGTGCCCGCGGAGCGCCCCTCCCACCCCGCGCAGCGCCCGTCACCCGACGACAATCCGATGCGGAGCAAGGATGCCGGCGATGAAGCGGACAAGCCGCCGGCCAAAGGCTGGTGGGCGATCACCAAACGCGTCGCCGGCGAGATCTCCGCCAACCAACTCCTGACCCAGTCCGCCGCCGTCACGTTCTATGCGCTGCTCTCGATTTTCCCGGCGCTGGCCGCCCTCGTGTCGATCTACGGCCTGATCGCCGACCCGGCCACCATCGTCAAGCAGATGAACGCGCTCTCCGTCGTCATGCCCAGCGGCGGTCAGCAACTGCTCACCGACGAGCTCAAGGCGCTCACCTCGGCCAGCGGCAAGGGGCTGACCTGGGCGCTGATCTTCGGCATCGCCACGTCGCTCTGGACCTCCAATCAAGCGATGAAGGCGATCTTCAACGCCCTCAACGCGGTGCACGAAGTCAAGGAGAAGCGCGGCTTCTTTCGGCTCACCGGACTGACCCTCGCCTGCACGGTCGGCATGGTGGTGTTCATGATCGTGGCGATGACCGCCGTGGTCGTGGTGCCCGCGGTGTTGAGCCTGATCGGGCTCGGCTTCGTCGGCGAGCTCGTCAACTGGCTGCGCTGGCCGCTGCTGCTGGTGGGCGTGGCGTTGCTGCTGGCCGTACTGTTCCGCTACGGACCATGCCGGACCAAGGCCGTCTGGCGCTGGATCAGCGGCGGCAGCGCGTTTGCCTCGATCGGATGGGTGGTCGTGTCGGTGCTGTTCTCGCTCTACGTCTCGCGGTTCGGCAGCTACGACAAGACTTACGGATCGCTCGGCGCGGTCGTTGGCTTCATGACCTGGATCTGGATCTCGACCACGGTCGTGCTGATCGGGGCGCAACTGAACGCCGAACTCGAGAAGAGCACGGTCGGCAAGCAGGCCACCCGCGCCACGTCGGACCAGAAGCCGGTCGCGCTGTAGGAGCTTGCCGCGCCGACGCCGGGCCTGCACACTCGGTCGCCAGAGGCCGGGGGGAAATGGATCATGGCAGAGGTGTCTGTCCGCAAGGTCGTCAAGGCGTATGAGGGCGGCGTGCAAGCGGTGCGCGGGATCGATCTCGAAATCGCCGACCACGAGTTCTTGGTCCTCGTCGGGCCGTCGGGCTGCGGCAAGTCCACCACGCTTCGGATGATCGCGGGGCTCGAGGAAATCACCGACGGCGAGATCTGGATCGGCGGCAAGGTCGTGAACGACGTGCCGCCACGCGACCGCGACATCGCGATGGTGTTCCAGAACTACGCGCTCTATCCGCACATGACGGTGCGCGACAACATGGCGTTCGGCCTGAAGCTGCGGAAATTCGCCAAGACCGAGATCAAGAAGCGGGTCGACGATGCCGCCCGGATGCTCGATCTAACGCCGTTGCTGGAGCGCAAGCCGAAAGCGCTCTCCGGCGGCCAGCGGCAGCGCGTCGCGATGGGCCGCGCCATCGTGCGCAACCCGAAGGTGTTCCTGTTCGACGAGCCGCTCTCCAACCTCGACGCAAAACTGCGCGTCCAGATGCGCACCGAGATCAAGAAGGTGCACCAGCTCGTGCCGACGACGACGGTCTACGTGACGCACGACCAGATCGAGGCGATGACGCTTGCCGACCGCGTCGTCGTCATGAACGGCGGCATCATCGAGCAGGTCGGGCCGCCGCAGGAGCTGTATCACCACCCGGCGACGAAGTTCGTGGCCGGGTTCATCGGCAGCCCGGCGATGAACTTCCTGCCTTGCCACATCGTCGGCATCGACGGCGGCATGGCCGTGCGGCTCGAGGACGGCCAGACCCTGCCGATCCCGCCCAACCGGCTCGACCGCTATGGCCCCTACCGCGACCAGGAGATGCTGTTCGGCATCCGCCCCGAGCATCTGACCGACGGGCAGCTCACCAATCTCCATGACCCGGCCAAGCCCTACCTCACGCCGTTGCAGGCCAGGGTCGACGTGGTCGAGCCGATGGGGATGGAGACGCTGGTGCATTTCTTCGCCGGGCCGACCTACGCCGTCGCGCGCGTGAGCCCGGACAGCACCGCACAGCCCGGCCAGACCATCACGCTGCAAGCCGACATGGCCAACATGCATTTGATCGAGGCGCCCGCCGGTTCAGGCGCCGGTCCAGGCTCCGGTCGGGTCATTTGAGCCAAGACCTGTCGGGCCAGGTCTGCTGGATCACGGGTGCGGGCACCGGCATTGGGCGGGCCCTCGCGCTGGCGTTCGCCGCCGCCGGCTGCCGCCTGGCGCTGACCGGGCGCACGCACGAGACGCTTCTGGAGACGCAGGCGCTGGTCGCGGCGGCGGGCGGTTCGGCGATGCTGGCCCCGGCCGACGTCGCGGACCCGGAGGCGGTGACGCGAGCCCATCGGGCGGTGGTCGAGGCGCTCGGCGAGGTGGCGATCCTGGTCAACAACGCCGGCACCAACACGCCGCGGCGGCACTGGCACCAGTTGGCGGCCGAGGACATGGCGCGCCTGGTCGACGTCAACCTGAAAGGGCCCTTCCTGTGCGCGCTGGCGGTGTTGCCGGCGATGCGCGCGCAGCGGGAGGGGACGCTGATCCACGTCGTCTCCAACGCGGCGACTGGGATCTACAGCGTCTCCGGCCCGGTCTACACGGCCTCCAAGCACGGCGCCCGGGCGATGTCGGCGACGCTGAACGCCGAGGAGGGCATCCACGGCATCCGCTCGATCTGCATCAACCCGGGCGAGGTCGAGACGCCGATCCTCGACAAGCGCCCGGCGCCCCCGAATGCGGCGGACCGCGCCCTGATGGTCCAGCCCGAGGACGTCGCCGCCGCCTGCGTGTTCGCAGCCCGGATGCCGGCGCGGACGTGTCTCGCCGAGATCCTGATCACGCCGACCGACAACAATTTCTACCGCGCGGGCGCCGAGCGCATCGCCGCCATGGGGACCTGATGGCCACCGACGACGTCACCCTGCCCGCCGACACCTTGCAGGACACCATCACGCAGATCTTCACCGCCGCCGGTTGCGCAGTCGAAGAGGCGGCGCGGACCACGCGGCATCTGCTCTCGGCCAACCTGACCGGGCATGACAGCCACGGCATCATCCGGGTGCCCCGCTACGTGCAATGGCTGCAGGAGGGCAAGGTGTTCGCCGGCCGCGCGATCACGGTGGTGAGCGAGACGCCGACGCATGCGGTGGTCGACGGCAACCAGGGCCTGGGCCAGACGGTGGGCGAGCAGGCGGTCGATCTCGGGATCGCCAAGGCCGGGTCGGCGGGGCTGGCGGTGGTGGGGCTGCGCAACGCGGGCCATATCGGGCGCATCGGCGGCTGGGCGGAGCGAGCGTGCGCGGCCGGGCTGGTCTCGATCCATTTCGTCAACGTCGGCAAGGGCGAGATCGTGGCGCCGTTCGGCGGCGTCGAGCGCCGGTTCGGCACCAACCCGATCTGCATCGGCGTCCCGCAGCCCGACCGCGACGGCGCGGCCAGCCCGCCGCTGCTGCTCGACCTGGCCACCAGCATCGTGGCCGAGGGCAAGGTCCTGGTCGCCAGCAACGGCGGCAAGCCGATCCCGCACGACGCGCTCGTCACCGCCGACGGGCGGCTGTCGAGCGAGCCGGCCGATTTCTACGGTCCGCTGGAAGGCACCTCCATGCGCGATCCCGGCAACGGCACCGGCGCCTTGCGGGCGTTCGGCGACCACAAGGGCAGCGCCCTGGCGTTCATGTGCGAGATCCTGGCCGGCTGTTTCTGCGGCAGCCCGACCGCGGGCCCGCTCGAGCACGGCAAGCGCGGCGGGATCGTCAACGGCATGCTGTCGATCTATCTCGACCCCGACCATTTCGGCGCCGCCGGCTTCGCCGCGACCGCGCGCGACTTCGCCGACTACGTGCGCGCGACGCGGCCAATCGAGCCCGGCGGCCGGGTCCTGGTGCCGGGCGAGCCGGAAGCGGCCAACCGGATCGCCCGCCTGCGCGACGGCGTGCCGCTGCAAGCCGCGACCTGGGCCGCGATCCAGGCGACCGGGCGGTCCTTAGGATTGTCTTAACCTTTACCCGATAGAACAGATCTCGCGGGACCAGGAAGGGCCGCCCACCCACGCGGAGCCCTTTCTTGAACCTTATCGCAAGCCTGATCCCCGGCCAGGCCACCATCACGTCCTGGGACGGCAGCGCTATCCCAGGCGTCATCTCCGGCCTGACCGCCCATACCTGGGTCGCCGACACGAACGGCCTGTTCCACACCGCGACCGATCTGACGACGGAATGGGCCAACGATTACCAGATGATGCTCGCCGGCCATGGCGGCCAGCTCACCGCGCTGCAGCGCATGGAGGGCAACGCCGAAGCCGTCGTCGAGAACACGCACGCGGCGACGTTCGGCGCCGCCAAGCAGAACCAGTTGCGCGAAGACCTACAGCGCGAATACGACACGATCGACGCCGCCATGCGCATCGACCAGCAGCAATACGGCATCGACCCGGCCAAGCAGTTCAACGCCACCACCTATCTCAAGATGGAACAGGCGCTGCAGGGCAACGACACCCTGCTCGAGCTCGCCTATCAGGGCCACGGCACCAACGACCCGATCGCCAGCCGCTACTCCGGCTACACCACCGACTTCCAGCACAAGACCGACGGCGTGACCTATTTCGTCGGCGGCGGCATCGACAACGGCGAAAAGGCGATCGCCGCGTTCCTCGACGACGTCGTCCTGACCCACGCGCCGTTCGCCAGCGTGATGCACAACGGCACCATGACGCAGCTGAACCAGAACGGCGATTTCGAGAGCAGCGTCGCCGACGCCGTCGCCGGCATCGACGAATCCGCCTTCACCCGCGTCTTCGTCGCCAGCGACTTCAGCGCCAACCCGGCCGCCCACGGCGCCGTCGTGCTAGTGCCCGACGCGCAAGCAGCCCCTGCCCTGCCCGTCGTCGCCGCCGGCCAGGTGACGACGCTCGACGGCAGCATCATCGCCGGCACGATCGCGGGCCTGACCGCCCATACCTGGATCGCCGACAGCACCGGCCTGTTCCACACCGGCAACCTCGCCGCGGAATGGAAGGCCGATCTCAAGCTGATGCAATCCGGCGCCAGCCTGACCGTGCTGCAGCGCTGGGAAGCCAACGCCGAAGTGGTGCTCGAGAACACCGGCCTGGCCAAGCTCCCGGCCGCCAAGCAGCAGGCCTTCCGCGAAGACGCCCAGCGCGAGTTCGACGCGGTCTGGTCGGCGATGCAGATCGACCAGGCCAAGCTCGGCATCGCCGACACGGCCGATTTCACCAGCCACTCCTACCTGATGATGGAACACACGCTGAGCGGCAACGAGACGTTGTCGGAGTTGGCAACGCAAGGTCACGGCCTCAACGGGCAAGTCGCCAGCAAGTACCGTGGCTACACGCAAGACTTCCAACACCACGTCGACAGCAAGACACTCTATGTCGGTGGCGGCCTGGACAACAACGAAAAGGCGATCGCCGCCTTCTTCGACGACGCCGTGCTGTCCCACGCCGCGTTCCCGACCTTGCTGCACAACGGGCAACTGGTGCAGCTCAATCAAACGGCAATCGAGAGGACAGCTTGACTACGGTGGTCGCGGCGGCGAACCAGACGATCTTCCATCGCGCACTGACCGCGGCGGATTTCAGCAAGGCAGCGTAACCGATCGCTCTCGCGAGCGGCTTCGCCACCGTCGCGATTGTTTCATTATCGTTTCGCCTCAAGCGGCGGCAAGATGGCGTGAACGGCCGAGGATGGCGATCGATGCGCGGCGATCAGAGCGTGCCACGCGGCCCGGCGCGAGCGGCACCACGCCGGCGCGCCGCGTCACTGGCTGCAGCGGCCCCGATCGAGCCGGCGAGCCAGAGCGGGGTGACCGCGGCCGCCTACACCTCGCCGACCCTCGTGCTGCTCGCGTTCGACTGGCCGTCGGGCGATCAGCGCCCGGACTTCCTCGGCTTCGCCATCCGCCGCACGCCGGGTTTCGGGGCCGAGGCCACGAGCTGGCTGCCCAACCGCATCGGCTTCGACGGCCCGGCCGCCAACGGCGCCGACCTGCCGAGCGACCAAGCCCCGATCCAGAAATTCTACTGGTGGGACGCCCGCATCAACACGAAGGATCGTGGCACGAGCTTCAGCTACGACGTGATCCCGGTTACCGGTACGCCGGGCCACCTCACCTTGCTCGACGCGGAAGCCGCCACCATCGCGGTCGCCGTGCCGCCGATCGAGGAGCACGGCATCTCGACCTGGTTCAACCGCGCCGTGGTCAGCTCGCAGGCCTTCGCGCGGCAATTCCCGGACCTCTCGACGCCGTCGCAACAAAAAGCCGCCCGCGCCTGGCTCGGCAACGGGCTGGAACAAGCCGTGCCGCGCTTCTTCGATCGCGCGGCGGGCAAGGACGTCGAGGGCGCGATCTATCACCTGACCGACGCCACGTGGATCATCCCGGCGATGCTGAACTACGGCGGCAATCTCTCGCTCGCCTACAATCAGACGTCGAAGGACCATGCGACCGATCCCGCGATTAAACAGCTCATCGCGGCCGGGCGGCAGGCCGAGGCGTTCGCGCCGCGGACCAAGGCCAACATCATGCACGACAAATTCCTCGTCCGCGTCGGCGACGGGGATCATCCCGAGGCAGTGCTGGCCGGGTCGGCCAATTTCACGAGCGAGGGATTGTCGGCACAGGCCAACGTGCTGCACCTGTTCGAATCATCGGAGCTGGCGGCGCTCTATCTGGCGCGCAAGCGGCTGCTGGACGGCGACCCGACGCTGCGCCACACGCAGTCCGATCAGCAGGGCTGGTCCGACCCGGTCGCGGTGGGCGATGCGCAGATCCGCGTCTTCTTCCCGCCCGAACCCAAGACCGCGCGCGCGTCGCTCGACACGGTGGTGGCCGCGATCGAGGCGGCGCAATCGTCGGTGTTCCTGTGTGCTTTCGATCCGACCGACGGGGCGTTGCTCGATGCGATGTTCAAGGCGGGCGACCGCGGCCTGTTCACGCTCGGCCTCGTCAACCGGATCGCGAGCAACGCGCCGGGCGGCGATCCGCAGCGGGCGGACGTGGCGGCCTCGATCGCGATCATGAACCGCGCCAGCGCGAGCCACGACATGGCCGGCTTCAACGCGTTCCGTTCGAGCGACACGCCGGACGGTTTCGCCCCAGAGCGCGTGCTCTGGCCCGGCGAGAACCCGAAGATCATGGTCCGCGTGCACCATAAATTCGTGGTGATCGACGCCGCGGGGGCAAACCCGGTCGTGTTCACCGGCTCGGCCAATTTCAGCGGCAACTCGCTGCACGGCAACGACGAGAACCTGCTCGAGATCACCCGATCGCCGCGCCTGGCGGGCATCTACTTCGCCGAATTCCTCCGCCTCTACGAGCATTACCGCGCGCGCGACGCGCAAGCCGCCCGCACGACCGGAGAGCACGGCACGGGCACGGGCACGGGCACGGGCACGGGCACGGGCACGTTCAAGCTGACCGGCGACCGGGCATGGGCGGCGAAGTATTTCGCCGCCGGATCCCCCGAGCAGAAGGCGCGCGAGACCATGGCGCGGCCGCGCACGCCAGGCGCGTAGGTCAGATCGGCAAGTCGCGTCGGCGAGCATCTCGTTATATCTCATCAAATATGACGACGGAGTCCGCGCGATGTCCAGGCCCGGGCGGCCGGGATCATTTCGGCCACCACATCCGCTAGCGCCGCACCCCCAAGACACCCCGGGGTGCGATGCCCGTATCGCGATGCTACGTTTCTCGTATGACCAGGATCACTCTGCGGATTGAATTCGATCAGAGCCGGGCAATCGGCCCTGGCAAGATCCGACTGCTCCAGCTGGTCGGCGAAACCGGGTCCATCTCCGCCGCCGGTCGGGCGATGGGCATGAGCTATCGACGCGCCTGGCTGTTGATCGACGCGTTGAACCAGACCTTTCGCTCGCCGGTGGTGCAAACCCGCGGCGGCGGCGTGGGCGGCGGCGGGGCCGATCTGACGCAGTTCGGCGCCGGGCTGGTGTCGAGCTATCGGGCGATGGAGCGCGACTCCCGCAAGGCCCTGGCCCGTCATCTCGCTGAGCTCGAGGACGCGCTCGCCCCGCCCGCCGCATGAGATTCGCAGGACCCGCTATAGACCGATACATATAGCGCACCGCCACGCAGGATATCGACATGACGTTCTCCGCACGCCGCTATGCCGCCGCCGCCGTCACCCTGGTCGTCCTCGCGCCCCATGCCTGGGCGGGTTCGACGAACATCGCGGTGGCCGCAAACTTCACCGATGCGGCCAAGCAGATCGGCGCCGCGTTCAAGGCCAAGACCGGCGATGACGCCGTGTTCAGCTTTGGCGCCTCCGGCCAGCTCTACACCCAGATCACCCAGGACGCGCCGTTCGAGATCATGCTCTCGGCCGACGACGAACGGCCGAAGAAGGCGGTCGCCGACGGGCTCGGCACCCCCGGCAGCGTCTTCACCTACGCGATCGGCAAGCTCGTCCTGTGGAGCAAGCAGCCCGGCTTCGTCCACGGCGAAGCGACGCTGACCGCCGCGGCCTTCAACAAGCTCTCGCTCTGCAACCCGGTCGCCGCCCCCTACGGCGCGGCCGCGGTGCAAACCATGAAGTCGCTCAAGCTCTACGAAACGCTGGAGCCGAAATTCGTCGTCGGCGCCAACATCGCCCAGGCGTACCAATTCGTCGACACCGGCAACGCCGAGATCGGCTTCGTGGCCCTCTCCCAGGTCATCGACGACAAAGCCGGCTCGCGCTGGATGGTGCCGCAAACCCTCTACGCGCCGATCCGGCAAGACGCCGTGCTGTTGAAAAAAGGCGCCGGCAACCCGGCGGCGACGGCCTTCATGGCCTTCCTGAAAGGCCCGCAGGCCAAAGCGATCATCGAGAAAGACGGCTACGAGACCGGCGACGCGCCGTAGTGGACGCACTCTCGCCGGAGATCTGGACGGCCGTCCGGCTCACCGTCGCACTGGCCACCACGACCACCATCATCCTGCTCCTGATCGGCACGCCGATCGCCTGGTGGCTGGCGCGCTCGCGGGCCTGGTGGAAGGAGGGCGTCGCCACCATCGTCGCCCTTCCCATCGTCCTGCCGCCCACCGTGCTCGGCTTCTATCTCCTCGTCTTCCTCGGCCCCGACGGACCCGGCGGACGCGTCGCCAGCCTCTGGGGCGCCCGCACCCTCGCCTTCACCTTCCCCGGCCTCGTCATCGGCTCCGTCGCCTACTCCATGCCATTCGTCGTCCAGCCCATCCGCAACGCCTTCGCCGCCATGGGCACCCGCCCGCTCGAGGTCGCGGCCACGCTGCGGGCCTCGCCGATGCGGACGTTCTGGACGGTGGCGGTGCCGCTCGCACGGCCGGGTTTCCTGACCGGCACCGTCCTCGGCTTCGCCCACACGATCGGCGAGTTCGGCATCGTGCTGATGATCGGCGGCGGCATCCCCGGCCGAACCAAGGTCCTCTCGGTCGCGATCTACGACTTCGTCGAGACGTCGCGCTGGCGGGAGGCGAGCATCCTGGCGGGCGGCATGGTCGTATTCGGCTTCGCGGTGATCCTGGCGATGACCCTGCTGGAGAAGCGCCTCGATCGCCTGGGCGCATGAGCCAGACCGTGGACGTGGCGTTCGCAGGCTCGCTCGGCGGCTTCCAGCTCGACGCCGCCTTCAGCGTTCCCGCGACCGGCGTGACGGCGCTGTTCGGGCCCTCCGGCTGCGGCAAGACGACGGTCCTGCGCTGCATGGCCGGGCTGCATCGGCTCGCGCGCGGGCGCTGCGTGGTCGCCGGCGACATCTGGCAGGACGACACGCTGTTCCGGCCCGCGCATCGCCGCCCGATCGGCTACGTGTTCCAGGAGGCGAGCCTGTTCGCGCATCTCTCGGTGCGCGACAACCTCCTGTTCGGGGCGCCCCGCCTGTTCGGGGCAAGCCGCCGCCCGGCGGCGATCGGCCTGGATGACGTGCTCGATCTGCTCCGGCTCGGGGCGCTGCTCGGCCGTTCGCCGCGCCATCTCTCGGGCGGCGAGCGCCAGCGCGTCGCCATCGGCCGCGCGCTCCTCTCGCAGCCGCGCCTGCTGCTGATGGACGAGCCGCTGTCCGCACTCGATCGCGCGTCCCGCGACGAGATCCTGCCGTTCCTGGAGCGCCTGCACGCCAGCCTCGCGCTGCCGATCCTCTACGTCAGCCACGACATGGCCGAGGTCGAGCGGCTCGCCGACCACCTCGTGCTGATGGCGGCGGGCCGCGTGCTGGCCGTGGGCAAACTCGGCGACCTGCAAAGCGATGCGCAACTCCCGCTCGCCGCCACGCGCGACGCCGCCGTCAGCCTCGACGGGACCGTGCGCGGCTTCGATGCCGCCTACGGCCTGCTGCAGATCGAGGTCGCAGGCGCCCTCCTGCTCGTCCCGTCGCCGGCCGTGCCGATCGGCCAGAACCGCCGCCTCCGCATCGCCGCCCGCGACGTCAGCCTCGCCATCAGCCCGGTGACGAGCACGATCCTCAACGTCATGACCGCCCAAATCCTATCGTGCTCGCCGGCCGGGGACTTCGCCCTGGTCGTCGTGCTCGGATTGGGCGACCAGGCCGACGGGCCCCGCCTCCTCGCGCGCGTGACGCAACGATCCTGGGATCAGCTCGGCTTGCGCGTCGGCGAGATCGTCTACGCGCAAGTCAAGGCAATCGCCCTCGCCTGAGAATGCGCCGCCGTCACGGCGAGAGCACGATCCCGCTCGATCCCGGCCCGCTCGATCCCGGCCCGCTCGATCCCGGCCCGCTCGATCCCGGCCCGCTCGATCCCGGCCCGCTCGATCCCGCCAACGTCGCGACGAACCCCGAACCGCACAGCCGCGCCGGCGTGAGCGTGCCGACCTGGCCGTTGCCGCCGTTCAGCATGAACTCGGTGACGGCAAGGCTCGCCTGCACGGTCAGGTCATAGGCGTTGACGGTGCGCACCCGCGCGGTCCGGATGCTGCCGCTCGCATTGCGAACCTCGCCCCAGACCCAACTCACCGACGCGCTGCGGGCGTGTGTGGTCGGGCCCGGCAGGCGTCCGGCCCGGCGCCGCAGCGCGCCCTGCACCGGTGCCAAGCCGAGCAGCGGCCGCAATGCGCGCAACCAGCGCACGCGGTCGATCACGGCCTGCGGCACGGCCACGAACACCTCGATATTGCCGATCCCGGTGGTGTGGTACGCGGTGCTCACGTCCCCCCAGGCCAACGCCATCGCCGCCGTTTCGCCGGCTCCGAAATCGATCCGCCGCGTCGGCGAGCCGAGCGGCACGGTCACGATGCGGCCATCCCGCCGCACCCTGCCGCCGACCGCCAAGCCCTCGACGGCCGTCTTGGCCGACCCTGGCGACATCGACGCATTGGTCTGAAAACCGAGCGCGAGATGCGTCGCGTCGGGCATCGCCTCGCGCAATGTCAGCGCGATGCAATCGGTCGGCACGACATCGAAGCCGACACCGGGGCACAGCACCACGCCAGCCTCCCGCGCGACGGCCGACAGCGTCTGCGCATCCTCGAACACGTCGATTTCGCCGGTGATGTCGAGATAGTGCGCCCGGGCCGCAACGCAGGCGCGCATCATCGCCGCCGCCGTCGCCGAGAACGGCCCCGCGCAATTGAGCACCAGCCCGATGCCCGCAAGGTCCGCAAGCTCCGGCCGACTGACCGGAAAATGCCGCCACGGCAACCCCAAGCTCCCGCCCAGCCGCGCCAAAGCGGCCGCGTTCCGGCCCGCGAGCACCGGCCGCCACCCCCGCGCCTGCGCCTCGCGAGCAATCAGCTCGCCAGTGTAGCCATTAGCGCCGTAAATCATCCATTCCGACACCGCGCCGCTCCTCAGCTCTGCCGACTTCCCCAGCAGCGCGCTGGAACGAGCACCCTTCGCGCATCAGGACCCGGTCAGCTTATACGCTCTATCCCGTCGTCAAGCTCGACATTGAGGACGTGCGCGCGCGGCGGCCGGACATGCCGGATCGGGCTGCAAGCGTTCGACGCAGGCGACTGGCTGACGCTCGATGGCGACCACGGCCGCGGCGAGATTGGTGCCGGAGAGCCAGCCGGCTTCGACACGCGGCCCGAGGAGCCAGTCGCCGCAGACCCCGAGGCGGGCGGCGGGGTCCCAGAGCGATGCGCTGCCTTGGGCGCCTGACCGGGCGTAGCGCCAGCGATGGGCGGTGGCGGCTAAGGGCGTGCGGAGCGGTTGGCCGAGGCGGGTGGCCAGCGCGTCGAGAAGGAGCGAGACGATCTCGCTGGGCGAGCGCTCGAGATGGGCGCGGGACCAATCAGGGCCAGCTTGGACGACCCAGGATTCGGGGCCGGTGCGGCCCGGCTTGGCATTGTTGCGGGCCGCCCAACCGATGGGGCCTTCCTCACGCAGGATGTCGGGAGCGGGCAGCGGGGCGGCGAAGGCGGCCATGACGGTCCAGCAGGGGGCGGCCGGGGTCTGGCCGGCGAGGTCGGCGAAGGCGGGGTGGACAGGGCGGAGGAGGGGTGCTGCTTGTTCGGCAGGCAGCGCGATGGCCAGGGCGTCGAACGAGGTGCCATCGACCTGCCAGTGCGGGCCGTCGCGGCCGATGGCGTCGATCTGGACGGGGAAGCGGATATCGTGGGGCGTGGCCATGGCGCGGACGGGAGCAGCCATGGACGGGGTGCCGACCCAGGCGTCGGACCCGGCGGCGGGCCATGGGGCGGCAAGACCTGCGGCCTGCCATCGCAAGACTTGGCTGCGGAAGGCGGGATGGCGGACGGTGAAGTATTGCGCGCCGTGGTCGAAGGAGGCTTCGCCAGCGGGGGTGGCGATCCGGCGCGTGGCCATGCGGCCGCCAGGGGCGCGGCCCTTGTCGAACAGGGTGACGCTGTGGCCTGCGACAAGCAGAGCGTCGGCGCAAGCCAGGCCTGCGATTCCAGCGCCGAGGATGACGATGTTCATGGGCGAGTCCCTTCCGCTGCTGGCCTGCGTATGCCGACTATACCGGGCTACGCATCAACGGCAGTGAGCCAAAGCGAGCGGGAGGACTGTCGCCGTATGCGGGGAGGCCAGGCAGCCACAGATATGCGGACTTGGCTGAGAAATTGGGGAAGCTGCATCCGGCAGCCATCGCCCGAAATGGCAGAGTGCCTGACCCGAGACATGGGTGACACATTGTTCCGGACACATGGGTAACACCTCCGGCTGATGCATGCATCAGGCGGAGGTGTTGATGCCGTGGAAAGAGTGTTCGGCTATGGATGAACGCCTGCGCTTCGTCGCCCGCCTGCTCGAGGGAGAGGCCATGACTGACGTCTGCCGTGAGTTCGGCATCTCCCGGAAAACCGGCTACAAGATCCTCGGCCGATACAAGGAGGAGGGTAACGCCGCTCTCTCCGACCGATCGCGGCGCCCCGTCCGGTACGCCAACCAACTCCCGCCCCAGATCGAGGGCCTCATCGTCAGCCTCAAGCGCGACAAGCCGCACTGGGGTGCCCGCAAGCTCCGCGAGTTGCTAGTCCGACGCCTCCCCGGCGATATGCGTGTCCCCGCACAAAGCACCATCCACGCCGTCCTCGACCGTCATGGCCTGGTTGATCACATCGGCCGGCGCCGGAACCGTGCCCAGGGCACAACCCTGTCCGCCGGAAACAAGCCCAACGACCTCTGGTGCGTCGACTTCAAGGGTGAGTTCAGGCGTAAGCGTTGCGGGACCGACCTTGTGGCGTTGGGCAGGCATTTATGGTCGGAGTTCGGGATGGACTCGATCACCACGGATTTTGTCGGCGAGGCCGAAGCGGTTCGGCCTCGTGGCGTTGCGCGCGACCGGCGAGGTCGGATCGGGCTGCCGGCGAGCCCGGCGGGTCGGCGGT
>JAABUX010002021.1_pt1 | contig 29472 bp, 33 predicted proteins | sample 5561851 | NCBI WGS metagenome assembly JAABUX01 (sample SAMN10711883, study PRJNA513361) | rock metagenome | isolation source: Antarctica rocks | place: Antarctica: Victoria Land, Richard Nunatak red sandstone | collected 2016-01-03 | reverse complement strand
GCGATTCGCTCGAGATCCGCATCGACGGCAACGGTGGCCACGGTGCGGCGCCGCATCTCTCGGTCGATCCCATCCTCGTCGCCGCCGAATTCGTCGCGTCGGTGCAGAAGGTCGTCAGTCGTCAGATCGATCCGATGGAACCTGCGGTCGTGACGATCGGCGCGATCCACGGCGGCACGACGCACAACGTCATTCCTTCGTCGGTCACGATGCTCGGAACGGTCCGCGCGTTCGATCACGGCGTGCGCGAGCGAATGGCGGAACGCATCGAGCGCGTCTTACGCGGCGTGTGCGATGCGTCGGGCGCGACGTACGCGTTCGAATACCTCTGGCGCTACCCGGTGACGTCGAACGACGTGGCGCAGACGCAATACGTGCGCGCGCTCGCCGAACGAACGATCGGGATGACGCGCGTGATCACGTCGGAGAAGCACATGGGTGCCGAAGATTTCTCGTTCTTCGCTCAGCGCGTACCGGCGTGTTACTTCGTGCTCGGCAGCGCGGGCGGTCCGAGCACGAGCTTCTCCCACCATCACGGAAAATTCGACGTCGACGAAGCCGCGCTCGAAACCGGCGTGCGGATGATGATCGCGCTCGCCTTCGACGCGCCGGAAGCCGCGCCGTAGACGCACGCGCGACGCTGCGCGATCGGGTTGCCGCGATCGCCGAAGCCGATCGCGATCTCCACGCGTGGTCGCACTTCGACGCGGATGCACGCGAGACGTCGCGTCCGCACGGACCGCTCGCGGGGCTCGCGTTCGGTGTCAAAGATATTATCGACGTCCGCGACATGCCCACGCGTTACGGCCTCACGGGCGATGCGCCATCGGCGTGCGTCGATGCATGGTGCGTCGCGGCGTTGCGCGCCGCAGGTGCGGTGCCCGTCGGCAAAACCGCGACGACCGCCTTCGCCTGGCGCGATCCCGCGCCGACGCGCCATCCGCACGTTGCGAGCGCGACACCCGGCGGCTCGAGTTCGGGAAGTGCGGCCGCGGTTGCGGCGGGCCACGTCCCGTTCGCACTGGGAACGCAGACGGTCGGGAGTATCCTTCGACCCGCGGCGTATTGCGGCGTCGTCGGCTACAAACCGACGTACGGCGCGATTCCCGTTTTCGGCGTCTCACCGCTATCGCCGTCGCTCGATCACGTCGGCATCATCGCACGCGACGTCGCGACGGTGCGACGTTGTACGAGCGCACTCGGTATCGAATCGGCGCACGACGACGTCGACATCACGAGCGAGCCGCCGCGCATCGCGTACGCGCCGGGCGCGTACGAAGGCGACGTGAGCGCGGAAGTCGTCGCGAAGCTCGCGGCCGTCGCGCGCGCCTGTGCCGAAGCGGGCGCCCACGTCTCACCACTCGACTTGCCCGACTCTTTTTTCGAGGCGTTCGCCTACGTCGAGCCACTGATCGCCTACGAAGCGTTCGCGCTGCACGCATCCCGGCTCGAAACGACGCTCCCACCGTTGCTCGCCGCGTTGCTGCATCGCGGCGCGACGGAAGGTCCGGCCGCACGCGACGACGCGCTCGCGTTCCGGCAGTCGACGCGCGCCACGGTCGAGACGACGCTGCGCCCGTACGACGCGGTCATGCTCGTCGTCGCAGACACGGCGCCGGATCGCTCGACGACCGGCTTCGGCCCGCCGCCGGCGGCCGCGACGTTTTACGGATTGCCCGCGCTCACGCTTCCGATCGGCTACGGCGAGACCGGATTGCCCATCGGCGTCCAGCTGCTCGGCACGTGCGGTGCCGACGCGCGTGTGCTCGCCGCGGCGCGCTGGATCGAACGCGTCGTCGACACGATGTAGCACCGAAGCCGATCGACGCGTCCGAGAGCCCGCTCGTACGACCGATGGCCGAAGCGTATTGCGCGACGACCGTCAACGCTCAGTTCGATGTTTGGATGTAGCGAACGCTGGATCGGCAAGCGTTTCTCGCATGCGCTCACCGCGTTTCTCTCGGGCGAACGCGACCGGCGCGAACTCGCAGCAACCGACGCCGTCGATGCAACCGCACTCGAATCACGCTACGAGAGCTTTGAAAATCGCGCGACCGCGCTGCGCGCGGGCGGCGCCGCAGCCGCGTACGGGCTCGCGAACGCCGTCCTTCCCGACGCCGCGCCCGCGGCGACATTGAAGCCCGACGCGTGGACCACGACGACCAAACCCGTGCCGCTCGGCAAGGTGCACGTCGTGCCGTCGACGCCCGAGACCGTGACGCTCGGCCTCTTCGATCCGGCGAAAGCGCCGGTCGCGACGATCGACTCCGGCGACGTCGTCGTCTACACGAATACCTGGACGCACTTTCTCAACAAACTTCAACCCGGCGTCTCCGCGGACGAACTCGCCGCGTTGCGCAAAGCCGCTCCCGGACGCGGCGTCCACAGTATCGTCGGACCGGTCGCCGTAAAAGGCGCGAAGCCGGGCGATCTACTGGAGATCCGATTCCTCAACCTCCAAACGATCGACTTCGGCGCGAACTTCCACAACCCGGGCGACATGCATACGGGATCGCTCCCCGACGAATTCGCGCAGGGCCACGTGCATTATTTCAAACTCGACGGCCCGGGTGGCTTCGTCGAATTCTCGCCGAAGATCAAACTCGAGCTACGCCCGTTTCAAGGGACCTTCGGCGTCATGCCGGCCGGCGGCGCGGCCGTCAGTTCCGTCGCACCGGGCAAACACGCGGGTAACGTCGATTGTAAGGAGTTGATCGCGGGTTCGTCGCTCTACATCCCCGTCCAGGTCGACGACGCGTACGTCTTCACCGGCGATTCGCACGCCTTGCAGGGCGACGGCGAGGTGAACATCACCGCGATCGAAACGGCGATGAAAGAAGTCCGCGCGCAGATCATCCTGCACGAGAAGCCGTCGCCCGCCTATGCGTGGCCGATGATCGAAACGCCCTCGCACTGGCTGATGCTCGGCATGGACCCCTCGCTCAACGACGCGCTGCGTATCTCGTTACGCAACACGATCGATTTTCTGAGCACCAAAGCCGGACTCTCGCGCGACGACGCCTACGGGCTCGCGAGCCTCGCCGTCGACTTTCGCATCTCTCAGATGGTCGATAAAAACAACGGCGTCCACGCGATGGTCCCCAAATCCATCTTCGCCCCCGACTTCCGCAAGACGATCGCCATCGTCTAGCGGACGTGCGCGACGGTATTTTTCGCGTCGTTGTAGCCGCTGTAGAGGATCGTCACCTCGTCGGCCTTACAGCGCGTCACCCGATACGTGGTGCGATCGAAATTGCACGTTTCGTCGGTTCCGTTCTTGAACGAATACACGAACGTGCCGACGCCCTTGCCATCCTGCGTCTGATCCGGGAGCTTCGCGAGCGGCGACGACGGCTGCGATTTCGCGTCCCGCACGAGGCCCGCGATATCGACTTGCAGATTGCTCGACACGCGTCCGGAGTGCTCCCATTTCCCGTCGGAGAACGTCCAATAGTTTTTTCCGGCGATGACCGTGCGCACGGGTTTGCCGCCGCCGATGTCCGTCGTCATCTGATAACGGTCGGGTGCCACCCAAACACCGAGCGAGCGCGCCGAGCCGAGTACCGTGAGACGGTACGAGCGAATCTTCGCGAACGCCGCGATGACCTGCGCGCGCAGCGACGGATCGTTGCCCGCCGCAGCTACGGGTACGCGCGGCACCAGCAGCGACACGGATGCGCTCGCAACGGCGATAGCGATGAGACGACGGATGGCGACGTGCATGGTCGACGCTTCACGGGGTTTGCGCGCGCTCCCTCGCGAACCCGGGCGCATGCAAGAAACCATCGACCTCGTCGCGCACGCCGCGATGCGCGACCTCCGTTCGTTCACGCGACGCACGGGGCAACCGACGACGATCGACCTGCTCGATACGTCGCCGATGGAACACGTGCAAGAAATCGAAATCACCGAAGAACACATCACGGTCACGTACAACCAAAAGACGACCTTTAAATATAACGTCAACGAGATCACGCACAAAGAGTGGTCGTACAAATACAACGAAGATCCGGAGTTCGTGAAGGCGATCGGTGTCGTCATCGAACTCTCCCGCAAACACCTGCGCGACATTCCCGATAACGTCGCATGTCCGCCGGGCTGTGCGGAATGCTGCAGCGGCTACGAACCGTTCGTGAGCCGTGCCGACGTGCAGCGCATCGCCGATCACTTCGGCATGTCGTACGAGGACACGCTCGCGCAGTACGTCGTCGCCCGCGATTCCGCCGATGGATTCGTCGTCGGTTACCTGCGCAAGATCGAAGACGACATCGCGAGTCAATGTGTCTTTCTCAAGGGCAGCGGTTCGGGCCGCCATTTCTGCGGCATTTACGAAGCGCGGCCGCACGACTGCGGCGCCTTCACGCCGATCGGCTGCGAGGACGTCGATGCGAGCCTGCGTCATAACCGTAAGTTCGAGCCCGGCTCGCCCTTCAAACCGAAACCGCATGCCGTCGTGGCGAAACGCAAATTGCGTCGATGACGTACGACGCGATCGTCGTGGGCGCGGGCCACAACGGCCTCGTCGCGGCGGCCTACCTCGCGAAGGCGGGGCGCCGCGTCCTCGTCCTCGAGCGGCGCGACGTGCTCGGCGGCGCCGCGGTCAGCGAGGCGGTGTGGCCCGGATGGACGGTGTCGACCGCATCGTACGTGTGCAGTCTGCTGCACCCGCAAATCGTTACCGACCTCAATCTCCGCAAATACGGTTACGACGCGTATGCTAAAGACCCGTCGTCCTTTACCCCGTTGCCCGATGGGCGCTCGCTTCTTCTCGGCCACGACGACGCGGCAAACGCACGTGAGATCGCGGCCTTCGAGCCGGCCGACGTGCCGGGGTTCGGTGCGTTCGAACGTGCGGCGACATCGCTCGGGTCGCAACTCTTCGAGGCCTTCGAACGCGACGATCCGGAGAACGTGCGCTTCGACGACGCGACGCACGCGATGCTCGACGGTTCGGCTGCGGCGCTGGTCGAGCGCTACGTCGCGACGCCGGTGCTGCAAGCAACGCTCGCGACCGATGGACTCATCGGCACCTACGCGGGTCCGCGCGATGCAGGCACCGCGTACGTGCTTGCATACCACTACGCGGGCCGCGCGCTCGGAACGCAGGGCGCGTGGGGGTTCGTCCGCGGCGGCATGGGCGCGATTTCGCGCGCGATCGCGCTCTGTGCACGCATCGCGGGAGCCGAATTTTTGACGAACGCGACGGTCGCGCGCATCCTCGTGCGCGACGGCCGCTCGACCGGCGTCGCACTCGTCGACGGTACCGAATATGATGCGCCCGTGATCTTGTCGGGAGCCGACCCGATCGCGACGTTCGGTGAGATGCTCGCCCCAGCCGACCTCCCCGACGCGCTCGCTGCGAAGCTGCGCTCGTGGCGTATCGAGGGGTGTTCGCTCAAGCTCAACCTCGCGCTCGGCGAGCTCCCGAACTTCACGGTGCGCCCCGGCAACGCGGAACCGCAGGCGCATCATCGCGCGACGATCCACGTCGCGCCGTCGATCGATTACTTGCAAGCCGCGCACGACGACGCGCGCACGCGGGGCGCTTCGCGTGCGCCGATGCTCGAGTGCTTCATGCAGACGCCGACCGATCCGAGCCTCGCGCCACCGGGCAAACATCTGCTCTCGATCTTCGCACAATACTACCCGTACCACCGCGTCGACGGCCCGTGGACGCAAGCGCAGCGCCACGACGCGCAAACGACGATCGTCGATACGCTCGCGCGCTACGCACCGAATCTCCCTGATGCGATCGAAGGTTCGCAACTGCTCGCCGCGCCCGACCTCGAAACGCGTTTCGGCCTGCACGGCGGTCACATCTTCCATGGCGAACTCTTGCCGGGGCAGATCTTGGGCGAACGATTCGCCACGCGCACGCCGGTCGCCGGCCTCTATCTCTGCGGCTCGGGCGCCTCACCCGGCGGCTGCGTGAGCGGAATCCCGGGCCTTCGCGCCGCGCGCGCCGTCGCCGTCGACACCTTCGCGCCGTTACCGACATGAGCGACCGCGTTTCGCGATTCGGCGAACCGGACGAAGCGACGCTTCCGCTCGATATCGCCGCGATCTACGCGACGTATCGCGAGCGCATCGGCTTCGTGCCCAACGTCTTCCGCGCGTACGCGAAACGGCCGCAGCACTTCCGCGCGTTCCTCGCCTATCACGACGTGCTCATGCGTGGCGAGAGCGCGCTCTCGCGGGCGGAGCGCGAAGCGATCGTCGTCGCGGTCTCCAGCGAGAACGCATGCCAATATTGCGTGACCGCGCACGGCGCGGCCTTACGCGTGCTCGGCGGCGACGTCCCGCTCGCCGACCAGATCGCGATCAACTGGCGTACCGCCGACCTCTCACCGCGCCTGCACGCGATGCTCGCGTTCGCCTCGCGCGTGAACGAACCGCGGTTCGCGGCAACCGATGCCGACATTGATGCGCTGCACGAAGCGGGCTTCGACGACACGACGATCTGGGATATCGCGGCGATCGCCGCGTTCTTCGGCTTCTCCAATCGCATGGCGGGCGCGCTCGACATGCGGCCGAACGCCGAATTCTACGCGATGGGCCGTTCGACGGAGAGTGCGAGCCACAAATAGTCGCGATGGTAGTCGTCCTCCATCCCCTCTGTCAGCGCCACGTTGGTAATGAGGCGAGCCGGGACGCCTTTAGGCGGCGAGTTCGAAGGCCGGAATCGCGAGCTCTTCGCGGAGCCGACGCTTCGCCCGCGAGATATACGTCTTGACGGTCCCAATGGGGATCTCGAGTTCGACGGCGATCTCGCGGTAGCGTAGACCGCGGAGATAGTAGAGGTCTAAAACGTCGCGATATTTCGCAGGCAACGTCCCGAGCGCAGCGTGGACGCGCGACGCTTCGTCGTTGCGAAGCGCGAGTTCTTCGGGGCCGAGATCGACCGGCGCCGCTTCGTCGGTCGCGGCGAACGTCGCGGCGCGACGGCGACGGCGGATCGCGTCGAGCGAGGCGTTACGCGCGATGACGAAGAGCCAGCGTGCGAACGGACGGTCGGGATGGAAATCGCCAAGGCGATTGTAGGCGCGCAAGAACGCGTCTTGCGCGATATCCTTCGCTTCGTCTGCATCGCGCGTGAGGCGATACGCGAGCCGAACGATCGGGGCGCGATAGCGATCGACGAGCACCGCGAACGCTTCGCTCGAGCCGCCGCGTGCCGCAGCGACCAAGGCGCTATCGTTGAAGCTCGTCATCATTGCACGCCCGGCGGGCGCGAGGGACCGGCGATCGAAACGCGATCGCTGCGCCATGCGAAGAAGACACACCCCAGAAAGGCGACCGCAGCCACGAGGGCATACGCGGCGGGACCATGCCGCCCCGCGGTCATGCCGTATCCCACGGCGATCGTCGCGAGCAAAAGGCCGACCGGACGAACGAGCGCACCGGCGGCGAATAGGAGCCCACACACGACATCGACGGCACCGACAACCCATACGGCCTGTTGCGGCATCGGAACGTGCCACGCGGCGAACGCCTCGGTCGAGCGATCGACGTTCGCGAACAAGAGGACGCCAGCGACGGCGAACGTCAAGCCGAGGACGACGCGAACGGCGGCGAGGACACTTCGCATCATGCCTCGAGCCGCTTCCGCATCGCCAAAGCGATGCCCGCCGATGACGGCGACTAGCGGCATGCGCTGCAGACGACGGGGGCGCTCGAGCGGATGCGATCGTTGAGACGCTCGAAATAGTCGCCGTTCGAGGCGAGGGGGTCGCGAAACGCCGCGCGGACCCAGGCTACGAACGAAGGCCTTTCGCTCGAAACGCGTGCTGTCGTCATCGACCCCTCCGAACCGTAAGTACTGACCCTGTTAATTTACTTGGCAAAGTAATTACTTTATAACACCAACTATTGTTTGAGTCAACATCTTGCTCAAACAACCAATCTTGGGATATACTCAAGAGGTTGTGCTGGATTCCGCCAAAGCCCCGACCATGCCGAGCGCCGGCGCCCGCTGTTGGGAGCTCATGTACGACGTCATCAAATCGAGTAAGCCGTATATGGAGTCCGTCGCGAGTGCGTTCGATCTCACGCCGCAGATGATGTTCGCGCTGAAAAATCTGAGCATCGAGCGCCCGATGATGATGAGCGAGCTCGCCACGCAGCTCGGTTGCGACGCCTCGAACGTCACCTCGATCGTCGACCGACTCGAAGGCCGCGGTCTCGTCGAGCGCCGCAGCGCCGATCACGACCGCCGCGTGAAGGCGCTGGTCATGACGACCGCAGGGCTCGGCGTTCGGGAGCGAATCCACGAGCGGATGCAGCAGCCACCACCCGCGCTCGACAACCTCACGGTCGCGGATCAGGAAGCGCTCTGCACGATCCTGACCCGCGCCCTCGCCTCCATCGCTTCGGCCGCCGACTAGGGCCGGGCGACCGTCTCCAAGTAACGCTCGAGTTGGTCGAACGCGGGCTTCCAGCCGCCGTTCATGCCCTCGAAGCTCGTCGCAAACGCCTCGATCTCAGCCTCGGTCGCATCGCTCGGCGTCTTGCGAAGCACCAGGAGCGTGCCGTCGAAGCGTTCCTCGAACGTCACGACCGAATCCGTTAGCAACGGCCAGTCCGGCTGCATCGGGTGCCGCACCGGTGCCCCCGCCTCATCGGTAAAGGCGACGATCAACGCGATACGCTCGGGACGGACGATTTCGCGAAACGTCCAGGCACCCCAGGAAAGGTTGCCATCGGGGCCGCGCATGCCGTAACGAAAGCGTCCGCCGGTTCGCAGCTCGAGCGTGGCGTTGACGAGATCGTAGCCGGGGGGACCAAACCACCTCGTGAGGTGTTCGATGCGGGTCCACGCATCGAAGACGAGTTCCCGCGGCGCCGCGAATACACGCGTGATGACGTACGAGCCGTCGGGCGCGACGAGGTCCTCGAGCCGGTCGAACGCGCTGCTCCAGCCGCCACGATGATTGTCTCGGCTCTCTTTCGAGACGAAGAACGCCTGATGGAACGTCATCTCCGTCTTGCCGTCGCGTTCGGCAAAGGTGATCGTCACGAGCATCTCGTGCTCGGGTAAACCGTCGTCGCCTTCCCATGCGAACGTGAAGACGAGCCGTTCGGGCTCGATGACTTCGCGGTAGACGCCGCTCTGCCACATTTCCATCGACCCGTCGTCGGAGCGCAGCAGCGTCCGCCACGCGACCCCGGACGCGGGTGGGGCTCCGGCTGACGGGAGCCCCGTGAACCCGCGCGGGCCGGCCCACTGGCGCCCCATCTCGGGATCGATCCAGGCTCGGAACACGAGCGCTCGCGGTGCGTCGAAGGTCCGTTTCATCGTGAGTTCGAGATCATCGGACGCCCGCGGCGCCACAGGTTCGCGTTCGTTATGAAGGGTCTGCGTCATGGTGCTCCTTCTGCTGCAGGACGCGGAGGTAGTCGTCGAGGCGATCGAAGCTCGCGTCCCAGAACGCCCGGTACCGCTCGACGTACGCCGCCGCATCGCGGAGCGGGGCGGCATCGAGCCGACAGGGGCGCCACTGCGCCTGCCGGCCGCGGACGATGAGCCCGGCGGTTTCGAGCACTTTGAGGTGCTTCGTCACCGCAGGCAAGCTCATCGCGAACGGCTTCGCGATCTCCGTAACGGCCAGTTCGCTCGATGAAAGACGCTCGAGAATCGCGCGTCGCGTCGGATCGGCCAGTGCAGAAAACGTGAGGCTCAGGGTATCGGCAGCCAATATAACCTCTTGGATACGTAACTAATTGGTAAAATATGCTTCAGGCAGCAAAAAGTCAAGCATTGACGTTCCGAAGACGTCGGCTATCGGCCCGTGCTACCGATATTCTGCCATGGTAGACTGGCGACGACGATGGAAGAAAGCGTGTCGCACCGCGTAACCCTCGAACAGTACCTCGCCCACGACACATCGATGCTCGAACGACTCGAATATCGTGGCGGCGTCATCGTTGCGCTCGCTGTGCCGACGCGCGATCACGGACGCATCGCCGGCAACATCGCTTCGCATCTCGGGCCGCTCGCACGCGCGCGCGGTTGCGATTACTTCGCCGGCGACGCGAAGGTTATCACACCGCGCGGCGATCGACTCATCCCGGATTTCGTCATCACGTGCGACGATCGCGATGTCTCGGCCGACTCGCAATGTGAGGCACAACTGCGCCACCCGTGGCTCATTGTGGAGATTCTTTCGCCGACGACGGCAGCGGACGATATGACGTACAAGCTCGATGCATATCATTCGATCGCCGAAGTAAGCCATTATGTCGTCATCGACTCGCGTCGGCGCTCGTTGCGCGTCTTCGAGCGGGCTACGGATGGCTCGTTCAACGTTCGCAGCGGACTCGACATGCTGATTTTGCCCCGCCTCGCCGCAGAAGGACTTCCGATCGACCGAATTTACTTAGCGACGAATATACGGCGTATCGCCGATCTCGATTAAGAGCGCAGCCGTGCCAAGCACGCAGCGAACGCGTCGAATTTGGCACGGCGAAAAGCGTGATGTCGAGAGCAAACGAGTCGACCTCGGTACTCAGAGCACTTTGCGTAACGGCTCGGCGCCAAAGAAGTCGAACGCGATTCCAGTAATCGGCAAAGTCCGAACTCGCGACGCGTAGCGCCTCGACGAGTATTTGCAACCGTTCATCGCCTGGGACGGCTTTTGGCTTAAGCCGCCCTTTCGTTCCGACGACGAACGGGCCGTTTAGCGAAGATCTCTCGATTTCCCGTCCCACTCGTTCCAAATGGGCACGTGGCTGTAATGCGCCCAGAGTTGAGCCGGCGTAGCCCCAGTTTTAAGAGCGTGCTCGATTAAAGCCACTATGTCGTGGTCATCTTAACGAAGATGTCAACACGCAGCTAAATTCGCCCGGAAATGACCCGTTTCGGGAGTTCATAGTCGGATCTCTAAACGACGGCTTATCGTTCGGTAGCCGAGTGTTTCGTAAAACGCTAGCGCGCTTGAATTGAACTCAAAGACGTTAAGCTCGATTGTGTGGCATTGACGCTGGCGCACCCATCCAGCAGCGGCATTCATCAAGTTCCGTCCGGCGCCGCGGTGTCTATGCGTTTTGGAAACAACCAATTGCGTTACGAAGCCGATCCGACGTTCGAGAGTCTTTGGCGTTGCCGACAATAGGCGAATGCGCACATCGACGAAACCAATCATGAGATTGGCAAATTCGGCTACGAGAATCTCGTGCTCTAAATCTTCGGGATTTGCGTTACCAAAACCGCTCTTTGGCGGAGGCGGCCCGCAAAAACGATCGGGCATTATCTCGGCATGGCTTTGAGCTACTTCGCTTGCGAGAACTGAGTAGGCACCAACATCGCTCGGAACCTTTGCACGAATGATCACCTCAGAACGTTCAATTCGAGTGCAGGGAAGTCCGCGATAGCGAGGCCGACGTGATCGCTAAAGCGACCCCTTCTGAGAAACGTGAGGTGACGCGCTACTGCGCGAGCAAATTAGCGTAGACGTACAAGCCGACATTGCGCTTCAGGTCTTCTCAAACGCGCACTCTGCTTCCGTCGAATCTGTTTCCATTCTTAATCGACCGGGGTCCTAGAATACGAATATCTCCGAGTCGGGCATCGTATCGAGGCGCGCGCGCAACTCTCTGAGCCGAGAGCGATAGTTCGACGGAAACGATGTGTCAGATATCTTTGCGCCGAGTGCAAGCCTGTACGCGATTGCAAGCGCGCGTGTCGCTGCAATCCTTCGATCCGGCAATACGCCGATGCCCTCCCAGTTCGTTTTCGTGATCGGGTTGCGCGCGCGCTGATCTGGTACGAATATCTCAAAGTGATCGTTGATGCGGCGTGTGCTGCCGGGATTTGCGCCGCCACCCGTTACTGCCCCAATCACGATACCACGTTTTTGCGTCTGCACATCGTATGCGCACTCCTCGCCCCCGGAGAATGTGTACCTCGCCGTAAGTACGTACAGCGGGACCACGACGCGCGGACCGGGGACCTGGGTAGTGTAGGTCGATTCCTGGATCGATACTTTGCCGTCGCCGCGTCCGACGAAGTCATTCAGGTGCGTCTTGGGCCGAAAAAAATGGCTAAGGAAGCGCGCGATCGTCTTGGGTTCACCGCCTCCGTTGTGGCGCAGATCCAATATGACGGCGTCTGTGTGAGCGACCGTGTTGACCATCGCGTCGATCGCCGCAAACGTCTCGGCGTTCGGGTCCGCAAAAAAAACGCAGATCGAGGTAGCCAACGTTCCCGGGCAGGAGCGCAACGCGAGCCACTCCATACCCGTCCTCGCGTTCAGAGCGTAGCTGGAGCGCGAGTTGTTGCGGACTAGGGGAACTGTTTGCACCCTCAGGCGGCAGCACCGCACGTTGATAGTCCACCTGGACGTGCTTGTCGTGCAAGATGGCCATGAGATCCCTGGTGACCCGGTCCGCGAGCGCGTCGTCGCGTAGACCGTCGTACCGTCCGGCGGCCGCATTTCGACGGACGAGCTTCGCGGCTTGTCGAGCCCGGGCGGGAAAAACGTACGCCGCCTGGAGGCGACGCGCGGCGCCCACAGCGACGGCCCGGGCGGAATCGTCTCTAGCCGGGGCGGATGCCAGTAACGTTAACATGGCGAGCCCGAGCCAGAACCCGAGCGTGAGGGGCGAGCGGTTCATGGGATCTAGTTTAACACCGCGCGCACTTCATATCACACTGTTTTTCCAAGGGTAAAAGGCCCGATGCAGCGCTTTACTCTGCGGTGGACGACATTGACCGTGCAATCCTCCGTATCTTACGATTTGACGCCCGGATGAGTTACCGCCAGCTCGGCGAGACCATCGATTTGAGCGCTAACGCCGTAGCGGAGCGCGTTCGGCGCTTAACGGCGAACGGAACCATACGCGGGTTTCATACCGACATCGACCCGGCCGCCAACGGTGCGCGTCTCGCCGCATTTGTCGATCTGCGACTTGCCAATGGGATGGGTGCAGACACCTTTGAAACCCAACTGCGCGCGATGCCAGGTATCATCTCGGCGTCGCTCACGACGGGACACTTTGACTATACGTTGCAAGTCGCCGTCGCCGATGAACCTACACTCGTTGCGCTGATCGAATCACTACGCGCCGGCGGCGCGGCGGAAACGCACAGCCGCATAGTTTTGCGCGAAGCGGTACTCCGCCGACGGCTCGTTCCTACTGACTGAGAGGGAAGGCGGCGGAGCCACTATGTTACGCTGTCCCTAAACGACCCTTTTCGGGACTGTGATACCCAGGAGCGTGAGGTTGCGCTAGAGACTTCTCGACCGTGCGAATTTTGATCTGCTGCGATGACGATTACGCAGAGATGATCTCCGCGTAACGCTTCGCGTCGACGTTGCCGCCGCTGACGACGGCGCCAACGCGCTTCCCGCGGACGTCGAGTTTCTTCGCGAGAAGCGCCGCAAGTGCCGAAGCGCCGCTGGGCTCCATGACCAGTTTGAGCCGTTCGAATGCGAAGCGCATCGCGTGGCGCAGATCGTCGTCACTGACGGTGAGGATGCCGGCGCAGTGCGCCATGACGATCGGGAAGGTCAGTTCGCCCGGCGACGTCGTCTGCTGGCCGTCGGCGATCGTTTGCGGCACGGGAATCTCGACGCGCTCGTTGCGCGCGAACGATTGCGCGAAATCGTCACCCGCGTCCGGCTCGACGCCGTACACCGCGATACCCGGCCGCAGTTCCGTCGCCGCGAGTGCGCAGCCCGCGAGCAATCCGCCACCGCCCGTGCACACGAGCAGCACGTCGAGATCGGGAACGTCCTCAAGCAGCTCGAGCGCCGTCGTGCCTTGGCCCGCGACGATCGCGGGATCGTCGTACGGCGGCACGAGCGTCGCGCCTGCCTTCGCTGAGAGCTCGGCTGCGATCGCGCCGCGATTCATCGTTTGTCGATCGTAGGAGACGACGCGCGCGCCGTAGCCTTTCGTCGCCGCGACTTTGGCTTCGGGCGCATCGCTCGGCATGACGATCGTCGCCGACACGCCGAGCAGCTGCGATGCGAGAGCGACGCCCTGTGCGTGATTCCCACTTGAAAATGCGACGACACCGCGCGCGCGTTCGTCGGGCGTCAGTTGCGCGATGCGATTGTAGGCACCGCGAAATTTGAATGCGCCCATGCGTTGCAGGTTCTCGCATTTGAGGAACACCGTCGCGCCGGTCCGCGCGTCGAGCGTGCGCGAGGTGACGACGGGCGTGCGATGCGCGACACCGCGTAATCGATCGGCCGCGGCTCGCACGTCGGCAAACGTAACGGCCCCAGGGATATCGGCGGTCCTCACGTGCTTCGCCCGACTACTGCGGTGCCGTGCCTTGCGCTGCGTCGGCTTCCGGGCGAACGTGGAAGTCGGCAATTTTTCCGTCGGCATCGACGGTCAGATCCTCGGATCGCTTGCCGGTCGCGAACGTTGCCACGAAATGGTGATAGCCTGCAGTCGAACCGGAGGGCGTATCTTCTTTCACCGATTTGAGAGCGCCGTCGGCGTTGACGAAATCCGAGAGACGCCCGACCGTCCCGCGATCCGCGAGTTTCACGCGTGTGAGTGCGTTGAATTCTTTGTCGACCGGATGCATGTCGTTCGCGGCGATCGCCTTCGTGACGTTGGTCGCGAGCTTCTCGTATCGATTCTCGTGATGCAACAGCCGATTCGCGCCGAGAAAGACCGCGAGCCCGATGAGGATCGGCACGACCAACTTTCGCGGACCGCGCGCCGCGGGGGAGCCGCCGGCGCGGAACGGCGGCGGGGGTGGCGTTATTCCGCCGGAAAGGCCTTGGGGTCCACTCGAACCGACTTGCTTCACGATCGAACCGCCTCCATTGGTCGTCCGGTATCCTCGAACGACACGAACTGCAGCGACGCGTTCCATTCACCGGCGAGTCGCATGCTCCACTCGCTCTCGAAGAGCGCGATCGGCATACTCGCGCCGTCTTCGACGAGTTTCGCATTCGAGGGCCAGGTCGCCGACGCAATCGCCTCGGCCGGTCCGATCACGCGGCGCGCGAGCGCGTACGGGAGCCGATAGAACTCTGTCTTCACGCCGTACTCGGCGAGCATCCGATATTTCGCGACTTCGAATTGCAGTTCGCCGACTGCCGCGAAGATCGGTTCTGTGCGCGTCTGTCCCGCGGGATACAAGACTTGGATCGCGCCTTCTTCGGCGAGTTGTGCGATCGCTTTGCCGAACGATTTGTACGAACCCGTATCGATATTTCGTACGGTCGCGAAGTGCTCGGGCGCGAAGCTCGGGATGCGATCGTACGCGACGGAATCACCCGTGCAGAGCGTGTCGCCGATTGCAAACGAGCCGGGATTAGCGAGCCCGACCACGTCGCCCGCATACGCTTCGTCGACGACTTCGCGCTCGCTCGCGAACAGTTTCATCGCGCGCGTGACGCGGACGTCTTTGCCGGTGCGCACGTTGCGTACCGTCATGTCGCGTTCGAATTTTCCGCTGCATACGCGCAAGAACGCGACGCGGTCGCGGTGGCGCGGATCCATGTTCGCTTGAATTTTAAACACGAATCCGGAGAACTGATCCGACGACGGATCGACGGCTTCGGAGGCGTCGCTGCCGTTACGGTGCGCGAATCGCGCGCGCGGCGGCGGTGCCATTTCGAGGAAGCCGTCGAGGAAGAGTTCGACGCCGAAATTGGTGACGGCGCTCCCGAAGAACACGGGCGTCGCGTCGCCCGCCATGAACGCCGCGCGATCGAACGCCGCGCCCGCGCCTTCGAGCAGTTCGAGCCCGTCGCGAAATTCGCGATACGTGCCCTCGTCCGTGAGTTCGAGAAACTTCGGATCGTCGATGTCCGTCACGCGCACCGGCGCGCGCTTCGCGCCGTGCGTGACGCGTTCGAACAGGTTGACGTCGTGCGATCGGCGATCGTAGACGCCGCGGAACGACGGCCCGCTGCCGATCGGCCAGTTGATCGGATAGGTCGCGATGCCGAGCACTTTCTCGAGTTCGTCGAGCAGTTCGAGCGGATCGCGGCTCGGACGATCCATCTTGTTGATGAAGGTGAAGAGTGGAATGCGCCGCGCACGGCAGATCGCGAAGAGCTTTTTGGTCTGCGGTTCGACGCCTTTGGCCGCGTCGATGAGCATTACGGCGCTATCGGCTGCGAGCAGCGTACGATAGGTGTCCTCGCCGAAATCTTGGTGTCCCGGCGTATCGAGCAGATTGATCGTGTGGCCCTTGTACGGAAATTGCAACACGGTCGACGTGATCGAAATGCCCCGCTCTTTCTCGAGCTCCATCCAGTCCGAGGTCGCGCTACGCGCGCGGCGGCGTGCCGACACCTGACCGGCCGTCGAGATCGCGCCTCCGTAGAGCAGCAGCTTTTCGGTGAGCGTGGTCTTACCGGCGTCGGGATGCGAGATGATCGCGAAGGTGCGGCGCCGTTCGACGGCTTCCGCGAGGGATGACGAGGTTTCCATCGGTCGCCTTCGTTTCGCCACGCCGGCGGCGAAGGGCTCTCGGTCATCGCGGCGAGGTTTGAGGAACGTAGACGCGCACGTCGTCATGCGCTTGTTCGCGGCGTTCGACGATCGTCGCGCCGCCGCGCGTGTAGAAGCGCGCGGGCGACGGGATACGCAGACGGTCTTCGCCGCGCGCCACCGTCGCCGCATCGCCCGAGAAGACGACGATGCAATCCGCGACGCGCACGACCGTGCCCGGCCGAATCGGATGCGCGCCCACGAGGAATGCGCGCGCGTACGCGATCGAGCCGCGGCGACTCGTGCGCTGCTCGAAGCATTCGGGCAACGCCGAGAGCGCCCACGGCGCGTCGCCCGTCATCGGCAACGCCGTAGCGGCGCGCGCCGCATCGTTCTGCGCCGGACCCGCGGTCGCACGGGCGCCCGTCGCATAGCGGCTCGCGCCGTCCTGCCGCGGCGCGCTCGGAATCGCGAGCACGGCGAGACACAGACCGACGACGATCGCGCTCGCGAGCGCGAGGTAACGCCACACGCGGCGTTAGGCCGCGCTTTCTTCCTCGTCGGCGGCCATGCTCGTACTCGCGCCGAGTTCGACGGCGATCCGGCCGATGCGCGAATCCGCCATGCCGTAATACACGTCGAATTCGCGTGGCTTCGCCCCGGGGCGCACGTCGATGGCGGTCGGGAAGACGACGTTATTGACCATGCCGCGGCGTTCGTCGACAGTTTCGGGCGCGAAAAGCGGCTGCGGCGAGCGATAGCGCACGATATGCGGCCGCTCGAGATCGTGGATCACGATGCCGGCAGCGTAGCGCATACCGCTGCACTTGCCGACGGTGTCGTACTGCCCATCGACGCCGTGGAAGACCGAGATCCAGCCTTCGTCGATGCGAATGGGCGGCGTGCCACCGCCATTCTTGATGCGGCCCCAGTCGTGGGCCGGCTCGAGCACGAGCGCGCTCTCGGCGACGTGCAAGAGATTGACACGATCCGTCAGCGCCGCTTCGAGCGGGATGTACGCGATCCGCGTGCTCTCGCGATCGCGCGCGGGCATATCGAGAATGATCGGAATCGCCGCGCATCCGTCGACCGCCGAGACGTGAAGCATCGGGCGATGGTACATGGCGAAACTCGGCACGCCGTGCGGCGAAATGACGGGCTCCGGAAAGAAAGCCGCGTCCTTATCGTCGCCGTTCGGCAAACCGGGCGCGAAGTCGACCAGGCCCAAGCGCGTCCACACGTACGCGTCCTCGGAGAGCGCGAGCGCGATGCGCGGACCCGCGGGACCGTACGCGGTGTAGCACATCACGTAGGCATCGAGCGCGGGCACGAACGTCACGCGTGGATCCTCGCAGCCGAGGCCGCCGCGTTCGGAGCGCAATTCGTATAGCGCCACGGGTTCGAGCGCGAAGCCGACGCGCCGGAACGCCGGGTGATCGGGCGGGCCTTCCGCTTCGACGATTCCGATTCGCGACGTATTTCCCGCGGCGACCGCACGCGGATAGAGCAGCAACTTCCCGTCGCGCGTCCGCGCGCTCGCCGGATTGAGAACACCTTCCACTTCCGATGGGTCGCCGCTCGGTTCGAGCGCGACGCCCAAGCGGGTCACGTGCGTCTCAAGCGACGCGAGCATTTCCACGATCTCCAAACGAACCTCGCGCGCGAGCAGATGTCCGACGTTCCGACTTCCGAAAGTATCGGCAAGGTCCGTCTCGACGACAACCACCCATCGAAAATCTTTTATCTCAGCAGCGTGGACGCGACGCGATCGCCTTCGGGCGTGACGACGTCGAGGATGGAATGCGGCCGGTAGACGGAGTTCGGCACGACCCATAACGTGTACGTCCGATAGGTTTCCCCCGGTTCTCCACCGTCTGCGGGCGCGCGTTCGAACGCGACGATCCGGACGCGTTCGTTATTGGCGCGGATCGACTCGATCGTCTGGTGCCAGCCCGTTTCACCGTGGGGGCCCATGAGTAAGAGCACGCCGAACTCGTGATTGAACCGCACCGAGGCGTGAATGCCGAACTCATCGAGTTGGCGCCGGTTCCGAACGACCGCAATCTGATTGCCGCCGGGCATCGTCGTGGTCCCCTGCGCGTACGTTTTGACGCGCACTTCGCGACAGCCGACGAGCAGGACAGCGAGCGCGATGAGCGCCAAGGCTCCCCTCATTACGGCGACCTTCGTGACGGGTCCGCGCGCGCCTCGCGATGCGGCGGGCACCGGTTCGAGTGCGAGCATATCGTAGCGATAACGCAACCGGCCGCAAGAACGGTCCGCGAACGTTCACAGGCGAAGCACCGTGGGTTGGACGATTCCCCAAAGTCGTTGCCCACCGTCCGCATGGCCTTTAGACTAGTGGTGTTGTGAAGCTCTTTCGTGGATTCGCCGTCGCGAGCGCCGTGCTCGCCTTGGCGATCGCCGTCCTGGGCAGTTGGGTACGCATCAACAATGCGGGCCTGACCTGCCCGGATTGGCCGCTCTGTAACGGTCGATTGGTGCCGACGCTCGAGGGCGGCGTGGTGCTCGAATGGTCGCACCGCCTCGTCGCCTTTATCGAAGGCTTCGTCGTGATGGGCGCGATCGTGACGGGATTCCGCGCGCGTAAATGCATCGCCGGCGTCTCGCCGACGCTCGTGGCGCTGGGCGTCGTCTTCCTCATCCAAGTCTCGCTCGGTGGCGCGACGGTCTTGCTCGCGAATTCACCGATGTCCGTGATGCTCCATTGGGGCGTCGGGATGTTGTTGCTGGCAACCCTCACGACGCTCGCGGTGCTCGCCACGCTCGCGCCCCCGCGCCCGCTCTCGCGAGCCGCCACCGCATCGGCCGCCCCCGCCCTCGGCGTCGCGGCCGCTTTTGCGTTCGCGACCATGTGCGTCGGCGCATACGTCAGCTCGAGCTATGCGGGCCTCGCGTGTGCGAGCGTCCCGGCTTGCGACGGCACGTTGCTCGGCCATTCGCCCGCGCAGCTCGTGCAGATGGTGCATCGTCTCGCGGCGTTCGCGTTCGCCATCGTCGCGACGATCGCGACGATCGTCGCCTATCAAAACGACTCCGTGCGCGTGCGCGCGTGCGCGACACTCGCGCTCGGCCTCGTCGCGCTGCAGATCGCGCTCGGTATCGGCAACGTGATCTGGCATCTGCCGACGGCGATGCGCGAAGCGCACGCCGCGAACGCTTGCGCGACGTTCCTCGCCTTCGTGATGGCGATGGTCTTCGCGACGCTCGATCCGGTGCGCGTGACGGTTGCCGCAACCGAACGGCCCCGCGCGGCGGCCCGCATCGCGTCGAACGCATGAGCTCCACCCTCGCGCGCCTCGACGGAAAAGCGCCGACCGTGCATGCGGGCCTGCGCGGCACGCTCGTCGATTATTACGAACTCACCAAGCCGCGCATCATGTATCTGTTGCTCGTGACGACGTTCGCCGCGATGGTCATGGCGGCGCGCGGGTTGCCGCCGCTGGGCCTCGCGCTCCTCACGTTGCTCGGCGGCGCGCTCGCGGCGGGTTCGGCCGGCGCCTTCAACTGCGTGATCGATCGCGATATCGATCGCTTGATGACGCGCACGCTGGACCGTCCCATCGCCGCAGGCCGGATCTCGCCGATCGCGGGCGCGATCTTCGCCGCGGTGCTCGGCATCGTTTCGTTCGTCGTGCTCTTTCGCTTCGTCAACCCGCTCGCCGCGTGGCTGTCGCTCGGGGGCAACGCGTACTACGTCCTCATCTACACGCTCTGGCTCAAGCGCACGACGACGCTGAACATCGTGATCGGCGGCGCCGCGGGTGCCGTGCCGCCGCTCGTGGGCTGGGCCGCGATCGCGCATACGGTCGGGGCTCCCGCGATCGGACTGTTCGCGCTGATCTTTCTGTGGACGCCCCCGCATTTTTGGGCGTTGGCGCTCATGGCAAATACCGACTATCACAAAGCGAACGTGCCGATGCTCCCCAACGTCCGTGGCGCGGCGCGAACGAAAAAAGAGATCTTCATCTACACGCTCGTGCTCGTGGCGATGTCGCTCGCGCTCACGCCGTTGCACGTGATGGGGCTGTGGTATTTCGTTCCGGCGGCGATCTTGGGCGGCGTGTTCGTGTACGATGCGTGGCGCATGCTCGACGGTCCCACGAAACCACTCGCACGGATTACGTTCAAATATTCGCTGCTCTATCTCGCGCTGATGTGCGCGGCCATGGTCGCCGACCGCATCATCGGATAGCGGAACGCATGGCCACGACCGCGCCTGGGCCGATCGAAGGCACGCCGACCGCCGTCGCCGGCCACACGTTCGACCGATCGCACCTCCCGCTCCTACTCACGCTCGCCCTCGGCGTCTTCGCGGGTGCGCTCGATCTCGGCGTGCTCTCGCCCGCGTTACCCGCGATCGCGCACGGCTTCGGCATCGCGCCGCGCGACGTCGCGTGGACGTTCACGCTGTATCTCTTCGCGAACGTCGTCAGCATACCGATCATGACGAAGCTCTCCGACGTCATCGGACGGCGCCAGATCTATTCGCTATGCGTCGGCATCTTCGCGCTGGGCAGCGTGCTCGCGATCGTCGCACCGAGCTACCCGATCTTCCTGATCGCGCGCGCCATTCAAGCCGCGGGTGCCGGCGGGATCTTTCCGGTCGCAACCGCGGCGATTGCGGATCGCGTGCCCGTCGAGCGGCGCGGCTCCGCGCTCGGATTGCTCGGCGCGGTGTGGGGACTCGCGGCGATCATCGGACCGAACGTCGGCGGCGTGATCACGCACTTCTTTTCGTGGCACCTCATCTTCGCCGCAAACGTCCCGCTCGCGATCGTGGTGATCGTCCTCGCGCAGCGCTACGTGCCGACAACCGCCGCGCGTGCGCGCGGTCCGCTCGATATCGCGGGCATCGCCGTGCTCGCGATCGGCCTGCTCGGCGTGATGGTCGGCCTCACGCGACTCGATACGCAAGCCGCCTCGTTCGGCAACGGCGTCACGCTCGGCGCGCTCGTACTCGCCATCGTCGCGTTCGTCGCGCTCGTACCGATCGAGCGCCGCGCGGCATCGCCCGTCATTTCGCCGCAGCTCTTCGCGTCGCGCCAGCTCGCGCTCACGTATGCACTGGAAATTCTGATCGGACTGCTCGAGGGCGCGCTCTTCTTCATCCCCGCCGCACTGGTTGCCGCGGACCGCATCACGCCGATTGCGGCGGGCGGTATCGCGGCGATCGGCGCACTGATGTTCGTCGCCGTCATTCCGCTTGCGGGTCGCGCGCTCGACGCGTTCGGTAGCCGCGCGGTCCTCACGGTCGGAGCCACGTTGACGGCGCTGGGTCTCGGGCTTTTCGCGTTCACGCTCGCCACGCTCTGGCTCGCGATCGCCGGGATTGCGCTCGCGGGCGTCGGCTTCGGCGCGCTCTTGGGCGCGCCGACGCGCTACATCATCACGAACGAAGTGCCCGCATCGTCGCGGGCGACGGCGGTCGGTCTGCTCAGCGTGTTCCTCATCATCGGGCAGATTTTCGGCGGTTCGCTCGCCGGCGGTGCGATCGGCGGCCGCATCGACGACGTCGCGGCGTATCGGTTGGCGTACGAGGTATTCGCCGCCGTTGCGATCATCGCGGCGCTCGGCACCATCGGCCTGTCGTCCCGTTCGGCGGAGCGCAAAGCGCCCGTCGTATAGATCGCGCGACCACACGAAACACGCCGCTCTCGCGAACGGTAGCTGCAGCGTCTTACAAATCCGCATGGAGAGTTCTTGAATGAAACGCGTGCCTGTGCTTCTCGTCGCGACCGCCATGGTCGTCGGCGTCGCGTCCCTCGCAAAACCGGCCGCCGCGCGCGGCGATTACCAACGCGACATCTCCGCGACGATCCCGCTCGACGGCGCGACGGCGATCGACATCCGGACGAGCAACGCCGACCTCACGACGAAATTCGCAACGGACCGCCGTCAGAGCAACGGCCCGGCCGCCTCGAACGCCGTACCTGCGGGCAACACGATTGCCATTCACGGCACCGCCCATGCCGACTCACAAGCCGTGCTCGACGATGTCGGCGTCACCGTCGAACGCCGCGGCGGCAATCTCGTCGTGCAAATCGGGCCGCGTCACGATCGAGGCTCCAACTTTAGCGGCAGCTTTACGCTCGGTCTGCCCAGCGACAGCCCCGTGGCGATCGAGACGTCGAATGGAAATGTCCACGTCGCCGGTCATCGAGCGCCACTCCATGTGACGACGTCCAACGGCAACGTCAATCTCGACGATTCGGCGGCCGCAACGACGATTCGCACGTCGAATGGCGCCATCGACATCGCTCGCGCAGCCGGGTCACTCGATCTCGAATCGTCCAACGGTACGATCACGACGTCGCTCGCGCCGACGTGGCATGGCACGATCGCTGCGCGGACGACGAACGCAACGATCGATCTCAGCGTGCCACACGCGAGCAAGGCGACACTGCACACGTCGACGAGTAACGGCGACGTGCAGAACATCGCGCGTCTTCAGATGGCCGGCGACGACGCGACGATTCGCCTTCAATCATCGAACGGCAATATCGTCGTCCGCTAACGGACTCCGAGTTCGCGCGAGCGCTCGGCGCGATCGACTTTCTCCGCGAGACCTACTGCAAGCATACCGATCTGACGCTGGTGCTCCACGATGAACGGCACGTCGACGATCGCGAAGGTCAGAAACCCGAGTGCGGCTTCGAAGGCGATGATCGCGACGGCGCGCTTACCGAAACTCGCGCCGGGCCCGAACAGGAGAAACGCGACGGCCGCGAGCGAGAGAGCGACGCGAACGAGAACGAGCGGATGCGTCGGGATTTCCATGATTCGGGGGGCGATCGCGGCGAGCGCGATGACCACCAACAGCACTTCGGCAACGCTGCGTTTGCGCGGGCGGTGGGCAGCGAACGCGCCGGAATGCGAAACCATTCCATGATCGTACCAACTGTGACGGGAATCAAACGGTCCGAAGGTCCTAGCGAGGTTGGGCCATTGCGGTCGCGATTACAGCGGTCGCTCGGCGCTACGCCGCCCCCCGCGCGATGCCGCGACCGACGCGCCAGATCAAAAATCCGAAAAACGCGGCGATGCCGATGACCGTCAGCAGGTCGGTAAAGCCCGAGAAGCCCGCCACGGCGTTGCCGCAGACCGATACGGCGGCCGAAGAGAGCCACAGATCGAGACGTTCGATCGGGTTCGAGGCCAGGCGCTCGTCCTGCGCGACCGCAGCGTCCACTTCGTCCGGCGTCCACGCACCCTCGTCGACGAGTTCGCGAATCGCGCCGAACGTATCGAGGATGACGAGGCGTTCGGGATGGATGAGCCCGATGCGTTCGTCGGGGAATGCCGTCACGTCGAACTGCGCCGCGAAATCGAGCACGCGCTCGGGATCGCCGGTCGCGAGCGACCAGCGCGATGCGTCGGCAGAAAACGCGCGACCGTATGCCGCGAGCACAGGCGGGCGATCGTAGGCGGGGTCGAGGGTCACCTCGACGAGATGGACGGGTTGGCCGCGAAATCGCTCTTGTAAGAGCCGAAAGCGCGAGGTGATGAGCGGGCACTCGCGCGTATCGCGACAGCGCGAGTAAACGAACGCCAAGACGACCGTCTGTCCGCGCAGATCGTGCAGCGAGAAACGGCGTCCGCGTTGATCGAGGAGGTCGACGGCGGGTGCGTATTCGCCGACGGCGACGTGATGGACGTTGCGGAACACGCTCGGAACGGGAGCCGCGGATGGCGCTCCCGTAAGCGCCTGCGTTCCGCTCGTACGAACCGCCGCAAGCGTCCACGGCGTCGAACGGGCGTCAGCCGTCGCGTCGATCGTGGCGCCGGCACGAAGCGCGGCGAATTCGCGCGCCGAGTCGATATGGAACGTCGCGATGCCGGACGGTTCGCCGGGTCGTGCATCGTACCGTACGATCGCGTCGTGCCGAACGGGTATGGTGCCCAGAACGAGTCCGTGCAACGACGATTCGTGCGCCGCGGCCGTAGCTCCGAGCGCGACGAACGCGAACAACGTGCCGAGGAGGGCCACTATCCGCGCCGAACCGCATCCCATGGCGCCACGGGGACACGAGCGCAATATCGCGCTCGTCCGCAGAATGTGGACCCGGGCCGAGCGTCGCGTCGTGCTCAATGGCCTCGTCGGCCGGCTCTTGATCGCGATCGAGCCCGTTCTCTGTGCGTCCGTCTTCGGTGCACTCACCATCGCCCTCGTCTTCTTGCCGCTCCCCAAGAGCGCGAATCTCACGCATTGGGAATCGGCCATCGTGATCGCGCCGATCTTCGGTCTCATCACGTTCGCCTTCGTCGCGTATGCGACGTTCGTGCTCGTTCCGCCCGTACGGGCGCTCCTTCATACATTCTCGCCGATCTTCATCGTCGACGGGTACGTGCGATATCGCAAACCCGACCGCCACACCGAAGGCGACTCGAACGGCTACATCGCCGTCCTCAACGAGGATCGGCGTGCGGTCGCCGAATGGCCGTCGATCGGCGACGATCCGATCGGGGACTCACTGCGGCCGGCGCTGGTGGAATTTTCATTTTACGGGGGCATTCACCGCATCGACGGTCGCTCGACGGGCGTGCTTCCCGCATCCCTACCGGCGGCCGGCGTCGGCAGCAATCGACCGCGCGTCTAGTGGGCGTCCTTTGCGAGCGGTACCGTCATCGTCGAGGTTGCGGGCCACGCGTGGTTCGATCCGCTCGTGACGAAGACCATCGATAACATCACGCAGATGACGATGATGCCGACGACGGCGGCAATGTAAATCACCCGCGGGATCCCGGTCGAAACCGGAATGTTGCGCGCATCGCGTTGGTCGTACATGGCTTACCCCGCTCCCAAAATGCCGATGGCGGCGAGCACGACGAGGACGCATCCAAACGCCATGAGGCCGAGGAGAATCTTCGTGACTTGATTATCGAGACCGGTCGAATTCCAGTCGCGATAGAGCTGAAACGACGTCGTGCCGCCGACCAGAAGCGCGAGAACCAGGGCCAAGCCCTTTTCGAGTGTTGCTGCCATTACGATGCTCGCGACCTACATCAAGTAGAACAGATAGAAGAGTGCGACCCAGATGACGTCGACGAAGTGCCAGTACAACGTCCCCGCCGTCAAGCCAAAATATTTGCTGCCGGTGTAAACGCCCTTATTCGCCTGCAAATACAGAACGATCAAATAGATCACGCCGACGAACACGTGGAAACCGTGGAGCCCGGTGAGCGTGAAGAACGTCGCGCCGAGCGTCGAGCCCGACCACGTCACCTGCGCGTTGTGATACTCGTAGGCTTGACCGCCGAGAAATGCGATGCCGAGCGCGATCGTCGCGATCATCCACAGATTGAACGCGCCCTTCTTCAGGTGCTTCCACGACTCCATCGCGAAGTGCATCGTCGCGCCCGATCCGAAGAGCACGCACGAATTCACGGTCGCGAACGCGACGTCGAAGCGCGGCAACTGGTGACCGTCCTTATTGATCGGCGGCCAGTTCGGGACGGAATTGCGCAAGTACAAATACGCAAAAATGTACGCGCTGAAGAGCACGACGTCCGAGACGAGAAAGAGGACGAACCCGAGCAGACGCATGTCGCGCGTCTCGCGGTAGAGCGAATCGACGCTGTCGTAACGGGCGTGAACGGCTTCGTGGCTCGTATTGACCGAGCTGAAGCTACTGCTGATGACCGACATGTTCTCCTGAACCTACGCGTGCGAGCCGACCGGCGCGTGTTCGGTCCGTCCATTACTGCTGCTCGACGTCTCCGATTCGAGACCGATATACGGCAACGGTTCGCCGAAGTCGTACGGCAATTTCAGCACCGACGGAATCTTCTTGAAGTTATAATACGGCGGCGGCGAGCTGGTCTGCCATTCGAGCGTGCGCGCACCCCACGGGTTGCCCGGCGATTTCTTACCACGCACGAGACTGTCGACGAGCGCGTAGAGGAAGATCAACGTCGAGGCCGCGAGGATGAACGAACCGATCGACTCGACATCGTTCCAGAACTGGAACTCGGGACGATACTGCGCGACGCGGCGCGGCATGCCTTGCAGCCCGACCCAGTGCATCGGTAAGAACGTGATGTTGAACGCCACGAAAGTCGCCCAGAAGTGCGCGACGCCGAGCTTCGCGTTCATCAGGCGGCCGGTGATTTTCGGCCACCAATAATACACGCCGGCATAGATACCGAAGATCGAGCCGCCGAAGAGCACGTAGTGGATGTGCGCGACGACGAAGTACGTGCCGTGCTCGTGTAAGTCGAGCGGCACCGCGCTCAAGAAGACGCCGGTGATGCCGCCGAACGTGAACACCACGAGGAACCCGAGCGCAAAAAGCATCGCGGGATGGAATTCGATTTTCCCACCCCAGAGCGTCGCGAGCCACGAGAAGATCTTGATGCCGGTGGGCACCGCAACGATCATCGTGAGGATCATGAACGGCAACTGCAGCCACGGCGCCATGCCCGAGGTGAACATGTGGTGTGCCCAGACCATGAAGCCGAGCAGCGCGATGACGATCGACGAGAACGCGATCATCTTGTAGCCGAAGACCGGCTTGCGTGAGAACGTCGCGAAGATCTCCGAGACGATGCCGAACGCCGGCAGGATCATGATGTAGACGGCGGGGTGCGAATAGAACCAGAACATGTGCTGCCAAAGCACGGGCGAACCGCCGCGTCCCGGATCGTAAAACGGAATGTTGAACTGACGCTCGAGAAAGAGCGCTGCGAGCGCGGCTGCGAGCGCGGTCGTCGCGACCATGTTCAACATCGCGGTCGCCATCTGCGCCCACACGAAGAGCGGCATGCGGGTGAACGTCATGCCCGGCGCCCGCATCTTGAAAATCGTGACGAGGAAATTGATACCGGTCAGCGTCGAGGAGATGCCGACGAGGAAGATCGCCACACACCACAGCGACGTGCCCGGCGGACCCTGCAGCGAGATCGGCGGATACTCCGTCCAGCCCGCGTCGGGCGCGCCGACGAGAAACGATGAGAACAAGATGATGCCGGCGACCGGGAACATCCAAAACGCCGCGAGGTTCAGCCACGGAAACGCGACGTCGCGCTGGCCGAGCATCAGCGGCATCACGTAATTTCCGAAACCGCCGGTCACGAGCGGAATGATCGTCATCCAGATCATGCCCGAAGCGTGCAGCGAGTAGACGCCGTTGTACGTGTCGTTCGAAACGAGCGAGCCCGTCGGCGTGAGGAGTTGCGCGCGCACGACCTCGGCGAGTAATCCCGAGACGACGAAGAAGAGCAGCCCGACGATCATGTACTGAATGCCGATGACCTTGGCGTCGATCGAGAAGACGTACTTCCCGATGAACGTCTGCGGCTCGGGATGAATGTGATCGTGGTGGCTGGCGACGCCGATGTGTCCGGCAGTTGCGATGGCCATGCGTTTCTTCCTTACGACTTCTTGGCGCTAAGGCTGAGCAGGTACGCGGTAAGGTTCGAGATGTCGGCGCTGCTGAGCCCGTTCGCTGCCTGGTTGGGCATCACGCCCAGCGACGCGCCGTCCTTGCCGGTCGACTTATCCGGCCCCTGATACCCATTGATGAGAATGTGCGAGATACCGGCCGCATCGGGCTTCTCGCCCGTCACGAGATCGGGATGCGCGGGATCGACGGCGAGCTTCCCAAGCCCCGGCCCGACGATCTTCCCCTCGAAACCGGCGTTGGCATTGTGGCAGGACGCGCATTTCGCCGTGAAAACCGTTTGGCCGCTCGCCGCGTTCCCGCCGGCGAGGGCTACCGGGCCACCGCCCGAGGCCTGCATCTGCGCCTGTTTGCCGAGCCATTTGTCGAAATCGCCCGGCGTATCGATGACCATCTTCGCGAGCATGTTGCCGTGATTGGTGCCGCAGAATTCCGTGCAGATGACGCGATACGTGCCGACCTTGGTCGGGGTGAAGCGCATCGTCTGCACGAGGCCCGGCACCATGTCGTATTTGATGCGCACTTCGGGCACCCAGAACGAATGGATGACGTCGGCGGAGGTCACGTGCAGCGAGATCGGGATCCCGACCGGTACGTGCATCTCGTCGTACACCGACGCTTTGAGTTTGGGATAGCGGAACTCGTATTTGAACTGGTGACCGATCGATTCCATCGTGAGCACGTCGCCGGCCTGCGCCTGCAAATTCGACCAGATTTTTACCGAGAACACGGCGAGGATGACGACCAACAACGCGGGTACGGCCGTCCACCAAAATTCGAGTTTCGGCGAGTCGTGCACCTGGATGCCGACCGCATCGGGGGCGTCCGTCGCACGACGACGCCAGACGATCGAAAAATAGACGACGAAGACGGCGACGTACGAGAAGATCGCGTTCCCGATCACGGTCATGAATTTGAAGAGGGCGTCGATATCGGCCGCCGGGGCCGCGGCTTCGGGCAAGAAGCCCGAAACGTCGTACGTGATGATGAAGTAGGCGGAGATCAGGTTGAAAACCGTGACGCCGATGGCGACCGGCCAAAAGCCCGGACCGAGGTCGACTTTCTGCTGCGGCGCCGAGTGCTGTGCCAAGACTACTCCTCAAGAACGACAATTGTCGGACGGCCGCGCCGTCGCCGGGGGCCCATCAATTTTGACGGATGACGGCCACGGTCCGTCATTCATTCGGATACATGGTAAACGCCGCTACACACGTTGGGCGATGACTTATGTGGATGGAAGTTTCGTGGCGGCGTCGCCAAGGCGCGGCGAACTTTGCACGAACGCGCGGACGAGGGCATCGACGTTCGTGATCGCCGTGCCCACAACGACCGCCGAAGCCCCGGCTTCGAAGGCTCGCCTAGCCGCCGCCGGATCGCCGACCCCGCCTTCGCAGACCGCGAAGGGATGGTGTGACGCGATCCAAGTGAGGAGGTCGAGCGCGGGGAGGCTACGACCGCGCGTTTCCGCAGTGTAGCCCGCGAGCGTCGTCGCGACGAGATCGCATCCCGCGTCGATCGCGTTTGCGGCGTCGTCGATCGTCGCGCAATCCGCCATTGCGAGCATGCCGTGCGCGTGCGCGTGCGCGACGAGGTCCGCGACGCTCGCGCAGCCGAAACGCGGGCGCGCGGTCGCATCGAAGGC